>JGI24025J20009_10003783_pt1 | contig 10177 bp, 7 predicted proteins | sample Cruoilmetagenom3_FD_20009 | JGI IMG/M metagenome (IMG submission 20009) | reverse complement strand
ATAATATTGGACATTTGTAATGGATATCGCAAAATTGCGCCTTTCAATCGCTTACACCAATAATAACGATACCAGTTGAACCTCACAATCACCGGTAATTAACAAACCAGACACTATAATCGTCAAGTATCTGATAGTTAATTGAAGTTCTGCCAACAGCCTCTATGTCTTCTAACGGCAGAGTAAATTTTCTCTTATCTGAGATACGGCTGACATTAGCAAGGATACCGTTATCTTCGTCATAATGATCATCAAAACTCAGGATTCTATAATGGTCTGTGTATGAGGGCTGTGTCTTTTTCAATTCCTCATATTCATCTTTGTCACCTGGCCCTAAAACGTAAAACTCTTCCCATCTAAAGTCCTCTATTCCAGTGACTATACAGGGAAATGCAATGTTTTTATTCAGATATTGAAAATACTTTTCCAGGTTCTCATCATTAGCAACCATGTCCTCTTCATCAGTCACTTTTAAAATGGCCTGAATCCTTTTCATCTGTTGGTCTGTCTCGATTTCATCCTCGATTAATCCTGTATCACCATCATCAAATTCTTCCAAATCATACTTTTCCGATATCATCTCTAAGGTTTCAGCAACTTCCTCTTCCCTATCCCTGGATTTTGTGGGCTCAAGATCACTTGCATACATATCCATAGTCGACCACACAAGATCGTCTTTTTCACTATCTTCTATAACAGAACGAGGCATATTTCTCAGTGTTATACTGTCCCACTTGATCCTGATAAGAAGAGGATCGTCAAAATTGTCATCTATTTCATAAATTCTCCCCTGCCACCCACTTATGTCATTACCATAATCAGGATCGAGAGTCCCTTCTTTAACGACAACAGAATCATCGACACTAAATTCTACTTCAGGTTTATGTATAGTTTCATTCTTAATGACCATTTGCTTCTTCTTCTTCCTTGCTTTATTACCCATAATTTGTCTTCCTTATTATTTTAGTATCGGATGGCGCTATTAAGTTAAAAGACAACTTGATAGTATAGGAATTTCCATTTTAGACACAGATTAACGGATGGCCACGGATTAGGCAGTGTAATCAGGCTGTGCCCTTCACTTCCTAAAGAGATCGCTGTGAGTTCCCGTGCGCTCCAAGCGTAGGCTCTCCTGATCCATGGAGTAGATTAAGATCCAGTCAGGTTCAACATGGCAGTCCCTGCAGTTGATGAACTTTCCGATGAGCGGATGGTCTCGGTGCCGTGGGTCAAGCGGAAGGTCTTCAGCAAGTCTTTTGACGACTTTCCTTAGTTTGGCGATATCCTTTACCACGCTTGGCCATCCGCTTTACATCACGGGAAAACTGATGCGTCTGAGATAGTCGCCTCATGTCTCCCAGCTATGGAACATCTCATCCAGGGAACCGAACTCCGTAATCTCCTCCCCTCGCTGGCTTTTTGCAATGGTCTCTTCCGTGACCTCATTGGGGATCTCGACCATAAATGGAAGTCCGTCTCTCAACGAGATCTGAGTGTAAAAAATGCGAATGGCTTCAGTTGGTGTGATCCCAAGGCGACGGAGGACGCTTTCCGCTTTCACCTTGGTCTCTGGCTCGATCCGTGCGTGTACTACTGCTGTCTTCATGATGCTATTCATATCACATATGCAACACAGATTCAAGGTCACCGGCGACGATGGTACAACGAAAAAATAAGCTAAATTTATTAAATGTAGTAGCAAAAGAACCAAGGGTAGTATTTAAAGCTTTGTCAGCAAGTACATGAGCTTCTGTTTGCCATTTGTCTAACGTCTACTTGAAGCTCAGGTCCACACGGCTGTCTTTTAAATTCTCAACCTTTTCCGGCGTCAGCGCTTGAGGTTCGATCAGGAACAGTCTCCTGGGTTCGATTTTTCCCTGGTCCAAGATATAGTTTTTAACTGCCTGTGCCCGCTGATTTGCCAGGGACCGCAGATCGTCGTCTGTGACCTGAATGTTTTCCAGAATCAGCGCTTCCATTTCAGGTACCGGGATGTTCTTGGTGATCCCCAGGATATTCTTGGGTTTCTTGAATTTTCCGGCTTTATAAGCCATTTTTAGATATTTCTCATATTCTTCAGGTTCGATCATAACAGAATCCACTGAAACAGCGGCGGCCTCTTTTTTCTTCATTTTCTTGAATTTCCGGGCCTTGATCTGTTTGTCAAACCGGTATGAAATCAGCCCCTGCCTGTCTTTTTCTATATCAGCAAACCCGGTAACTTCCAGTTGCAGGCCCGGGCGTTCATAAAGGGCCGTAACCAGCGTATCCAGTTTTGCCTTGTCTGCATCGGTCAACTCAGCACTTCCGGCTTCAAATTCAAAATGACTTAAATCTTCATCGCTGCCGAACGAGGCACTAATCAATGAGAACGGAGAGGTGGCTGCCTTGACCAGGATGTTTTTTATCATTTTCAGGATAATTCCGGCTACGCTGAATTTCGGGTCGTCGATGCGGCCGGTTACGGGCAGACGAATGATGATTTCGCCGCTTCTGTCTTTCAGCAGGGAAACCGCCAGCTTAACCGGCAGGTTCAGGGAATCCGGACTCTCGACGCTCTCACCAAAATCAAACTGATCAATATAAACGTTGTTGGTTGAATCCAGTTTTTTCCGGTCAATCAGATAGCTGAGATCCAGGGAGAGTTTTCCCTTCCGGATTCTGTAACCGACGTATTTACCGGAATACGGGCTGGCGGGGCTCAGGTCAATGTTTTTGAACCGGATCTTCAGGTCAACGAATAGGTCTTCTATGAGCGGATTAATAGTGCCTGTGATTTCAAGCGGGGCATAGCTGTCGAGTTTGCCCTTGAAGCTTACATCGGCCCGCTGGGTCTCTTCGGATATAAGGCCGCTCACAGTGCCTTGAATGTCCAACAGGTTTGCAGAATAGATAGGGAAGACGGAACGGTCAGAAAAATTGATTTTGCCGTCCTTACAGATGATCTTGCCTATATTGACCGGCACGGTGGCTGTGCCTTTCGGTTCGGTAGTCTCCAGAGCCGGTTTGGTTTGAGCTTCTGGCGATTCCGGAGCTTCAGGGGATGTCTCCGTGCCGGCAGTGACGATGTTTTGCAGATTCAGGGAACCGTCTGAATTAACGATGATCCGGCTATCAAGGTTTTCAAGAGCAATCTCATCTATGTTAACATAGATGGGCGAAATCCCTACATCGATCCCGTTTACCAGGAGCCGTTTCCATTTTACTAAATCATCGGCCTGAGTATTGTCCTTTGTGGCAAAATCGGCCACAGCAGCACTGCCCCGGTATTTTGCATGAGGGCCCGGTTTTTCAGGCTGAGACAGAGAGAGCGTCCCAGTGGTGGAGAACTTGCCATCGGAGACAATGATCTCAAGGATGCCGGCAAGAAAAGGCTGAAACCATGCCAGATTCAGATCACTGATTTCCAGTTGCAGATCTGCAACAACCGGATTGATGCCGAATTCGCCTCGGGTTCCGATGGCAGCGGTTTTATTCAATTCGCAGGACAAATCAATTTTTCCCCGTGCGTTGGTCTTGGTGGAGATGTCCCGGCATTCGAGACTGATTTCACCCAGTGTCAGGTTACCGTCCTGGTCGGACGCCAGGTTTTCTCCTTGAATAGTGAAATTCTTAATGGATAATTTCGTGACAGTGGTGAGCCAGGGCTGCTCATTTTCAGTGCCGGCGGAAGGCTTTTCTGCGGGGTCCTGGGGACCGGCAAGGGCTTGAATACTCAGATCTCCGTTTTTCAGCCTGCGGATCAGCAGGAAACCCTGTTCGCCTGAAATTTCTCCTACTGACAATTCCTTTCGTGCGGTATCAACGGATGTATCCATGATAGAGAGTGCCGGCAGCTTTAAGATATCGGTCTGCTCAAGGGCGTCTGTACCTTGGATTTGAAAAAAATCCGATAAAGACACCTGACTACCATCTATCCGGATTTCGTCGATGGCCAGGGTGAGAGGCTTAGTTTCCTCGGACTCGGAGGCGGTTTTTTCAGTTTCTGTAGCCGGAAACAGAGAGTGAATATTGAGCATTCCGGCTTCGTCACGGGTGATGTTGATTTCAGGTGATTTAAACTCAACTTTTGTCAGATGAATGTCTTTGGCCAGAAGACGGGACCTTAACCAAGTCGCATGAAATAATGCCAGTTTCAGCAGGGGGCGGTTCGACGTATCGACTATCTCCAGGTCTTTGAGCGCCAGATCTCCTGAGGATGAAAGCTTTGGCGCCTTGTCCTTGAACTGGATATAGGACAAGCTGACAGTGACATCCAGGGAACCTGAGGGAATTTGCAGATTTGTCTTATACGGAATGTATGCAAAGTAATAGGGGAGGTCGATTCCCTTCAGCTCGATATCAAAGACGGTTTCCATGGAATCGGCAAAAGGTTTAGTTTTGCCGACCAGCGATACCGGTTTGTCATTAAAAACTGCCGAGAAGTGCACCTGAACGAATACTTTCACATCGCTACCGATATCGGAAAGAAAGGGGATTGCCAAATTCAGCTCGCTGATTTTATGGATTTTGTCTTTTGGTTGATCCAGGATGTCCGCACTTCCGTTGAGGATCTGGATGTTGTAGACGGCAAATTTGAACGGTCCGAATGCAGAATCAGGCGATTTTTCAGGATCTGTTGACTCACTCGGTTCCGAGGAGCTGATCAGGTCTGAAAAATTGTAGCCCCCGTCCATGTTGCGGACAACTTTGATAAAAGGTCCTTCTATCCTGAATTCCTTAATGACAGGGGCAAGTTTAAAGATCGAAACGCCCTGTAAGTTCACGTACAGGCTGTTGAAGGACACAAAATCCGTCGGCTCTTCACGTTCCTTGACCGTCAGCCCATTGATGGTCAAGGACAGCGCATACGGGTTCAGCTTTATCTCCTGAATCACCACGGGCCGATGCAGGGCCTCTGAAAGCTTTTTGATCGCAACGCTCTTAATTATCGGAGGCAGGATCAGAAAACCAATGATGGTATAAACAACAAAGAAAACAGCGATCCCAAGACTGAATTTCTTAATACGCCCCATGGTTTTGAGTTTTTGGATGAGATTCATGGACATTATTCCAGATGCTGGGAACCATCTATTGAACCGGCATCAGCATAAAGAGTAGATGAGCGCATCAATAACCCCCATCTCGCATTTTCCAAACCAGTTCTGCACCGGGATAGGTCATTTATACCTAAATTAAGCGATTAGCCTTTAGCGGTTAGCTATTAGTTTAATGATTACAGGATGTTTACTATTACAAACTTTCACCTATTGGGTGTTATTTCTAATTAACGTAATGCCCTGATTTTTCAAAGCTAAACGCTAATGGCTAACAGCTAATCGCTCAACTTAGGTTGGTCATAGTCATAATAGCATTGGATATGATTGATGTCATCAGCAATTCGTTGCGTCTTTGGAAGTTTCGAGTTAGTTAACTGGATAGTATAGGAATTTTCTAAGTCCGCCCGAAGGGCGCTAAGTTCATGAGTTATGAGCTTTGGGAGTATTGTTCAAGATTTTTGTCCCCCAGAACACATTTGTACGGAAATGTTCCGTACTTATTGACAAAGCCTTTAGTAGATAATATACTTCTTTATGAAGTACAGAACTCATCCGTACAAAATACAAGAGGAGAACGACAATGGCTACCACTCGTCTTGACATGAGGCTAGATGAAGAAATTAAAGCAAAAGCAGAAAAAGCGTCTGCCTTGCTTGGATTGAAAAGTCTCACTGAGTATATTGTCAGGCTTATTGATGACAATGCAACCCAGGTGATTGCTCAACATGAAAGTATTACCGTTGAAAATGATGCTTTTGATCGTTTTATGAATGCTTGCAAGGAAACGCGAAAACCTAATAAAGTTTTGATGGAGGCGACATCTTTTACCAAAAAACAAGGCATCAAATGAGTTGGGCTAAAGAATTTGTAGAGCTTGACAAGGCTATCCACGACCGGGCTTCATTTGATTGCGGTGAAGTTGAATTAAATGCATTCATTCGAACTAAGGCTGCTAAGCATATGAAGGCAGGCATAAGCAGAACAATGCTGTTACCAGCCTCCGTTCCATTGCCTGACGGCAAATACCCCATCTGCGCATTTTATACGATTGCACCTAGTTCTATTAGCAGAGAGACTTTGCCGAAAAAACTTATAAAAAAGTTGCCTCGTTATCCTGTGCCAGTATTCCTACTTGCTCAGTTGGCCGTTCATTTGGAATATCAAGGACAAGGTTTGGGGAAAATTACCCTAATAAAGGCCCTTGAATATTTATGGGAAATAAATTCTCATATGAGAGCCTATGCAATTATCGTCGATTGCTTAAACGAAAAGGCTGAGCATTTCTATTCAAAATATGGTTTTGAAGTATTGTGCTGCCACAATGGTAGGGCACGAATGTTCATGCCAATGACAATTGTAGAGCAATTATTTCAAAAATATTAGAATTTAGGGGACGGGACGGAGTTAGTTTAATAATTTTTCAATGTAACTGACGTCGTTGACGTTATGTCTTATTACAAGAGATAAATTCTCATTGAAAGGCGATACTCACAACATACAAGGCGCCGAGGACGCAGAGAGAGAAAATTACTCAAGGCTACGGCCACAAATCGCATGGCAGGAGCCTCACGGTTACTTTCTCTTCAGCCACCATGATAAAATTAAAGGATAAACTTTCGCACCTCACTTACAGGCAGGCCTGCAAACTGCTGGGGCCTGAAGGTCCGCAGCTAATCAGGGCAGGTGGCAAATACGAGATTGACATCACGGAACAGGTAGTCTTGAAAAACGACCTTTTCAGGCTGAGTTTGCACGATGCCGTTGTTACCATCAGTTTGAGGCCCGAAAGGAATCAGCGTCTGCATTTCGACTGCTCTGCATGTACTACGGCATGTGCGCATGTAGGAGCGGCGTTTTCTTTGATACTTGAGGAAAAACTGGCATTGGGCCTTTCCGCACCGCCTCCGGAGAGGATACCGGTGGAAAGCCTCAGCGACAAGGAACTCGTAGAGCAGGCTATTGCAGACAGGGTCGAAAGGGCAAGAAGCGAAAAGATGGGGCTAAGATCCATCGACAGCAATAAGCTCTGGACGGATTATACAATTACCAATTCTTCTTCGGGAAAAACGTACCGGGTTGCACTGCGGGGTTGGGAGAGAGGCGATTCGTATTGCTCCTGTCCTGATTTTCGGAAAAATACGCTCGGTACTTGCAAACATATTCTGCACACACTTGAAAAGGTCAAAAAACGATTCAACAAGACGGTCAAGAATACGCCTTATGAGGTCAAAGATATCTGTATTCATATTCAATACGGCGAAAAACTCGAATTGCGAGTCCTGGTTCCAAAAGACCTTGACACTGAGACACTGGAACTGCTCCGTCCTGTTACGAACAAGTCTATTGAGGATGTAAGGGACCTTCTGGTCAGGATTAAGAAGATAGAAAACCTCGGTCACGGAATCACTATCTATCCGGATGCAGAGGAATACATGAATAAGCGCCTTTACCTTTGGAGAATCAAAAGCAAAGTAAATGAGATACGCAAAGACCCGGAAAATCATCCCCTCCGAAAAACGCTTCTGAATGTTGACCTGCTGCCGTATCAGCTTGATGGGATAGCATTTGCCGTTGGAGCCGGAAGGGCTATCCTTGCTGATGACATGGGCCTGGGCAAAACGATCCAGGGAATTGGGGCTGCCGAACTCCTCTCCGCTGAAGCAGGTATCTCAAAGGTGCTTGTAATTTGCCCGGCATCTCTTAAGTCCCAGTGGCGTCTGGAGATAAAGCGTTTTTCGGATCGGACCTGTCAGCTTGTCCTGGGGTCTGCAGAAGAACGGGCCGCCCAATACGATAATTCGTGCTTTTTCACGATCTGCAACTACGAACAGGTCCTCCGGGACATAAATTCCATCGAAACAGTGAAATGGGACCTTATCATACTCGATGAGGGACAGAGGATCAAAAACTGGGTAACCAAGACCAGCCAGACGACCAAATCCCTCAGGTCCCCATTTGCCTTGGTCCTTTCCGGCACACCGCTTGAAAACCGCCTGGATGATCTCTATTCGATCGTAGAGTTCATAGATGACAGGAGACTGGGACCAGCATTTCGATTTTTTAACACATACAGGGTCATTGACGAAAAGGGCAAAGTGCTTGGTTACAAAAACCTGGACGAGCTCAGAAAAAAGCTCAAACCAGTACTTCTTCGAAGAACAAGAAAAGGGGTAATGAGCGAATTGCCCCCAAGGACAACGGAACTCAGAAGAATACCACCCACAGAGGAACAGATTTCCATACACAATGGTCAGAGAAAGATTATCCAGTCGATTATCTCCAAGAGATACATCTCCGAAATGGACCTCCTCCGTCTTCAGAAGGCCTTGCTGATTTGCAGAATGGCTGCAAACAGCACCTTTCTGGTAGACAAGGAACCGCCCGGCTATTCCAGCAAACTCGATGAAATCGACATTCTTCTGGACCAATTGCTCTCGGAACAAGACCGCAAGATCGTGCTATTTTCTGAATGGACCACGATGCTGGGCCTCATAGAACAGAACCATTTCTTAACAGGCGAGACCTGAGATATGTGAGACTGGACGGTTCTGTGCCCCAGAAAAAGCGACAGGCCTTGATGCATGAGTTTCAGAATGACCCTGATTGCAGGCTCTTTATCACGACAAATGCCGGTTCCATAGGCATCAATCTCCAGGCAGCAAACACTGTTATCAATGTTGATCTTCCGTGGAATCCTGCCGTCCTGGAACAAAGGATATCCCGTGCCCATCGCATGGGTCAGAAAAATCCGGTCCAGGTGTTTATTCTTGTCACAGAGGAAACAATAGAAGAAAATCTCCTGGGAACGCTTTCTGCCAAGCACGAGCTTGCCATGGCTGCCCTTGATCCGGATTCGGAAGTCACAGCAGTCGACCTTGCCAGTGGCATGGAGGAGATGAAAAGGCGCCTCGAAGTACTTCTTGGTACAAAACCCGAAGCGCCTGTGGACGAAAGCCGGAAGGAACAGGTAGAAAGGGAAGCGCAGCAGCTCTTGCGCAAGGAAAAAATCGCAAGCGCAGGCGGTCAGCTCCTGGGAGCGGCTTTTGCCTTTATGAGTGAAATCCTCCCTCAGAAGGAAGAGACCGAACAGACAATACAAATGGCAGAGACGTTCAAGAGTCGTCTCCATGAATGCATGGAGAAAGACGAAAATGGCAATCTGAAGATGACGATTACGCTTCCTGACAAATCTGTGCTGGACAACCTGGCAAAATCGCTCGCCCAAGTACTCGGTTCTGGTTAAGGGCCGTTGAAAAAAATAATTGGCCTATCCGCTTTACTCTTGTGCATACTATATATCGTACTTTCATCCCACGCCTATCCGGTTAACGCCCAATAACTGCTGTAACTTATTGTTATTATAAGTGTTTCTTTTGACAATATTCATTTGATGCTTGTGCCTCAAAAAATCATTATTTTCAACAGCTTATAATGTCTTTATAAGATTGTTTTGGGTAATAACCGGATAGGCATAGTTGAAATTTATATAAGTGCATTTGAATTGTCAACAACCCAATGTTCTATCCGGGGGGGCTGTGACTGAAATGTTCTGGCAGTCCACCCCCTGTGTAACATACTCAGACGGCTTATACTGCTTAGCCTTGGGTTGAAGGAAAAAAATAGCAACGTGGAGCAGTAACAATGGATCGAAAGGCACGAAAAACCGAAGACATAAATTCCGATCTCGGCGAAATCGTATTGTATCAGTCTGAGGACGGCCAGGCCGCACTGGATGTTCATCTGCAGGATGAAACCGTATGGCTCAGTCAGAAACAGATAGCCTCTCTTTTTGAAACGGAGAGAAGTGTTGTAACCAAGCATATTAACAATATTTTTCGGAGTGAAGAATTAGATAAAAAGGCAGTATGTGCAAAATTTGCACATACTGCTGGTGACGGTAAAACTTACCAAACGAATTATTACAATTTAGATGTCATTATAGCGGTAGGTTATCGGGTGAATTCCAAACGCGGCACTCAGTTTCGCATCTGGGCTACCACCATTCTAAAAGACCATCTGGTGCGTGGTTATTCGCTTAATCAGCGCAGACTGGCCGAGAAAGGCGTGGAAGAGGTGCGGCAGGTTTTGAGTCTGCTTGCAGGCACCCTGGAAAGTCATAACCTTGTCAGCGATGAAGG
>JGI24025J20009_10003782_pt1 | contig 10177 bp, 9 predicted proteins | sample Cruoilmetagenom3_FD_20009 | JGI IMG/M metagenome (IMG submission 20009) | reverse complement strand
TACAGCGGACATAAAGGATTTTGTAGCGACCCAAAAGATACCGTTTCCTTATTTCCATAATCTCGAACGCGCGGACGAAAGAAAGAAAGAAGAGATAATAACAATACATAAGCGATTCCGGATGCAGGTGCGAGAAGACGCGGGTAAGCTGGGATAAAATCGCATGACGGTGTTCCGGCGTGATAAGTCTACTCAAGAACCACGGATATAGATAATAGAGAATTTTGCTTTTTAAGCAGTTACTGCCAATTTTTAAGTTGACAGTTATGGAATCGCTTCACCGCTTCTTCCGTATTTCGTAGATGGAACGGCTTTGCATTTTTAATACTAACTTTCGGTGATTAAAAGTGCAGATGCACGAATAAAAGTGCAGGCTGAAAAAACGTAGGAGGTGATGAAAAAATGGAAGCAGTGGAAGTGAACATCGAAACGAAAGATACCGAAAATAGTTTTAAGGATGGGAACGAAGTAGAAGATACAACCGAAAAAATGGCACGAAGATATTATGATACACGTAGCGACGCAGAGAGCAAGAGACGAAAAGGGGAAAGAATTTATTACAAGGCTGGGGAGGGTTATTACATCGTCAGACCCAAAAAACGTGATTGGTGGAATATTTTTTAGGGAAACCAAATGTCTAATCTCGATCTCCTCAACACATGGATCCGATACTTTGAAGATGTTCAGAAGATAGAGGAATATGAAGATCTCACTCAAGAATTTAATTCTTTAAGAATTAAAGTAGAAAGTAAACGTGAAATAACTGATGAAAACAATAAAAAATTTGAAAACATAATAAAAATAAATTGGCAAAGAGTTTTAAAGAATATATGCGATGGATTAGAAAACAAAATTGTAAATCGAAAAACAGAAGGGCAGAATTTCACTGGCAATCTTAGAGATATAAGGAGAATTAAAAGAAGAAGTGAAGAGTATTTAGATATGGATGAGTATTATGAACTATATAATGATTTAAAGGAAGTTCGTGAAGATACTGATGTAAAATTATCAATAGAAAAATCTCAAAAACGAGAATCACGTAAAATGTTAGTTTTTGCTTTCTTTTTAGGGGTCTTAAGCACATTGATAGGCGGGATAGCATTAGCATATTATTTTAATTATTTCCCAGTTACCTAAAATATAAATTTTTACTAATTACATGTAGATGTAGAAAAGTCAGGGTTAATCCCCAACTCATGCATCTCGTGAATCAACACCACGATGTTATGCGCTATCAGCTTACATAGGAGCTCGTTCTTCTGCGCTGTCCAGTTCTTCGACTTCAGCTTATCACCGAATTTCGTCTTTACCATCATAAACGTGGTCTCCACATTGCTTCTCTGGTGGTAATGCTCATTGAACTCGTCACGATTCAGCATGAAGTAGTGATACATCTTATTCCAGATACGTGAACCTTTTGACCTGCCCGTTGCGTTTGATTTAAACGGGATATATGCCGTTCCCCCTATATCATCTATCAGATCGTAATTTGCACGGCTGCAATACGCCTTATCCGCTTCCACCTTTTTTATATCAAAACCGCTTTCATGCGCTTCTCTAACCATCGGCTTGAGGTAGGGTGAATCGTTGGCTTCGCCTTCCGTTATCCTCGCGCTCGCTATCACGTTTGTCTTTGTGCCAGTAAGGATATGCGCTTTTACCCATTTATGCTCTTTCTTCGTATTGTGCTTCTCTACACAGTATTGATTAAACTGGCTCGTTCTGAAGCCTGAACTGTCCGGCGCAAAATTCGTTTCTACACCTTTTAACGGTAACGAAGATAACAGCAAAAGGCGATGTAGTAACGGCGTTATCTCTTCTCTGTTAAGGAGATTACTGGAAACATTGAAGTGAGGTACATGAGTTACCTGCTCCCGCTCTTCTGCGTTATGATAAAGCGTATGCGACCTTCTGCTTGATAGCTGCGAATAGACCTTTTGAATAGAGCAAAACAACTCATCACTTAAACTCCGCTTAGGTCTTCCTCTTCTCTTCTCCTGCTCCGGTTCTTCCACGTTTTGCACTAAGTCCTTTAACAACTCGTCAAACAACCTTATCTCGTTTGTTTGCGCTTCGTTATACGCCTGCCAATTCTGCGTATAAGTCATTTTAACGACTTTCTCTATGGTTTTGTTACCCGCTTCATCTATGCTTTCTTTTATGAAATACTCCACCGCCCACTGATGCTTACACTTAACTTTTCTCATCTGGCAATCAGGGCAGTTACACTTCGTTTCTTCGCCTTCCTTGTAAACGAGATAAGCGCCGCTTCCACTTTCCGATGGCACGATCCAGCCTTTAGGCGTTTCGCTTATCCTTCCGAGATGCGCCATCTGCATCCCCTTCATTTCTCTTCTATCCATCTTTTTTACCTCCGCTTTTAACGCATTTTTCGTAGGATTATCGCCTACTAATTGTATATTGGGGGTGAGTATATAAAGGGTGATGGTATTTTCGTATGAATATCATAGATAAAACGATGTATTTATATACTCATCATGCGAATATATACTATAAAATGATAAATAATTCGGATGAAAGCGAAGGCGCGCCGCCGAAGAAGCTTAAATATCGGCAACTGCCAAGCGAAGTGGAGGAAGTCGTTGACGATGAACGGGCGAAGATAACACTCACGGCGAACATCACATTTGATAAAAGGCAATATCTGGTTCGGTTCCCAAAGGAGATTGCTGAAGAAGTGGGATTGGGTACGGAGCATAAGGTACGATTCACGCTTGTAAGAGCAAAAACGAGGACGGATGAGGAACCCAAGCTAACGATGGAGGTGATAAAGGATGGTATTTAATAACACAGAAAGACGAATAATCAAAGTGTTGTACCAGCACCACAAGGCATTATCAACAAGCAAGATAGCGAAGTATGCCGGATACTCGTACAATACGGTGAAGAAGTATCTGATGAGCCTTAACAGGCACGGATATGTGCGGTACACGCATCACGGAAATGCGATCTATTGGTGGTTAAGAGAAGAATAGAGGTTATGAGAAATGCAAAGAAGGGAGGATATGATTGGTGATTAATATGGCAACCAAAAATTTACAAGATTATCTTGAAAATTTTGATACCTGTTTTTCAGATTTAGAATTTATTGATAAAAAGTGGTATCAAGAACAAGTCGGTGTTGTTGCTTTTAATTCAAAAGCATCTGTTAAAGATTCTAAAGGGAAATTTAGCGAAGAGTATATTAGAGCGCGATTTGTTTGGAGTTTGGTGAACTCTGGGATGTACAATAAAGAGTATATTTGTGTTGAATTTGGATTCCCTAAAGGAAACACTAAAACGAGACTAAAACCAGATATTGTTGTTTTTAAAAATAAAGATTGGTTAAAAGACTATCAAGATGCAGAAAAAAGCAAAATTTTTTCAAAAATCAGAAAAAACTTACTTGTTATTTTTGAAACAAAGAAAAATAACAAAACTGTAGGTGATGCGGTAGAAAATCAACTTCGTTCAGCAATGACTGAAAACACATCTAAAGACAGAATTTTTGGGGTTTATTTTGATAATCGCCGTGGAATTATCATTTTCAAAAAAATGGGAAATTCCGAAATAAGAAGGTTTGATGAGAGAAAAGAAATTCGACAAGATGGGATTATAGGTTGGAATTTGGATAATAGAGATTTATTTGTAGAACTGCCATCCCAACAAGATTTTATAGAAAATAATGAAAGCATTCAAAATTTACAAAAATTAAAATTGGAATCTCTTGATGCGATAGATGAAGCCAGTTTTTCTGACTTGATGAATTCGCTCAAAAGAGCAAACGATGCTATAAGGCCGGAAAGTCAGGTGAATGATTTAGTGATTGAGTTTCTGACGCTTAAAGTTTTTGATGAAAAAAGAAGTAAACGAAATAATTCTTATTTGAAATTTTATATTCTGGCAGAGGAAAAAAGAAAAAACGGACTTGCTGAAAAAAGTTTCAGAGAACGAATAAACAATCTTTACAAAGATGCTCAAAAAGAATATCCGAAAGTTTTAAGAACAGAAAAAAGGTTGTTTACGTACGATAGTGAATTTAGACCAAGAAAATCTAATGATGAGAGATTTTTGATTTCTGTTGTTGAAACATTTCAAAAGAGAGCTATCCTCAAAGCAAAAAACGAAAGTTTCAATCAGATTATTTTTAATAACTTTGCTGATGATAAACAAAAAGCAGAAAAAGCACAGTTCTTCACTCCAATCCCTGTTGTGAATAGTATAATCCAAATGTTAAACCCTATAAGAGGGGAAGAACTTTGCGACCCTTGCTGTGGGATTTGTGACTTTCCTGCAATGAGTTTTAGACATTCCCACAGAAACGAAGAAGAAATCCCTGCAAATGCCAGCAATTTTTATGGTTTTGATTTAGTGAATAGCAACTTAAAACTTGCCGAACTTAACCTTGTTTTAAATGGTGATGGAGGAGCCATACTTGAACAAATGAATTCCCTCTCTCAAAAACTACTCGCTGATGAATCGGTTTTGGACATGGGAGAGTTTACAACAGAAAATTACGATCCTATAACTTGGGAGCATCTATCGGATCAGAATAAGGATTTGAAGAAATACAAACTCGTAGCGACAAATCCCCCTTTTGGAAAAGGAAGGGATTTAAAAACAGGTGCAAAAGGAAAATGGGATTTGCCAAGAGAAACCATAGAACTTTATGAAACATACAAAGCTAAGATAAGCCCCAATAAAAAAGGAGAAATTAAATATCCTAATTCAATGGATATGGGTGTTTTATTTTTAGAAAATGCATACAAGATATTGGAAGAGGGAGGCAGAATGGGTATTATTACATCCAATAGTATTGCTTCTATCAAAGAATGGCAAAACATTAGAAAATGGCTTATTAAAAGAATGAGGATTGTTGCAACCTTTGATTTGCCAGCAAATACTTTTGGCGAAACTGGTGTAGCAACTACAATAATTATTGCATATAAGCCAAAGAAAGATGAGAAACATTTGTTAGAAAACGATTATGAGGTTTTTATCAAAGAGATTAAAGATATAGGATATGAAGTAAAAACCATCAAACGATCCGTTCATTTTGAACCGCAATATATTATAAACGAAGAAACTTTTGAGAAAGAAAACAAGCTCAACGAAGATTTTTCTGCTATGCAGAGAGATTTTAAAGAATTTCTGCAAAGACAGGAAGAAGAAGTAAAAAATGCCTTTCGTTTAAATTCAATGGAGTAAAAAATGAGGAGTTATATTGTTAAACCCAAATCAGTAAGAAAAAGCCAGATTCTTGAGAAAGATTATATCTTTTCGTCTGCAAGATATAATAGTGTTCAAATCAATTCTAATTTTGATTATTTAGTTAATTTAATAGATGTATCAAAGAAAAGCATTAGTTTAAAGAATCAAAGGAAATATTTTAATTATGTTGAGATCGGTAGTATAAATACATCTACGGGATATGTTGAGTCAACCCACAAAAAATCAATTGATATTTCGGTAGATTCTGTTTTTGAATTAAAAAAGGACGATATTTTAATTTCTACAGTAAGAACTTATTTAGGAGGTATTGGTTTAGTTAATCAAGATGATTCAAATTTTGTTTCTTCAAAAGCATTAATCGTTTTAAGAAAATTAAAAAAGGATATTTCAAGATATTATCTTTTGGGGGTTTTGAGAAGTAGTTTTTTTATTGAACAAACTAACTTAATTCTTAATGCTTCGATGTATCCAAGAATGGATAAAGATAATTTCGAGCATTTGAAAATCCCTTTTCCAACCACAAAAAACAACCCCGCACCAGAAAATGTAGAAAAATTAGTTTCTCTGATTGTACAAAACATCATTGATAAGGAGGAGCAAATCAAAGCAAAAAACAAATTGATTGATGAAAAGATAGAACAAGAACTTAGAGAAAATCAAAAAGAGAATGGTTTTTCTTATGCTTATCCAAAAATTAGTGAGATAAAAGAAGCAGGAAGACTTGACACGGGGCTTTATGAAAGGGCTTTTAAAAATTTTAATTTTTTAGTAAAAAACTATGTTGAAGGGGGTTTTAAGCTGGAAGATAAAGGATATGAAATTTCAAGGGGACAAAATCTTCAAATTACAAATATTGGAAAAAGTTATTATTCAGAAAAGAAATTAAATAATAAATTCTACACCTTGATATTATCATCTAATATTTCGGAGGATTCGGTTACAATAGGGAAAAGTTATTTGGGTAATATCAGAAAACTAAAATGCATAGAAAATGAAGATATAATTTTTTGTAGCCGAGGAGCTCAATTTGGAAGGGTGGCAGTATTCCCAGAAATAGAAAAAAACACCATTACAAATATTGATAATATGCATATTAAAAATAAATCCGCTAATTTGTCTGAAAAAATATTTATATGTCAATTTTTAAGATACTTTAGAAAAATTAAACATTTGTATAAAATAGCGATTTTTGGTAATGGTTCTTTTAGCTTTACCAAATACCACGTATTAAAATTATCTTTCCCCGATTTCCCTATTCATAAACAAAAAGAAATTGCTAAACTTTACTACAACATACTTGATAAAAACAATGATTTGACTTTTGAAGATTATTTAGGGAAAGAAAAAGTAAGAAATAAAGAGCTGGGTATTTTTCAACTTAATATGGAGATTTTTAGATTAAAGGAAATTTTGGAAGATTTGGTTCACAAAATTGTTATGGAAGAAAAAATAGAGATAAATATGAGTTATTAAGAGTCTTACCATTTTTAGGATTCGCTCAAAAAGTCGCTCATTTTTTGACTTTGGGGGTAATGCATCTAAAAGTCAAAATGAATAAAAGTGCAACCATCAGAATAAAAATGCAGAAGTGAATAAAAATGCAAAGCCAGATGGAACGTAAGGTTTATATAGGTAGCATCTAAAAGATAAGCATGCCATTCTCCAACTCAGTAAAACAAGAGGCTAAAAGAAAAGCAGCGTTTCGATGTTGTATTTGTCGAAAATCTGATTTGAGTTTAGAAGTGCATCATATCATACCTGAAGGTGAACGCGGATCTGATGACATAAGCAACGCGGTACTTTTATGTTCAAGTTGCCACTCAAATTATGGCGCTAATGCTGAAAAGCGAAGAATGATTAGAGAAATGAGGGATTGGTGGTACGAAACTGTTGAACAAATGTTCTCGCCAGCATCTATTAGTATGATCAACGATCTTTACGGGAAGGTCGATCAAGTTCAACAGGATCAATCAAATATGTCTGCGAATGTATTTGAGTTGAGAAACATGCTTAAGAATTTTATGAATCATACGATTGACGAGATAGACATAACTCCAGATACCGCTGGAGGTACAGTATCCAGATTTGTTAATGCATCTGGATTAGTCGATGCATCAATGAATTATCAACCTCCAGATCATTGTGAACAATGCGGTTACCGGTTTGTTTCAGAGCTCCCCGAATCTAATGAGTGCCCTAACTGTGGTGCACCCATTACTAGAATCATTCTTCATCGTTGAGGAAGAGATAACCTCTTAAGATTTTCTAGGTTTTCTTAAGTGAGAGTCACCACCGAGAATAACCGTAGTAATAATCTCCCTGCCCCTCAGTACCTATGATATATAGCACAATCATCATAAGGACTATAAATATTAAGAACATGATAAACGTGAATGTTGCCGAAATCTTGAACATAATAAAACCTGTGATCAGTGAAGATATTAAAAAGGAAAGTATTATATCAATGTAACGCATAAGTAAATAGGCAATGATAAAAAAGACCAGAGCTCCCCCAACAAAAGCCGGTATATCGTTTGGAAGACCAGCAAATTTTAACACTAAAGATGATGATACTAGTGAGACTGCTAAAGCAGCAAATCTGGCTAATGCCGAATCCATATTATCCACCTCTTATCATATAATAAGTGAGCGAAAGTATTTAAACCTTTTCTTATTGTTAAGTAAACCTCGAAACCTTTCAGAGAGTATTTTGATTTGCTGCTCATACCACCCTATTCTTTATGTGCTTTTGGGGCATATTCCAATGTTTTCGGGGTTTTTTCAAAATTCTCATAAATTACTGTACCTGTATTAGCACCCCCTAATGCTATTCCACCATGTACAGTAGTTCCGAAAGTAATTCCGATTTTGAAAATGTAAAAATAAAAAGATGAGCAGATTTGCTCATCTCAACGGTTTTAATCTTTACCTTTTCTATTTGCCCTTTCCTTTATCTATCACTCTTATCGTATCGCGGCCTTCAAATGGTGTTCCGTCAGATAGTTTTCCTGTAACTGTCATCTCAACCTCATCTCCTATTGGTAGATCTCTCAAGTCTTCCCTGTTGAACTTTGCGATGAACGTATCACCGTCAACTATTCCCCTTACAGCAGATGCTCCCTCGCATTTAACCGTGCTAATGTCAATAACCACAACATCGTATCCCTCAGGAAGTTGGATGAAAGCTGTAAACACTCCTTTGCTGGCGAGGTTCAGCGTGTCTGGATCAATATTGATACTTGCTTCTATTACTGTTTCACTAAAGACTTGCACTGAGTTTCCTGCCGAAACAACAATATCCATAATCCCATCACCGTTTAAATCACCAATTGCTGGAACTCCAGCTGAAGGATCGTTGGTATCAATAGTCCATATTTCGCTTCCGTCAGTTCCACTAAGAGCATAAAGCTTCTTACTAAGACCAGCAACTACTATGTCTGGCGTGCCATCACCATTAATATCAGCGATTGACGGGCTTCGCTCCGTGGAATAATACTTCTTGCCAACGATATTGTGCTGCCACAAAAGAACTTGGTTCTTTACATCCAATAGATATACGTAGGATTCGATGCCGTTCGCTCTAGTTGCTGTGGTGACTACATCATCGTACCCATCGCCATTGAAGTCCGCTGCGGCAGCAGAAAATGTTCTGCCGACTACCGTGTAACTCCATATCTGAGTTCCATCAGCACCGGAGAAAACGTAGAACTTTTTATCGCGGGCTCCTGCAACAACATCAGGCTTACCATCGCTGTTGATGTCGGTTATGATTGCCAGATTGTTTTGGGCATCCTGACCCATTGCTGTGCTTGTCCAAGCCACAGTTCCATTTTCAGCGTTCAGGGCAACTATGACCTTCCCGGATGCACTGAATACTATCTCCAATTTACCATCGCCATCCACGTCGGCAATGGCGGGATCACACAACATCCGATAATCCGCTTGCCATATTTGGGTTCCATCACTTGCCTTTAGCAGAAAAGTCTTTGAGGCGGCTCCTACCACAACATCCAGACCATTGTCGCCAGTTACATCTGCAATCACAGATCGAGTTCCCGCAGAGCCTTTGTCAACAGACCAAATTTCAGTTCCATCATCGTCCACTGCAACTATCTTGCCAGCATAGGATGGGAAAATCGTTTCTAACTTGCCATCCCCATCTATATCTGCCATCGGCGGTGTTGCGTAAGTTCCATAATCGCCGGTTTGATATTTCCATTTCAGATTGCCCTCTTTGTCAAGAGCATATATTCCTGCAGCATATATTCCTGCAGTGCTACCGAAATTAGCAGTCGGAATTAAAATATCAAGTTCACCGTCATTGTCAATATCACCAATTACTGGGCTTCCAGAACCAATTAAATTGTCAGTTGTGTAGCTCCATATCTCTGTAGGCGTTGATATACCCGTAAGTGCTGAATCAGCAACCCCTGTATTTTTCAGATCACGATTGAACATCAGCCAGTCACTTGTAGCGCTAACAGCGCCAACCATCATCACTAAAACCACTAAACTCGCCAATATCACTGCAAACCTCTGCTTGGAAAGACTTCTTTTTGTTTTCATTTTTTTCTTTTTCACCTCCTAAAACTTTTCTTTATTTAGTGCTAATGCGTTTTTATCTAACCTTAGTTTTTGCCATGAACTTTCAAGATTTGGTCAGATAATCATATGTGTAGTATATCTTAGCATGTAAACCTTTCGGTTCTATTTCCGCTGGAAAGCACTATTGTTTAACGTGAGCACCACGCAACTCATTCGCAAGAGGTATATAAAGTGTCGGCGTTTATTATATGGTACATGAGCGAAGAAAAAGAGCCGGTAGATATAGAGGGGAAGACTGCCGAGGATTTGCTGCTTGTCGGTGAAGAGTATCTTGCAGAAGGGAGATTTGAGGATGCAATAAAAGTTTACAAAGAGATTGTAAAGAAAGAGCCGAGGCTTC
>JGI24025J20009_10003781_pt1 | contig 10179 bp, 8 predicted proteins | sample Cruoilmetagenom3_FD_20009 | JGI IMG/M metagenome (IMG submission 20009) | reverse complement strand
CCAGTTACTAATATTGTCTTCATTATTTTAGTATCCGTAATTCGCGGCTGTTGTCAATATATCGCATTGCCTCTGTGAAAGCACAGCGATAATGTCATAGGGTAATGCCACAGGGAAAATGTTATACCCACCACTATCTGAAACCAGTCAAAAGCGATAGCCGTTACCTTAATTTCTGGACTCGAATTTCACCAACTCTGGGGTGAAAGACATATGCCGAGTTATCAAATCACTTCTGGATTTCAACCTTATTTCGTGGCTGGACGCCGAACTGTTGGGCATACTTGGGAATGAAGGTATCGTTGAGATAGGCAGTGGCTGGCTCGGGTTTGGTGATACCCCGGTGTCTGAGCTCAGCGACGAGCCGGCCCTGAAAGGAACCATGGATGCGCTCGCCTTTACACTCCTTGAGCAATAATAAATCATCCATGCATCGAACATACTCTAAAACCTCTCACTTGTCATCAGTCCAACGCTGTCAAGTATGACATTATCGCTGTGCTTTCACAAAGGGCAATGTGAGTCATTGACAGCATTATTCTGGTCTGTTAACATGACTGAAAATGACTAACTTCATGCAAGGATATTTATGGCTGTTGGTGACTGAGTATGGCGCATATATCGGTCGTGACTCCGGTTTATAACGAAGAGAGCTGTCTTCGTGAATTGTATCGGCGCCTTAAGGCTTCACTGACAACGATAACTGATGACTTCGAGATTCTCTTGGTTGATGATGGCAGCACCGACCGTTCGTGGGAGATAATCAGTGAATTGTCACAGCAGGACAAGCGGCTTAAAGGACTGCAGTTCAGCCGCAACTTCGGACAGCATTACGGGATTACTGCCGGATTGGATTACTGCGACGGCGATTGGGTAGTTGTAATAGACTGTGACCTTCAGGACCGTCCTGAGGAAATTCCCAGACTTTATGCAAAGGCTCAGGAAGGGTACGATATAGTGCTGGCGCGTCGGGGTAAACGCCGGGACCCCATACTGAAGAGGTTCGTCTCGTGGCTGTTTTATAAAGTCTTCAACTATTTTACAGAAATGCACTATGATAGCCAAGTTGGCAATTTCCGGATTATTTCCCGCAGGGTTGTTGAGAATCTCCGTAAGGTGCGCGAACAGCTCCGTTTCATTGGCGGCATTGTTGACTGGATGGGATTTCCAAAAACGAGCATTCAGGTCCAACATGCCGAGCGTTTCAGCGGCAAAGGCACCTATACCTTTCGTAAACAGTGGAAACTGGCCCAAGATATAATTATAGCATACTCGGATAAGCCACTCCGATTGTCCATCCGCGTCGGCTTTGTCATCTCCGTACTGGCGTTCCTGTATGGAGTATACATCATCTGTCGTGCCTTAGCGCATGGGGTGAATGTAACCGGCTGGAGTAGTCTAATTGTTTCTGTATACTTCCTCGGTGGGATTGTTATTTCAATCCTTGGAGTTATTGGAATCTACTTGGGCAGGACATTCACTGAGACAAAGAAGAGGCCGCTTTACATAATTGAACAAAGAAGAAATGTCTGACGGAAAGGCCAGGAAACTTAAGGAAATCATGAAGTATTCTGATATTGAAACTAAGCGTTTCGGTTTCCGGATTTACCGCGGGGTAGTGAATGATGTAAATGAAAAGGCAATTTTGTCCGCGATATTGGAAAACGGAGTGGATATTGCCATTCTTCGAGTGCCGTCTCAAAGGCAATTTCAGATTCCGCGCTTGGAGCGGATTGGGTTCCCTTATCTGGTTGCTGATACCCTGGTCCGTTATCGGGTTGACTTGGCAAAATATGAGCCAAAGTCATTGAGGAATCGGAATCTCGACTTTGTTCAATGTTTGCCCGAGCACGCCGCTCCGCTTGGTATTTTGGTGAAAAGTATTTTCGCAAACTATACAAATCACTATTTCTCTAATCCGTTGTTGGATCGGAAGGATATACTAGCGGCTTTTGAGGATTGGGCGCTTCGCTATATCGGGAGTGATAATGAGGGTCGCATCTGCTGGTTGGTCAAACAGGGCGATGAATATGTAGCTTTTGCTACTTGCGCCTTTGACGAGAATCTTTGCGAGGGCGTGTTGTACGGGGTTAAGAGCTCGGCATCCGGCAGGGGGATCTATGGTGATTTGATAAAGTTTACGCAACGGTATTTCAAGAATAAAGGTTATTCGGCAATGTCGGTTTCAACCCAAGTGCAGAATCTAGCAGTTCAAAGGGTTTGGAGCCGAGAAGGTTTCAAGTTATCGAATTCCTTTGCAACAGTTCACATCAACAGTCTATTAAGCCGTTCAGTTATCGAAAAGCGGGTAATTGATATTAAGGTTGCGGCCAGTGACATACTGAATTGCGGGGAATTCAGCGGCGACATGAACCCTCTGCATTTTGACGACGATTTTGCAAAGGATATTGGTTTTGAGGGTAGAATCGTGCATGGTCTGGTTCTGAGTTCGGCAATCTCCAAGTACTATGGAACCGAGTTCCCTGGTAAAGGCACTATCTTTATGGGTTACTCTTACAAGTTCCTGAAGCCGGTCTACCCAGGCAGAAGCTACAGGCTTACGATTAGCTTTCCCTTTATTGATTTCCAAAAGGGTATTTACAGGTCTCTTGCCAAGGTAACTGGTGAGAAAAATGATATTTGCCTGTTATCTTACAACGACCTCTACAAGAAAGCCAAGTGAGTTACATTTATATCCTTCTGACGATATTACTAACTGTGTATGGGCAGTTGGTGATAAAATGGCAGGTATCGAAGGCGGGTGGATTGCCATCTGAGTTTCCTGCTCGAATCGGGTTCCTCCTTCACATGTTCCTTAATTTATGGATTCTCAGTGCGTTCATTGCGGCTTTTCTTGCTTCATTGGCTTGGATGGCCGCGCTCACCAAGTTTGATTTGAGCTTTGCCTATCCGTTTATGAGCCTTTCCTTTATCTTGGTGCTTATTCTTTCGGCATTTCTATTTCGTGAGCCGTTGACTATCTATAAGCTCATGGGGATGGGATTGATTGTGCTTGGGTTGTTTATTTCGAGCCGCTCAATATGACATATCGAGAAACCGACAGAAAGGAAGTTAGATAGTGAAAGTAGAATTCTACAGGCATTCGCTGGGGACAGCCGAAAAGGCAGCGGTCGGAGAGGTGCTTGATAGCATATTTCTGACTACAGGACCCAAAACCAGACAGTTCGAAAAGAGTTTTGCTGAATACCTCGGGGTTAAGCACTGCGTTGGGATGTCCTCTTGCACAGATGGGCTTTTCTTGACTTTGAAGTTCTGGGGCGTGGGACCCGGTGACCGGGTAATAGTTCCGGCGATGACATTCGTTGCCTCCGCCAATGTGGTTTTGCATGTAGGGGCAGATGTTGTTTTCTGTGATGTTGACCCCGGTACCGCGCTCATCGACCTGAATTTGGTTGAGGACATCTTGAAAAGAGACAAGCAGGTCCGCGCAATCATTCCGGTCCACTTATACGGCCAGATGGTAGACATGAAGGCTTTGAGGAGTATGGCAAACCAATACGGTGTTAAAATTCTCGAAGACTCGGCCCATTGTATTGAGGGAAAGAGAGAGGGTATCCAACCGGGACAACTGGGCGCTGCAGCGGCATTCAGTTTCTATGCCACCAAGAACATGGCTGCTGGCGAAGGTGGTGCAGTAGCAAGCGATGATGAGCGTTTGGCAGAATATCTAACGGTTGCGCGGCTCCATGGTATGACCAAGTCTGCCATAGACCGGCATCAGAACTATCAGCACTGGGATATGGATTTCCCCGGCTATAAAGCAAACATGTCGGATATTCAGGCGGCACTCCTTATTCCTCAGCTCGGTAAGCTTGACAAACTTTGGAAGAGGCGGGCAACAATAGCTACCCGTTATGAAACCGCCTTTTCCCGTGCCGGGATAGAATTCCCCAGAACACTACCCGGAGTGAAGAACGCCCGGCATCTTTTTACAATTTGGGTGTGTGATAGCAAAAGGGACGAGTTTCTCGGCCGGCTCCAGAAAGAAGGGGTTGGTGTCGTCGTCAATTATCAGGCGGTGCATCTGAGACGGTTTTACAGAAAGACTTATGGTCATAAGGAAGGCAATTTCCCAGTTGCCGAGGAAATTGGTCGGCGGACTATCAGTATTCCGTTCTATCCAGGGCTGAAAGACGAAGAAGTGGACTATGTCATTGACAAGGTTGTTGCAATAAATAGAGAGCTGTGTCAGAACGCATGACAGTCATCTGACTACTACGGCCAGTGAACCCAATGCCATCACTACTTTTTGTGGTTCGTCTTGGTGAATCACATCGAGCAAATTCCACGGATACTCAGGGTCCTGGATAACTCATATCTGAGGAATGATTTTGCTGTAAACCTAACAAGTGGTTACGGACCTCGTTTTTATTACACCAACTTAGTTGCTTTTTTCGGTCGCTGCGCGGCAGCTTTCTTAAGGCTCAACAGGGAAGAAGCCAGAGTTTAGTTTCTGCGGGCAACTGCAATCAACGAAGAGCCAACCCAGCAATTTGTCAGACGCAACAGCCGACGTTCAAATGTCATTACCGCCCCCAGTGCTGAGTTCCTTTGGCAGGAGTGAGCAGGCACTACCGATAGGCGATGCGCCAGAAGTGATTTCTATCCAGTTCGAAGAAACTCTGGTAGGCTGATTTGTCCATTAGAAGCGGTGCAAGAGCACTTAGAATGCTGAGAGTTGTTTTGATTTGAAGTATTTTGATGCGCGACCCCGGCCTTGCAACACCAGTTTGCCTTTTTTGACAAGGTTGGCAAGGATATAACCAGACTGGTGGGGGCTGACACGCAAAAGGGTTCGGACGATTTCGTTTGTGACGAAACGTTTGTTGTCGGGCATTTCGTCCAGATAGGTCATGATAGTAGTCTCGGCAAAGGCGGTCTCAGCGCGGCGGAAAATATAGTAGCTGACGCTCCTGCGCAGACGGGTATAGATTTTCTTGCTCAGTCTGTAAACACGGCCTTTTTTCTGACCGAATGGTTCCAGAAGCCCGCGTGCGGTCATTGAATTGAGTGCTTCACGGGTTTCGTTTTCACCACGCTGCAGTATGCGTCGCGCTCTGGTCAGGTCCAGTTCCCGGTTGCGTTTGAGAAATGTAAGCACCAAGAGGTCGTGTAGGTTAAGTTCGCGTCCTTCCTTTTGCTCGTTTGCCACGAACCTGGCAAAACTTTCGTCTACGCCAGCGCTTGATTCAGTTCGACCGCTGCGCAGTGTTACTCGGACATAATCTGGATTTGCTTCGTAGTCAGGCGGTTCCTTGCCATAAGAAAGCATTATGTGATACATCCTTTTGACACCCATACCAGCCCGTTCAACTAATCGGATTTTCTGGAGGATTTCTGCCAGGAGCCGATTGCGGGTTGCGGGCTCGTGCCCGAGGATGTTGTTTACATTCACTCCACCAAAGAATCCTCCAGGATTGGAGATTTCCAGCCGGTTCTGAAAATGACGCAAATAGACTGGGCCATGGCCAGCGTAATCGCGGTGAACTAAGGCGTTCAAGAAGGCTTCTCGATAAACCGTTTTCGGGAAGTCTGGAATCTCGAAATGGAAGAGTCCTATCTTCAGAGTGAAAATACGGTTATAGGGCTCGATTGCCCGAGAGAATTGCTCAAGAAGTGCAAGCAGCGGACGGTGGGAATCGACACGGCGGTCGTATTCGGTGTCATTCTGCATATGAAGGTATATCGCTTCATGGTTAGGNAATATGCGNCGAATGATTTCTTCTTTGCCGACAAGCAGCATGCCGGCCATCGTCATTCTCAAATTATGGTCAGGGGTAAGNACAGCCAGCCGGACTAGGAGTTTTTCGTCATTCAGTCCGAGTAAAGCGGACTCGGGTTCTTTGGCCGCGAGAATGCGCCGCAGCCGTTCCAGTTCCAGCTGGTCAACTGCGCTGGCATCATACTCGAGTCGCTGGGCAGAAAAGTCAGTTTCAGGGTTGACAGACATTGTTTCATCTTAGCACCCTACAGGAATGAGTCAAGGGTCTTATCTCTGAGTGTGAAAGCACAGCGATAATGTCATAGGGTAATGCCACAGGGAAAATGTCATACTTGACAGCATTAGACTGATGACAGGTGTGAGCTTTCAGACTGGCGACCGACGATGCCACTGGCTGGCGCTTCAGTTCTGCCGGATTCAACCCACGGTACAGCGCCTCGAGTTGCTCTCTGGCTAGCGGTTTCCATTCCTTCCATGCCGAAAGCCGTTGATACGGCGTCTTGGCCGGGCGCGAGTTGGCGTCCGGCCGCTGCCGGCGGTTTCTCGTGCATGCTCAGTGCCATTTGACCAACTCCTTTCAGGGTAAGAGATGGTCAAATTATGCCTCCTTTTCGAGTAGATTTCTGGTGAGGCAACGCGCAACCTTGACACCTCGGCTATCGGCTTTATGATTTGGTCACTCTTGCCTGCCAACAGTCAGATGAATCCCGAACCAACATTGGTTGAGCCAGCATCTCCAGAGTTGTCCCAGCCGACGCCCCAAGGCTGGGCCGGAGTAGAAATGTGGCTTGAGGCCCACATCTGGCTGCCGGTGCTGGTGGTCGTTGCCGGTAGCTTACTGGTAAGAGTTCTCACTGCGCTGTCCACGGTTCTCAATCCCGACGAAGCAATGCACGTGCTACGATGCTGCGAACCCACTCTCTATGCGGTGTACCGGGCAGACCTCGCCGGACCCGATCCTTCGTTTCTGCACGTNCTGCTCTTTCCACTGTGCANATGGCTTGCCTCAGATTTCGTGCTTCGNCTNCCCTCCATCTTGGCCGGTACGCTCACCGTGTTCGTCGGTTACAAGTGGCTTCACGAGCTGTTCGACCGGACGACCGGGCTCATCGGCATGATTCTCTTGGCGTTCGCGCCGGCAGTGGTCTACCTGTCAGCCGAAGTTCGGGCATATGCCTTGGTAATGTGTTTCTCGGTATGTGCGCTCTACTGCCTGGAAGCAGGAGTGCGCCGTCGTTCAGTGGTCCTGATGCTATTCTTTGGTNTGGCGCAGTGTCTTGCACTGGTGAGCCAGTACTCGGCAATANTTGTTCTGTTTATAGCCGGGTGCTACTCACTCTATCTGGTACTGCGCGGTCGGGTCCGGGGTCGGGTGTTCTGGACTTGGCTGGTTGCCGAGGTGGTTACAGTCGGGCTCTTGGTATTCCAGTATGTTACGCACCTTGCGAGACTGCATGGTAGTCAGGCTGAGGCGGCTGTCAAAACTGGGTTCTTGAGTTGGGCGTACTTCAATCCGGCCCGGGATACGGTGTTCGGGTTCTTTGTCAGCCGGACGGTAGCGGCATTCGGCTTTCTGTTCACCTCCCCTATCATTGGTTATGCGGCACTCGTCTTGTTCCTTGCCGGTGTTGTTCTGCTCGTAGTCCGGGGCGTTCCGGTGAATGGTAGTCGGGGCCGGCGGGAGCTCGGGCTGCTGCTGATCGGGCCCTGGTTGGTGGCAGCGGTCGGCGGCCTACTGGCCTTGTATCCGTTCGCTGGCACAAGGCACATATCGCTTCTCGTGGTATTCGCTGTTGCCGGAATTGCCTTCCTAGTCCGGCAGATTGTCGGTCGAAGGCCGGTGCTCGTGATGCTTGCCGCTTTGGTGTTGATGCCGCTTTGGAACGTCACTCGCTACGTCTATGCTGCCGGCTGGCACATAAGTCCGGCCGATACTAGGCGGTCCCATATAGTGCAGGCGGTCGGCTACGCGCGCGAGGTGATGCCCGATGGTGGCTTTATCTTTTCCGACCTCGAGTCGCATTATGTCTTCCGCCGCTATCTGTATCAAGGACACCCGGGCAAGCAGAGAGCTGCACCCGCTGGTTTTTATGAGACCGAACGGGATGGGTATCGGATGGTAACGCTGGACTACTGGAAGGTGAGCGCGGACTCGTTCGGCAATGAGTTTCACCGGATGGCCGAGGCATACGGTCTGGAGCCCGGCACCCGTGTAGTCGTGGTGACGTCGGGATGGGGACCGAATCTGGCTTCGGACCTCAGGCAACGGCTGAACATTACCTATCCGGAACTTCGGACATTCGGGGGCCTGAAAGCGGTCTTCGTAGTACCGGTGGGCAGCGAGGTCATGACAGCCAGTCTGAAGGACAGGGTTGAGAGGACGAGTAGGGCGCTTGATTCGCTTGCTGTGGTTGCAGCGTCACACGCAGGTCGGCAGTCCGAAGCGGTATTCTGGCCGACTTACTATCTTACCGATTCGACGCGGCGCATCGCCAGCCGCCTAACAGACCAAGTGCTTTCCTACACAGAACTTTGTCATATGGCAAGTGGCGGTACATGTGAACTTAACAGATACCTACCTACACTGGCCTTCTGGGACTTCAATACTAGGGAAAGGGTCCCTGAGTTTCTGGGTTACATGGATGATGGCGAGAGCTACTTGTCGGCTGGATACCGGTTTACCCTTGTCGGGGTTGACCCAGATACTGTTGCCGGTGTGTACCTGATTGAGTCTGTTATCAGCAGGAAGCTTGATTCGCTTGCCAAGGTTGTTAAGGTTCAGGCAGGCAGTAAGTTTCAAGCGGTTTTGTGGCCTACTGACTATCTCACGGATTCAACTCACTATCTGACCGACTGTCTATCCGACCGATTGATGTCTTATGCTGAGCTCTATCAGAAGTTGACCAGTGGCGAACTTGGGTTTGGTGAGTACCTGCCTGCGCTGGCATTCTGGGTCTTTAATACCGCAGAAAGGCATCCAGAGTTTATGGCTTATATGAATGATGGTGAGCATTATATCTCTGCCGGGTACCGGTTTACATCAGTCCTTATTGACCCGGATACCGTTGTTGGAGTGTATGTAATTGAACCTCTGCCGCTTAGCCAGTGAGTATGCGCTATATCGGCAATATATTCCGGCCGCCATCTGAGGCAAATTCGTTGCTGATTCAGGCAACAATTGGCTGTTCCCATAACCGATGCAGTTTCTGCGCGATGTACCGCGACAAGGAGTTCCGGGTCAGGCGGCTCGAGCATGTGTTTAAGGATATTAAAACAGCACGGGAATACTACGGGCCTGATGTAAAGCGTGTCTTTCTCTGCGATGGCGACGCAATGGTGCTTTCCGCTGAACATCTTCTGGAAATCCTGAAAGCATTGGAGCACAATTTCCCTGAATTACAGCGGGTCGGCACTTATGCCAATGCCCGGGATATTCTGAAGAAAACCGATACCGAGCTCAAGGAGTTAGTTCGACACCGGCTTTCCCTTTTCTATATCGGGCTTGAGTCCGGTTCGGATAAGATACTTAAGTGGGTAGACAAAGGTGCGACCGCTGCTGAGATGATTGCTGCGGTGAACAAAGCGATGGCGGCCGGTATGAAATCATCGGTTATATATCTGCTCGGGATTGGGGGCAGGAAATTCTGGAGAGAAAATGCAATTGAATCGGCCAGGGCGGTTTCGGGAATGAACCCGAACTATCTTTCGGCACTCACCGTTACAGTAATCCCGGGCACACCACTTGCAAACGAGATGGATGAAGGTTCGTTCGAGTTGCCAAGCCCTGAGGAGTTTGCCCTTGAATTGAAGGTATTTCTTGAGCATTTGCATGTGAAGGCTACGGTTTTCCGGTCCAACCATGCATCAAACTACGTGCCTCTGGCTGGCAGGTTGCCTAAGGACAAGGAACGGCTGATTGCCGAAATTGACGATGCCATCAAGAATCACCGGTTCAAGCCCGAATTCCTGCGCGGTCTCTAGATTTTATTTTCCTGTCAGTCGGATAACCTGACCGACCGCAAGTGGTAACTGGAACCCAAAACTCCATAGCAGGGCCGGAACCATACTTATGTCCGTATCCAGCGAATTGCAGGGGGCGTGAGCCCGCGCCAGATAAGCACAAACGGAACGATAGCAAGGATTGGAATGAGAAACAGTAACGCCTTGGGAAGATTTCGGCGAGGCGACGGTATGAATTCGTTGAGTGCAAAAGCAACGGGCAGGAACAGAAAGTACTGCCTGGTCAGAATGGCCAGTGCGGCTGAAACAATGCCGAGAATAAAGTGCAGGGATTTGTGGTTCCTTAAGTATTTCAGATAGAGAAATATTGATAATAAACCAAAGCACAGGGCCGGTTGTTCGCTCATAAAAACATCTGATAATCCGAGAAAATAGGGATAAGTAATCGAAAGCAGTAACCTGGGTAACGGGTTGTC
>JGI24025J20009_10003780_pt1 | contig 10180 bp, 9 predicted proteins | sample Cruoilmetagenom3_FD_20009 | JGI IMG/M metagenome (IMG submission 20009) | reverse complement strand
AAGAAATATTTTTGTCCAAGGAAATATTGGAAAAAGAAATCGGAAAAGAAATACAATTTTTTGCATATCCTTACGGAACGTATAGTCCCCAAGTCAAGCAATTAGTTGTTCAAGCCGGCTATAAAGGAATTTTTAATGTAAACAGCATGAATAATATTAATACTGACTTTAAACTATTTTCTTTAAACAGGCAAATTATTTTTGGTCAAAATTCTCTAGATTCTTTTATAAGTATCTTGTCTCAACATCCCTTACCAATATCTGAAGTATTTCCGATAGATGGTACAGTCAGCACGAACCAGTTTATTGGGGTCGGGGCTATCTTCGACAAAAATAATGACCCTGATACTATTTTTACCATGAAACTAGGAGGGGCAAAAGTAAAGTTCGATTATGATTCGCAGAATCGGATCATTTCTTTTACCCCTAATCCAAATAAACCTTTAATTAAAAAATCTTATATTGTCAGCATTACTGCTCATGATAAAAACAGCCAATATCAACGAAAAACTTCCTGGTTAATCACTATTAAATAATAAAATTGGTTTTTTAAAAAATTGTTTTTTATTTTAAGTTGCAATTAGTAATATTATTCGCCCAGATAAGCCTTCCTTACCCTATCGTCCCGGAGAAGTTCTTCTCCTGTCCCCTGCAAAACAACCCTGCCGGTTTCTAAAACATAGGCAAAATCTGCTATTTTTAATGCGGCAAAAGCATTTTGTTCAACCAAGAGAACGGTCATTCCTTCCTGGTGAATTCTTTTAATAATATCAAATATTTCCTTTACCAACAAAGGTGCCAATCCTAATGAAGGCTCATCCAACATTAAAAGTTTTGGTCGAGACATAAGTCCCCGGGCTACTGCCAACATTTGCTGCTCCCCACCGGATAATGTGCCACCCTTTTGCCATAATCTTTCTTTGATTCGAGGAAATAGCTCGTAAACCCATTCCAGATCTTTTTCGACCTCTTTGCTGTTATCACGTGCATAAGCTCCTAATTGTAAATTTTCCTGGACTGTTAAATTGGGAAATATTTTTCTTCCTTCCGGTATCAATGCAATACCGCTTTTCACAATTTTGTCAGTAGACATGTTCGTTATATTTTTATTGTTAAATTTTACCTTACCTTCCTTCGGTTTAATCAAAGCACATATTGACCTTAATGTAGTGCTTTTACCTGCTCCGTTAGCTCCAATTAAAGTAATTACTTTTCCTTTGGGAACATCAAATGAAATTCCTTTTAAAGCATGTATACCACCAAAAAAAACGTTTAGATTATCAATCTTAAGCATAGTTTGCATCCACCCCCAAATAAGCCTTAATGACTTCCGGATTATTTTGAATTGCTACAGGATTTCCTTCGGCAATCGTAATCCCATAATCCAGAACTAATATTCTTTGACATATTCCCATAACTACTTTCATATCATGCTCGATTAAAAGAATCGTTAAATTGAAATCATCTTGAATTTTTTGAATAAAACTCATTAGATCTTTTGTTTCCTGTGGATTCATTCCTGCGGCCGGTTCATCTAATAGTAAAAGCTTGGGTCCGGTAGCTAAAGCCCGGACAATTTCCAATTTCCTTTGCTGACCGTATGGAAGACTTCCCGCCTTTTCTTTTTTGAATTTTTCTAATTCTACTTTCTCCAATAATTCCATAGATTTATGATAAATGCTTTCCTCTTCACGAACATAATTTGGAAATTTAAGGATAGCGGAAGTAAGATTTGATTTAAGGTGAAGATGAAAACCTATCATTACATTATCAATAACTGATAAATTGTCTAAAAGTCTTATGTTTTGGAAAGTTCGAGCAATTCCCACTTTTGCAATTTTATCCGGTTTTATCCCAGTAATATCCTGATCCTGAAAGAAAATTTTATTTATAGTGGGGGTATATATTCCGGTAATCATATTGAAAATGGTTGTCTTGCCGGCACCATTCGGACCAATTAATCCGATCAGCTCACCGGGAGTAATTTTCAGTTTAAAATTACTTACTGCAGTTAAACCACCAAATTGCATGGTAATATTATCTACGTTTAATAATTCCATTAATAGTTCCATTATATAGCGCCCCCTTCAGATGATTTATTATTTGAGAAAAGTCTTTGAAAAAATCGTGATACTCCATTCCAGGAAAATTCTATTCCACCCATAAGACCATTCTGTTTATATAAAATAACTATGAGAAGGAGAGCTGCAAAAGTAACCATCCTTAAGCCAGGTATTGCTGGAATTACAATTGGTCCAATATTAAAACCAGCTTCAATCGGACGAAGATATTCCAGGGATATATTAAATAAAAATGCGGCAATAACTGTTCCAGTGATACTTCCTATTCCACCCAGCACAACGACAATTAATATGTTAAACGTCATAATAAACATAAATGCTTTGGGATCTATAGTTGTCAGCAGACAGGCGAATAATCCACCGGCTACTCCAGCAAAAAAAGCGCTAATGGTAAATGACATTACTTTATGATAAGTCAGATTAACCCCAATTACTTCTGCTGCTATTTCATTCTCCCTAATGGCCATTAAAGCTCGGCCATAACTACTGTTAATTAATCCTTTAATAATATAAATAGTTACAACTGCCACCCCTATTGTCCACCAAAGATTAGTAAATTCCGGAATCCCTTTGATTCCCAATGCACCATTAGTTATCTGAGGGATATTATTGGCAATAATTCTAATGATTTCTGCAAAACCCAAAGTAGCTATTCCTAAATAATCTCCTTTAAGTCTTAGCACTGGTAATCCAATTAGAAGTGCTGCAATAGCTGCAAATACTCCGCTCAAAAATAGGGCAACGATAAAAGGTGTATGCATTACTGTAAACGGCCAGACTAAGGGTTCAAGTATATAAATCATCTCCTTGTACCAGGGCGGAAGTACTAATAATGCAGTAACATAGGCACCAACCGCCATGAAACCTGCATGTCCCAAAGAAAACTGACCCGTAAATCCGAATATAAGATTTAAACTAACTCCCAAAGTTACATATATAGCGCCAAGATTTAATATTCTTAAATTATAGGCATCCAAATTTTTTTCTGCAAAATATACTAAAATTGCCAGTACTATTAAAGCAATTATTGTATATAATTTTCCATTATTTTTTTTCATTTTATTACACCTTCTCCTGTACATTTTTACCCAAAAGACCATCCGGTTTAAATAACAGGATGAAAATCAAAATAAAAAATATAAAGGCGTCTCGATATCCTGATAAAGCCGGCAAAAAAGCAACAAATAATATTTCAGACATGCCTAATATTAATCCACCCAACATTGCCCCGGGAATATTGCCGATTCCGCCCACAACGGCCGCAATAAAAGCTTTTAGTCCGGGCATCATTCCCATCAATGGAAATAATTGCGGAAATCTCAGTCCCCACAAAATGCCACCCACTGCAGCCAGAGCTGATCCAATTGCAAAAGTGACCGAAATAGTTTTATCGACATTAACCGCCATCAATCTCGAAGTTTCAATATCTGTAGAAATTGACCTCATGGCAAGTCCGGTTTTAGTCTTATAAACAATATATAATAGTGCAGATAGAAATACAGCGGAAACAACAACTGAGGCAAAAAGAGTTGATTGCAAACGTACGCCACCAAAATGATAAATAGTTTTAAAAAATTTAGGACGAAAAAAAGACTTTGGAATTCCTGAAAAAACGACAATCGCTAAATTTTGTAAAAAATAGGAAACGCCGATTGCAGAAATCAATGCAGAAATTCTGGGTGCATTCCGTAAAGGTCTGTAGGCAATTCTTTCAGTAATCATACCAGTTAACGCAGTCAAAGCCACTGCAATAATAAATGAAGCCCACCACGGCAAATGAAAAATTAATAATCCATAAAAGAGAAAGTACGGAGCCAGCATAAATATTTCTCCGTGGGCAAAGTTGATTAATCTTAAAATCCCATAAACCATGGTATACCCTATAGCTATCAAGGCATACAAACTTCCCAGGGATAGACCGTTTGCCAGATTCTGCAAGAATAAACTTAGTGACATAGAATCCTCCTTTTAATTAAACTCACTTTTTAAAATCACTTATATAAGTAATTATACCTAATTCATATCGATTGATTTTAATTAATCTTTTTTTACTTTAAAAATAATCAAAATAAAAAATATATCACAACTATTCAAATTTTTTTACTATAATTATGTTAAATTTAGTCGAAAAGGTTCTTTCTAAAAGAGAAAATATTAAAAACGTTCTCTCTATAGAATTAATTAAAACAATTAGTTATATTTAGGGATTAATGGTAGCATCATATACAAAATCCCCATTTTCAATTTTTACTAAAATTGCGGGTTTTACGGCATCACCGATTTCATCAATCGTGATGGCACCACCAGCACCAAGGAATCCTTTGGTGTTAGCTAAAGCATCCCGGATAGCTACCGGATCCAATGAACCGGCTCTTTCAATGGCATCAAGCATTAAATTGTAAGAATCATAGGTAAGAACAGATACAGCATTTGGGATTTCATTGTATTTTTCTTTAAATAGTGTAACAAATTTTTCTGTTTCCGGATTAGCCTGATTAAGCTTTTCGTCGTCAACAAAAAAAGTGCTGGCAATTAAACCTTCAGCCGCTTCTCCTGCTAATTCTATCAAAACCGGATTATGCAAGGTATCGCCACCTAAATATTGGCCTGAATATCCCAATTCTCTACCTTGAATAGCAATTAATGCAACATCTCCGAAATAACCCGGGAAAAAGAGTGCTTCTGCTCCAGAATTTATAATTTGGCTTAACTGTGCACTAAAATCCTGGTCACCGGTGTTATATTTTACATCTGCAACAATTTCTCCACCCAGTTTTTTATAGGTATCTCTATAAAATTTAGCTAAACCCACTGAATAATCCTGAGCAATATCAACTAAAAGTGCTGCTTTTTTAATTCCTAAGTTTTCAAATGTATAACGAGCCATGACTTTACCCTGGAAAGGGTCAAGAAAACAGGCACGGAAGACAAAATCTTTGCCTTGAGTAACCAATGGATTGGTAGCACTAGCTGAAAGCATTGGAATTCCTGCTTTATCGGCAACTTCACCACCTGGAATGGCACAACTACTACCATAACCAACAAAAACTCCCGCTACGCCTTCCTTTTCAATGAGTCTGGAAACCGCACTGGCTGATTCAACTTTATCACTCTTGTTGTCAACAAGTATTAATTCAACTTTTTTTCCTAACACCATAGGTTTTTGCTCTTGGGCAAGTTCATATCCCTTCATGCAAAGCTCTCCACCAACTGCCATTGCACCAGTCATGGGTTCAGAAATTCCAAGTTTAACAACATCCGCAGCAAAACCAAAACTGGTTGCGGTAATTAAAATTACAATCAATACTAATAAAAATAAATTTTTCTTCATTCTTTCTTTCTCCTCCTTATTATAATGTGAACCTTTCCGACTAATAATCTTTGTCTTTTTAACTTATTTAAACTTTTTTTTCACCTCCATTTATTTTTATATTTTTCCATTTTTCTCAAGTGACACAATGATTATGTGCCACAAAATAACAGCAATGAATAATTTAAAGATTTAGATATATTATATGTTAAGAATTTGTAATTATTAAATGAGGAACATATTTTCAGCAGGTAAATAAGAAAAAATAGTAACAGCAAATGAATATTTAGGTTTGAAGAAAAATTCCATTTAAATCGAAAAGAGGGTATAAGTGTATCTGATAAAACAGAATAGCTGAAAATACCTTGAAGAAACCGTAACGTCATTATCGGCGTTCGAATCAATTTTTTCGTGTTCTCCTTTAAGAGGATTTAATTTATTTTTATCACAAAATAAATGATATTGATAAAAATTTCCAAATAATGTGATAAAGGCGAGAGGCAAATACAGATAAAGTCTATCATCAAATTTACTAAAAAACAAATATTTTTTATTTTTATTTTATAGAATAAATCGTATACACTATAAAATATTTTTTGACATTATTATTAGACGGTTATCCGAGGAAAATTACTGTTTGATAGTATAAATAGAAATTTATATCCTTATTATATTATTGCAATTATTTCTTTTTATTTGCAATGAATAATACAGAAATAAAAGAGGTAATCGGTACCGTTAATACCAAACCGATACTACCGGAAAGTCCTTGAATAATTTCCGTACTAACTGTGTTGAGGTTTATCGCCCTAAAGTATGGCATATTATAGGCCATTAAAAGTATCATGATACATAATGCTCCTCCCGTAAAAGCAAGGATCAATGTATTTGCCATCGTTCCGATAATATCTTTTCCTACGTTCATTCCCGAATCGAAGAGTTCTTTTTTATTAAGTTCAGGTATCTTCCGGTGTATTTCAAATATTACCGAAGCAATAGACATACCGACATCCATTACTGCACCCAGGGAAGATATAATAATTCCTGCAAACATAATTCCTTTTATATTAAGAGGGAAACCACTAACCACATATATAAGTTGTTCACTTGCCTCTCCGGTAATCCCGGTAAGATGAGCAATTTCTCCTGAAATTAGTGAAATAACTCCTGCAATTAATACGCCCGCAGTTGTCCCGATAATCGCTGAATAACTTTTCCTGTTTAATCCTCCTATTAAAATTAAAGATAAAAATATAACAATTGTTGCGGTAATAATAGCTAACGGGACAGGACTATATCCTCTAAACATCATCGGAAGCATAAAAAAACCTATAAGCAATCCGGTTAAAATGAGGGAAATTAAAGCCATTAAACCTTTTAACCCACCAACCATAATTAATACAATTATAAATAAAAAAATCAGCGCGTATAGAACTTTGTCCCGGGCATAAGTATCAATTACCATTGAAGGTAATTTTCCGTTTGATTCCTTTATAGCAAGTACAATCTCCATGCCCTCTTCAGCAACTACATCATAAACCAGGTCTCCATGCAAACGAGAGTTAGTCAAAGTGAATTTATGTCCTTTATATTTTCCTGATAGTATTTCTACTTTTAATTTTTGAGTTCCAATATATACACCCGGAATATTTCCTTCTTTGGTTAAATTACTATCAATTACTTCTAAGACTTTTGCTCTCACATAAGTAATATCTTTATTACCTAAATTATCCACAGAACTATTTCTGTTGTAAATAATAAAATAATAAAATAATGATGAAGCAATAAAAAATATAAATATCCATAAGAATATATTAAGTTTCTTTTTTTTCATAATAGTTTTAGGGGTCAGGTCTCAACATTTGACATAAGTTAATCTTCAATTATCTAATCAACTTTCTTATGTCAAATGTTGAGACCTGACCCCATTAATTCCCTCTTTTTAATTTATCAATCAGTAGGAACAAGTATCTCTTGACCAGGTCTGATAAGTCTTGAATTCGCTATTTCATTACAAGCAAGAATTTTTTCTACAGTTGTTCCAAATTTTTGAGCAATCTCCCATAATGAATCACCGACTTCTACAATATAAAGTGTACCGGCTTTTTCTGTAGATAACCAATTTTGTTTCACGGGAGAAATAACTCCGGCTTTTTCCACTGCTTCCATCATGGCATCCCTTATAGGAACAAAGGTATTCAATCCATCTTTCGAATTTTCAAAGTTATATTTATCTCCGCCGGTAAACATGAAGTCATTGGTTACCACAGTATAGTAATTATCCATTTCAACAGGAGTTCCGTCTTCTAAAACCATGCTTACAATTCGATTACCCGCTTCTGCTTCCGGATTATAAACGGCTCTTACTCCCGAAATTTGGACCCATCCAATATCTTCATTCAATATGCCATGTTCAATGTTTGCCTTTACATCCGCACCGGATAGATTCATGGTATATAAAGTATTATCAAAAGGCATAACTTCATACAATTTACCTGCAGTAATTTCTCCTGCCGGGATATCAGTTCTAAGTCCACCGCCATTAGTCATGGCAATTTGTACTCCGGCTGCATCTTTCATTATTTCACAGGTCCATTCTCCCAAAAGAGAAGGTCCGGCATATCTATCATGATCTAAAGCAANTGTAGTTTTGCCCAATNTTTTTCCCAAGACAGGTTCCATGTCTTTATTATACTTNTCATAGATTGCCAGCATATTGACATCATCATTTAGCGTATCCGCTCTCGCGTAAAGGTTGTCTAAGAAAGGTTCCGCGCTAACCAAGTTATTATTTTCATCAAAAACAAAGGTTACTTTGGCAAATGAACGCCCATATTTATAAGCCTGTATCAATGGTTTGCCATTAACCAGTCCGCTAACTCTTTGATGAGTATGCCCGGATATAACTCCATCTATGCCATCCACTTCACACAAAGCTGCTGCTTCGCCTGAAATATTTCCTTCTTTGTCCTGGAATGAACCAAGATGAGTTAAAGCTATAATAATATCTGCTCCTGCATCTTTCACCTTGGGCACCCATTCGGTAATTATTTCTACAGGATCTCTGAATTCATAATTCTCTACATTTGCCTTAAGAGTTTTATAAGCAGTTTCCGGGGTAGCTAAACCAACAAAGCCAACTTTTATACCTTCTCTTTCAATAATGGCATACGGTTCTGCCCAAATGACCGGTTCATTTGTCCTTTTATCATAAATATTGGTACATACAAAGGTGAACCCACCGTCTTCAGCCCACCTGGTAATTCTATCGATTCCCCAGTCAAATTCATGATTACCTACTGCGGATAATTCTATTCCCATCTCTTTAAATACTGTTGATACAGGTTCACCATACAAAAGGTTAGACATGGCACTACCTTGATAATTGTCTCCACCTGATACTACAATTGTTCCCTCAGGATTTTTCGCTTTTTCTACTTTTATTGCATTGACAAGCTTTACTGCTCCAACATTTTTACCCGCAGGGGCAAGAGAACCATGATAGTCATTAATTGACAAAATGACAATTTCTTTTTCAGCTGCCAGGCTATAATTAATACAGCCAAAGACTAACAGTAAAGATAATAATGTAATAAATATTTTTTTATTTAATTGAAATTTAAGCATATTTATATAATACCTCCTACTAAAATATTTTTTTTAACTTACTTTAAAATTATATTCCGATTTATATCAATTGCTCTATCAAACCACCCCCTTTTTTTTAAAAACCCAAGCTTTTTCCCCCGTATCTCTTGGAGCTTTAAGCTTTAACATAAGTGTTTTGGTTAAATTATAAAGATTGACTTATGTTAAAATATTGATACTCTCTTATTTCAACTCTTTTCAAAAGATGATGTTAATAATATCTTCTATATTTCTTTCTGTTAATCCTTCTTTTTTATAAAATATTTTTAAATTAAATTAAATCTTTTTTTGTTTAGAAATATTTTTAATTTTACTTTTATTTAAAAAGCTCTTGCGACTAATTAATTTTATAACAAGCTATTATTTCTCCAAAATAAAAAGTGTGAAAATCATTGTTGACATAATTTTTTTCCTTATACTCCTTACATAAAAAATCGGGATTCATTTTACTTTTGTAAACTATTTCACATTCATAATGTATCCCCGATATATTAATGATAGGGCTAGTTACATTTTTCGCGGGAATAATACTTAGATTACATTTTTTAAACTTATCAAAATCTCTTCCGGATTTAGTACCACAAAAACTCAGAGCTTCTCCTAAATTATCCTCCGGGATACTAACTGTAAAACTAGTGGCTTTTTCAACAAGTTGATAAGTGAAGCGACTCTTTCTAACCATTACGGTCATTATTGACTTCCCCCACATAAAACCGAAAGAAGCCCATCCTATGGTCATTGTATTTATTCTATTATCAACCTCCGATTTAACGACCAAAAAAGCACCTTTGGATTTTATATCGCTTATTGTTTTATCGGTACCATGCAAATAATCTATTTTTTCCATAATCATCAATCCTTTCTAATACTAGACAGTATTTTTATGTTAAATTCTAATCAATATCCTTCAATTTCTCCACCATTTCTACAAAATCATCAATCCACTCTGCACTAAAATTTATCCCCTTTGGGGTCGGAATAAATTCCTCTTTTACTTTTATATATTGTCTTAAATCAACCCTCTCTGCTCCTCGAAATTCACCAATAGACAAAACTAATTTTTTATTATCTGTAACCTCTAATTCTGCAATTTGTTTCATATTTTATTTCTCCTATCTCTTTTTTTTGAAATTTAATCTTT
>JGI24025J20009_10003778_pt1 | contig 10180 bp, 9 predicted proteins | sample Cruoilmetagenom3_FD_20009 | JGI IMG/M metagenome (IMG submission 20009) | reverse complement strand
AAATATTAAATCATTTTGATTTAATAGATAATCCTCCTATGGAATTTAAGGCATGATGGAATGCGTAGACAATTTGCAACTCGTAACCGGTATCCTGTATTTCTTATTCTTAACTGATAAACCGGGTAACAGGGTAACAGGCTAACAGAATTATGTTGTATTTTCCTTACACTTATAGCCCGAACCTATACGCTGTACGCTAATTAACAACTTGTCTTTTTATCTTGTGTTCAAACTTGCACCTTGTAACTCGTAACCTGTATTTAAAGCGAACGATTATTCACTATTCACTAACGACTAATTTAAAGGTGTGAAATAAATGTTTCCGATATATGATGATATTCCTACAAAAAGGATTCCAATAGTAACAATTGCTATTATTATAGTAAATACTATAGTTTTTATTTATCAAATTTTATTAGTTGAAGGATATTCCGCTTTTGTATATTATATGGGTTTAATTCCTTATGAAATAAGCCATAACATGGAGATACTAGCGAACGGACCTTCTCTGATTTATTCTGCCATATTTACCTCTATGTTTATACATGGAAGCTTTATCCATTTAGCTGGAAATATGCTATTTTTATGGATATTTGGAAATAATGTGGAGGATTATGTTGGAAGAATAAACTTTATTATTTTCTATCTTATTTGTGGCATTGTGTCGGCGTTAACGCAAGTATTAACAGATTTGAATTCTACTGTACCTATTATTGGTGCAAGTGGTGCTATTGCAGGAATATTAGGGGCTTATTTAGTCCTTTATCCCAAAGCAAAAGTGAATACCCTTATTATTTTCGGCTTCTTTATAAGAATGATTAAAATACCCGCTGTAGTTGTTTTAAGTTTTTGGATAATCTATCAGTTCTTGTACGGCATTTCTTCTTTAGCAGAAAGATCTGGTGAGGGAGGAACGGCTTGGTTTGCGCATATTGGTGGATTTATAATGGGATTTCTTTTGATCAAAATCTATAATTTTGCCATACATGCCAAGGGATAACCAATTACCCAATTAAATTATTATTTCCCCTTGCATTTTCTTTCCCGCATTTAAACCCACGCTATAAATATACGCTATACGCCAACCCGCAATTCCTGCCAGCATTTTATCTTGGACTATATACTAGATACTGGATACTATATACTGTTTTACCAATAGACAGGCGGGACGCCTGTCCTACNGGAGGGAGAGGGATATATTCTATACTATTTACCTATCCACTATTTTTTTCTTGCATTTATTCTTTGTATTTTCTTCAACCGGTTAACTGGTAAACTAAATTATCTTGTATCTTATTTATATTTTCTTCACTAAATACTAACGACTAAATACTAAATACTTATTTCCCCGCAATTCCTGCCAGCATCTTATCTTGGACTATATACTGTTTTATTAATAAACATTGATAAAATTGGTTGATTAAGCTATAATTTTAAAGATAATATAACTCTTAAATAAAAAAAGGGAGGCAAAAAAATGATTTCCACCGTTACATTGAATCCTGCTTTAGATGTTATACTTGAAATTGGTGATTTACATTTAAACCAATATAACCAAGTGAATAATGCAAGTTTATATCCAGGTGGTAAGGGAATTAATGTATCTAAAGCGGTTAGAGCATGCGGTAGAGAAACCATTGCTATTGGTTTTTTGGGAGGAGGCAGAGGAAGAATTATAGAGGAAGAGCTAAGAAAATTAGGCATTACTACGAATTTTTGGCATATTGAAAATAAAATAAGGAGTAATACGATTATTTTTGATAAAAAAAATAATCAACATACCCTGATGAGTGAAACAGGACCCAAAGTAACTGAATATGATTTAGAGATGATTTTATCAATTTTTTATAGAATCATGTCGCAAAGCAAAATTGTCACTCTTTCAGGAAGCATACCTCCCGGAACTCCCAAAGATATTTATGCTAAAATGATAGAAATAGCAAAAAATAGAGGAGTAAAGGCAATATTAAATACATCAGGAGAACAATTTAGCAAAGGTTTGGAAAAGCAGCCTTTTTTAGCAAAGCCTGATCTTAGAAAATCAAATAAAGTGTTTGGAATAGAAATAAATAAAAAAGAAAATGCTATAAATGCGGCAAAGGAAATAGTAGCAAGAGGAGCAGAAATAAGCGTCGTTTCTTTTGAACAGGAAAAAGATATATTTGCTACTAAAGATAACATATGGTTTGCTGAGTCGACACATCATCGAATATTAAATTTGATCGGTGCGGGTGATGCATTGGTTGCAGGATTTGCTGTTTCTTCAACTGAAGGTGATAAATCTCTTGATGAAGCGATAAAATTTTCCATGTCTTGCGCTCTGGCAAGCGCTCTATGTGAAGAAGAAGAATTTGATTCACGAAAACAAGCTGACGAATGCAGAAAATATGTTAAAATAAAAAGATTATAAATAAATAACAGGAGAAAAACAAATAGATGAAAATAAAAGATATAATGATTCGGGATGTTACCAGCGCATTAGCCGATTGCAAATTATACAATTTATTGGAAATATTATCGCGACATAAAATAACAGGGATACCTGTGGTTAATCAAGAACAGGAAGTGATTGGATTCATTTCCCAACATGATATTATTAAAGATACACTACCTAATTATCTGGGAATTATAAATAGTGGATCAATTCTTTCTGAGTTTATTCAATTGGGCAAGAGCTTAAAAGAAAATTCTAATCGTCCCATAAAGGATTTCATGAAAAAAAATGTCATTACGGTTGATGAAAATGATAATGAAGTTTTAGCTGCTGATTTACTTATTAGAAATAAAATTCAAAGATTACCAGTTATTCGCAATAAAAAATTAGTTGGAATTATTACATTAACTGATATTTGCAGAACGTTAATTAAGGAATAAATTAAATAGATAATTTTGAATTGATTGGATAGATATTTTTAAAAATAAAATACGGAGAACTATAAAAGAAAATATCATGATACAAGGTTTATTTATTACATTTGAAGGTCTTGAAGGATGCGGAAAGAGCACTCAGGTAAAAATGCTTTTTCATTTTTTAAACAAAAAAGGTATTCCGGTAATGGTAACAAAAGAGCCGGGCGGAACTAAAATTGGTGATGAAATTCGTAAGATATTGTTGGATCAAAAAAATAACGGAATGGATTACAAAGCAGAAATGCTGTTATTTTTGGCCTCACGTTCTGAAAATGTGCGATTAAATATTATTCCCGCATTAGAAAAGGGGAAAATAGTCCTTTCAGACCGTTTTTTTGATTCCACCACTGCGTATCAAGGTTATGGAAGAGGGATAGATATTGACACAATAAGTAATCTTAATCATTTGGTCGTAGGAAAAGCTGTCCCGGATCTAACCTTCATTCTGGATATTGAACCGAATATTGGCTTAAAAAGATCTACTTCTTTTAGCAATTCCAGAGAGATAAGATTCGAAGAAGAATTTATTGGTAAAAAGGTCATTAATGGTAAACTATTTTTGGATAGAGTTAAAGATGGATACTATCAAATAGCAAAAGATAATGCAAAAAGAATAAAGCTAATTAATGCCAACAGGAGCAAAGAAGAAATATTTCATGATATAATTAGGATTGTAAAAGAAAAAATAAGCGAGAAGCGCAAAATATAATTCTCTCTTTCTATTGACTTTACAAGATACCCTTCACGAGATATCAGATATGGGTTTTGCCCTTTATGCTTTTAGTTAAAAATTATTATTTAATGTCTACCTGCTAAATATATTATATAATCTAAAATAAGTAAGGAATGGTCAAAGATAATTATGTCTTTTAATGATATCATCGGGCTGAAAAAAGCAGTCAATTATTTATTGAAGTCTATTAAAGAAGATAATATTTCTTCTTCTTATATATTTACAGGAAAAGAAGGTGTAGGGAAAAAAACAACTGCGATAGAATTTGCAAAAAGTATAAACTGTATAAATAGAAACGATAATCTGCATTCTTGTGAAAAATGCAATTCATGTAGGAAAATTAATCTAAATATTTGCCCGGATTTAAAAATAATTCAACCGGATAAAGGGACATTGAAAATTGAACAAATTCGTGAGTTTCGAAAGGAGATTAACTTAAAGCCTTTTGAAAATAATAAAAAAATATACATTTTCAATAATGCAGAAAAGATGACCGATGATGCTGCCAATTGTTTGTTGAAAACAATCGAAGAACCTCCGGAATATGCTATAATAATATTAATTTGTTCAAATATCGATTCACTTTTACCTACGATTATTTCACGCTGTCAGGTTTTATATTTTAGTAATATATCTTCATGGGAAATAGAAAAGGCTATTTTGAAAAAATATAATTTGGAAATAAGTAAAGCAAAGCTCGTTTCAAAAATAGCAAATGGAAGTATAGGTAATGCCTATAGCATACTGGCAGATGGTGAATATTTTAATCGAAGGGATGATTTGTTGAACAATGTTGCCGAAATAATTCCGGGGGAAATTGACTGTGATATTTTCAATCGAAAAGAAAAAATGTTTTCAGATATCAACAGATCAAAAGAAATTCTTGATATGATTTTATTATGGTACCGGGATATTTTGATAATTAAAGAATTAAATTCTGAAGAATATATAGTAAATAATGACAAACTAAAAATATTAAAAGAAAAAGCTAAACTGTATTCGAAAAATACGTTAATTGATATATTGGATTATCTATTGCAGATTCAGGAATATTTGAAAAGAAATGCGAATAAAAACATAATTTTTGAAAGTTTAGTGATAAAACTATCAGGGGTGGTATATTGAACAAAGTAGTGGGGCTTAAATTTGCAAAAACAAATTATATTTATTATTTTAAGATAGATGATAAAATAAAATTTAAAAAAGGAGATTATTGCCTGGTAAAAACCTCAATTGGTTTAGATATGGGAAAAGTAGTTATTCCTTATAAACTTATAAATGGTAATGAATTGGATGTTCCCTTAAAAGATATATATCGGAAAACAAATAAACGGGATATGGAAAAATGGGAAAAAATTAAATTAGAAGAAAAAAATGCTTTAAATATTTTTAAAGAAAAGAATAAAAAATTCAATCTGAATATGAAAATAGTTTATGTTAAATATTTGTTTGACAAAAGTAGAATTATCTTCTATTTTACCTCTGAACAACGAGTAGACTTTAGAGAGATGGTTAAGGATTTAGCAAAAATATTTAAAACAAAAATTGAGTTAAGGCAAATCGGCGTAAGAGATGGTACGAAAATGATCGGTGGTATCGGAATGTGTGGAAGAGAAATATGCTGCGCCTCTTTTATGCAAGGATTTACACCCATCCATATTAATATGGCGAAAATACAAAGAATTGCTTTAAATCAATCAAAAGTATCAGGTCTTTGTGGAAGGTTAATGTGTTGTTTATCCTATGAATCAGAATTTTACAAAGAGAGTTTAAAAAAATATCCTAAACTAGGCAGTAAAATTAAATTAGAATCCGGGATGGGAAAAGTAACAGAAGTGAATATTCTTAGGAAATATATTATAGTGGAAATACGTGAAGACAAAGATATTATTAAAAAAGTAAAGATATCAGAAGAAGAATATGCAAAACTTAATTTAGAAAATAAAATGATTAAAAAGTTTTAGTGGTATTGGTAATGATCTTAGACATATAAAATACATGTTTTAACATTTATTGATAATTTAAAATTGAATTAATTTTATCATCTTGAAATATATATATAAAATATGTTAAAAAAAATAGAAGTTGATATCATCCTTCATAAATTGAATAATTTATTTATGGAATAATACGATATTTAATAAAAAAATATTAAAAAATAAAAAATGCAAAAATTAAAAGAAGACGAAAAAATAGAAGATTTAGGTGAATATGGACTAAAAATTATACAGGCAAAAAATGCTTACCGCTTTACACAGGATGCAATATTGCTGGTGAAATTTGTTAGATTAAAAAATGATGAGAAAATAATAGATTTAGGTTCAGGCTCGGGGATTATACCCGTTCTTTTATCTCATAGAAGAAAAGGATTATCTATTTACGGGATAGAAATTCAAGAAGAATTAGCAGATATGTCCAAAAGGAGTGTAAAGCTTAATAAACTACAGGACTCAATTCATATAATTAATGAAGATATTAAAAATGTTAAAAATCTTTTTAAAGGTAATCAATTTGATGTAGTTATTAGCAATCCCCCATATATTTCGCTGGGAAAAGGAATAATAAGTTCAATTAACAGCAGATCAATAGCTCGACATGAATTAAAATGTAATCTGGATGATATTATATCATCAAGCAATTATTTACTGAAGAATAAAGGAAGGATGTATCTGATTTTTAAGAGTAGCAGATTAATTGATTTAGCAATCATTCTTAACAAATATGGGATTGAGCCCAAAGTAATCAAATTTATTCACTTTGAGAAAAAGAGAATGGCAGATGTTTTTTTAATAGAAGGAGTAAAAGGGGGAAAAAGAGAATTGAAAGTTGAAAAACCCATTTTTATTCAGGATTAATAATTAATGATAAAAAAAGACAAAGAAGAAATCAAAAAACAAGGAAGTTTATATATCTGCGGAACACCAATTGGTAATTTGAGTGATATAACTTTACGTGCACTTACTACGTTAAAGGAAGTGGATTTAATAGCAGCAGAGGATACCCGGCATACTCAAAAATTATTAAACCATTACAAGATAAAAAAACCTGTTACCAGTTATCATGAACACAATAAATTTAAAAAAACGAATTACTTGATCAATATTTTGTGTAAAGGGAAAAAGGTTGCGTTAGTTTCTGATGCAGGAATGCCGGGGATTTCCGATCCCGGTTATGTATTGATAAATTCAGCGATTGAGGAAAAAATTGAAATAATTCCCATTCCTGGAGTATCAGCTTCTCTAACTGCACTGGTTGTATCGGGATTAATTAAAAATTCTTTCATTTTTGAAGGTTTCTTGCCGAGAAAAAGTAATGATCGAAAGAAATATCTTAAAAAAAATAAAGATGAAAAAAGAACAATAATAATATACGAGTCTCCTCATCGAATAAAAAAAACGCTTGCAGATATTTTGGAAATATGGGGAGATCGGAAGATAGCTTTAGCTCGTGAGTTAACCAAAAAATTTGAAGAAATTATCAGAGGGTCTATTAGTTATATTTTAACGCAAATAAAACAAAGAGGAATAAAGGGAGAAATCACCTTAGTCATTCAAGGAAAAATTGAACAAGAGGGAAAAACTTCAGATGAATTTTTCAAAGAGGAAAAAATAATTGAGGAACATTTGAAAAAATTAATTAGCAAAGGCTATTCAAATAAAGAGATTACTGAGATAAGTAAGGAAAAATTAAATATTTCCAAGAATATAATCTATAAAAAATTATTAAAAATAAAGAAAGAAATTAAAGGTGAATAGCGTTAAATCGATAGTTTATAGGGATAAGCGAAAGTATAGGTTTCTACTTGCAAGTTGCGAGTTACAGGTTAATTTGAGTTACCTGTTATCCAGTTAACCGGTTAACCGGTTGAAGAAAATACAAAGAATTAAATGAAGAAAAAAATAACGGATAAGGAAATAGTAAAGAATATATCCCTCTCCCTCCCGTAGGACAGGCGTCTCGCCTGTCTATTGGAATTAAAACAGTGTATAGTATCTAGTATCGAGTATATAGTCGAAGATAAGATGCGGGCAGGAATTGCAGGGAAATAAGTATTTAGTATTTAGTCGTTATTTAGTGAAGAAAATATAAATGAGATACAAGATAATTTAGTTTACTAGTTAACCGGTTGAAGAAAATACAAAGAATTAAATGAAGAAAAAGATGGATTCCCTCCTTCGAGGGAATGACATATAGGGAAAAAGGAAAGAAATAATTTTGATGAATTAATCTTTATCTTAACTGGCAAACTGGTGAACATATAGTAATAAGTAACAAGTGATGAGTAATAAGCAATAAGGAAACAGTTAGTTGAAGGAGAGTTTTTCGCCCTTTGCATTTTTTCTTTGTATTTTGAATTTAATAAAAATTAAAAACGAATAACTAAAAACCGATTTTAAATTCCCTTGTATTATCTTATTTTTCTCTTTGTACTTTTTTTACTATATACTAACGACTAACGACTAAATACTATCTTGTATTTTTCTTTCTTAACTCAATACTATTCTTAAATGCAAATAGACAGGCGGGACGCCTGTCCTACGGGATGAAGAGAAAAACTAATTTAATTGGTTAATTGATAAATCGTTTAACAAAAGATAGGAGGGAAATATTGAAAAATGTAGCAGTTTTAATGGCCGGAGGAAGAGGACAAAGATTTTGGCCTCACAGTAGATTTGATACACCCAAACAATTGCTATCAGTAACGGGTGGTGATAGCATGATCAAGGAAACAGTGAACAGATTATCCCCATTTATTAAATTATCTGATATTTTCATTTCTACCACCGATGATCTTTTTAACAGCATAAAAGATGTATTGCCGGAAATAGACTATCTAAATTATATACTTGAACCAATCGGAAGAGATACAGCCGCTTGTATCGGGTTGTCCGCAGTCATATTACAACATAGATATAAGGATCCGAATACGGTGATGATTACGCTACCTGTGGATCATATCATAAAGGGTAAAGAGAAATTTTTAAATACTCTGGAAAATGCTTGTGATCTAGCTCGTGAAACGGGTAACCTAATTACCATTGGGATAAAACCATTACGGCCTGAAACCGGATATGGATACATCTGTGTGGGAAAAGAAATAAAAAGAAATGGAAAAATAACTGCATGTGAAGTCAAAGAATTTATGGAAAAACCTGATTTTAAAACTGCAAATAATTTTTTAAAACAAGGGAATTATCTTTGGAATAGCGGAATATTTATATGGACATGTAAAGATATTTTATATGCAATAGAAAAACAATTACCAGAGCTTTATACGGGATTGATGAAAATACAAAAATATTTGGGAACATTACAAAAACGAGAAATTATGAAAGAAGTTTTTTGGGGATTAAAAAAGATATCCATAGATTATGCAATTTTGGAAAAAGTTTCTAATCGATTGGTTATAAAGGGAGATTTTAAATGGGATGATGTTGGATCATGGACTTCTATGGAAAGGATATTTCCTAAAGATAAAGATGGAAACGTCATTCAAGGTGGAAATGAAAGTGTAGATACAAAACGATGCGTGATAATAAACGATGAAGGTTTAATTGTAACTATAGGTTTGTCTGATTTAGTAATTGTTTCAAGCGGAGATATAAAATTAATATACCCTAAAAACCGGGAAAATGATTTAAAAAAAATTATAAAGAATATAGCTAATCATGAAGATTTCAAAAAATATATCTAATACCCAATTTAGTTTACCTGTTAGCCGGTTAACCAGTTAACCGGNTGAAGAAAATACAAGAATAAATGCAAGAAAAAAATGGATTCCCTCCTTCGAGGGAATTACATATAGGAAAAAGAGGATATGGTTTTAGTTAATGAATTAATCTTTATATTAACTGGCAAACTGGTGAACTGGGTAACCGGCTAACAAATACTATCTTGTATTTTTCTTTCTTTACTCGATACTATATTTAATAGGAGAATTAGTTAATTGGTAAACGAGATTGCCGCGTCGTTTCACTCCTCGCAATGACAGAAAGGGATGGATTCCCTCCTTCGAGGGAATGACATATTGGAAAAAGAGGATATGGTTTTAGTTNATGAATTAATCTTTATATTAACTGGCAAACTGGNNAACCGGGTAAATGGGTAACAAATACTATCTTGTATTTTTCTTTCTTTACTCGATACTATATACACGATACTCGATACTATTCTTAGATGTAAATAGACAGGCGGGGCGCCTGTCCTACGGGAGAAAAGGGAGTTGATACTCATAAATTTCTTTGACAATAATTTTTACTTATGTTATTTTAACAAAGTAAAAAGAATAAACTCTTATCAAGAGATGGTGGAGGGACGGACCCTAAGAAGCCCGGCAACCTATAATGTTAGAAAACATTATGTTGGTGCCAATTCCCGCGGAATAAATATTCCGAGAGATAAGTAAAATCAACCTCTTCATCTTTGAAGGGGTTTTTTATTTAAAAAATAAAAGGAGATGATATTGTTGAATAAGAAGTATCTGTTTACTTCAGAGTCTGTTACTGAAGGACACCCGGATAAAATGGCTGATCA
>JGI24025J20009_10003776_pt1 | contig 10186 bp, 10 predicted proteins | sample Cruoilmetagenom3_FD_20009 | JGI IMG/M metagenome (IMG submission 20009) | reverse complement strand
GTTGTGTTTTCTCAAGCTAATCCTCTTTCAGGCACAAAATACACGGTGTTAAACACTACAAAAAACGTTAGGATATTGGGTATTCAACTTGTCTGCACATGGACAGTCCAACCAAATCCCTTAGAATGTCATATTACGATTGACGGTCAATTATTAAGAGCGGTACGGGCTGACCCTGTTTCTGCAACAAAATACTATGTTGAAGAAAGAATGTCCTCTTCAAACCCTTGTACAACATCGACTGACCTAACAGGTAATAAACCTTTTATTTATGAAGGTCGAAACGTTAAGATTGAAGTTGAAGTTACGGGTGGCACGGTATCGAATCTTAGCGCTCTCGTGAAATATGCGAAGTGGTAACAATGAAGGACACAAGCATAATTAAGCTTGCTAGGCTAGGCTGTGGAACAGCTTTATTGCTAGCGCATGCATTGACAGGTGTTAACGGATCATTAATTGCGGTGGGCCTATTCTTATTAGGAGTGCCATTCGAGCTTGCCAAAAAAGAAAAAGAAGAAACCACGAAAGCGAAAGCCTAAAAAAGGTTTCACGCGATCCCGCAAAGAATGGGAAGAATCCCTAGCCACGCACATCGGCAAAGTCATTGACAACCTAGACGGAGATCAAATTCTCAAACTTGTCGAATACAGCATAGCCGCGTATGCCGGACATCAAGCCGCGTCAAATCTAGGTGTTCCTTTTCCTCAGAGTTTAGGCGGATCCGCAACCGCCATAATCGGTTTAAAACTAGCAACCGCAATGAATCCAATCGCTGGCGCCGCCGGCGTGATCTCTCTGGCCGGTGTCGGTTTATGCGCTGTTCCTCAAGTAGCTAGTGCAATGATTGAGGGGGCTGAAACAGTTAAAGAATCAGCCGAGCATGCGGCTGAGATGCTAAAAGAACATCCAGAACAGGCCACAGCAATCGCAATGTTGTCGCCTTTATTCGGTGTTTCAGGGGTTGCATGGGGTTACGGTCGTATGATGGGTTGGTGGTAGCCTTTTGACATTTTCATAACAATTTCCGCTTCGCATGGAGATTCTTGACAGTCTTTACATGGAGTAACCGTCGTTTCCGTAACATTCAAATTCTGCATGAAAATGTCAATAAAGAAGCTAGGCTAAATGCGCTCGAAAGAGTAGGCAAACTGTTAAATAATACTTGCTTTCTCATAGTTCTATTGACAAATAGGTGAAACATGATGAAAAAAACAAAACAAGTTCGAACCGTGCAAGTTCCGCTTGGATTGATCAAGTCTATACAAACCGTAGTGAGATACCGCCTCGGATATGTCACGATAGCGGAATATGTGCGGCAGGCCATCCGAGAAAAACTCAAACAAGACCACTGGCAAATAGAAGAACTAGAAAAAAGAACCGAAGAACAAAAAAAGGCAGCTGAAGCCTACGAAAAGCTGGGGTTAGGCGAATGAGTGAAACAAAAGCATGGAAAAACAGAGCTAGACTCTGCCCAATCAAACGTGGCTACTGCGAAAAAGAACGCTGCTACTTCTGGGAAGAAGACGAGTGCCTCATCAAAACTCTAGTGATCCACCTGCTCTTTCAAGGCGATAAGGATTCACCGATCCATGTCAGGAAGTCTTCAGTTGACTACTAAAAAGCCCATTAAAGTCTGTGTCATCATCAAAAACGTCGATGCAACCGACCTAGAGGACCTGATGCACTTAATCAACAGATGGCAATGGCTATCTAAAAAGAAGCATGCAACCGTTGAAATCAATGGAAGGAACAAAAATGAAACCTAATTGGGATCGGCAAAAAGGATCCTGCCAAGGAGTTGTGATCGACATAAACAAAAGGATCGTTCGTTACAATCCCAAAAAATACACAATTCGAATCGCTGGAACAAGACATGATCCTCAACTCTACATATACGGTTACGAATAACTAATGCCGACACTCAAAAAGAGGCGTGAGGCTCCTCCGAAATCGGCTTGACCCACTGCTTCTTCAGAGGCATCCAAAGAAAACCATCCGCACACTTATTCTTTCCCCATTTTTCTGGCTGCTCAACAATTATATGATCTGGATGGCTATCATCATAATACCACATACCATCCGCAAAATGATTAGCCTTAGGAATAAACTTAACATCCCGCCGTCGCACCCTCTTAACTACTCTTTCCTGTTTAAGGTTAATAGTATAATTTTTGCTAGCATTAGAGGCGGAGGCATGTTTATAACCTTCTAACCATGCTTTTAAAAGACCTTCCACAACAGAACAAGTAGAAGTCCCCAATTCCTTACAAACCTTATTAAAACCATCCCTCAAATCAGAGTCTATCCGCACATTCAACTGTCGCTTACATCCCATCGCTAGCACCTGCTATACTATCAGCGTTATGCAAATATATGTGTTTTGAGCAGTATTAAGCAGAGTGAAAGCGTAGGTATAGCCATGATAAGCGAGATGTTAGCCTTCGCAAGTCTAATTCTGATGAGTTTAGTGAGTTTTTACTCTGTTCGCAAGCTCAAACGCTTCGAGGAATTAGGCGACACCGTAGAAGAATTAATCCGCTACGAAGAAGATGAAGAAGGAAATCCACAACTAGATGTCCGCGTCGTTAAAATGATTAAGACCTTCAGTTCATCAATGGCACAGTCGATTCAGATGAGCATACTCGGCAAACTCTCCGGACCCGCACGATTAGATAAAGGCTTGAAAGGCGCCATGGCGGCTGATCTCACAGAGAATAAAATGCCGCTACTCGGATTACTCGGAGACATCTTCGGGATCAATGTTCAGAAATACATTAAAACTCACCCCGATGCTATGATGCAACTTATGGGAGATCCGCGTGTTCAACAATTTCTAGGTTCCATGATGAACCGACAAAATAATCATCCAAGCGGACAAGGAGTTATGTAAACATGGGCAAAAAGAAGCGGAAGCTCTCAGCATGGCAAAAACATGTTAAATCTTACATGGCAACTCATAAGGGATTAAGCTTTAAAGAAGCTCTCCCAAAAGCCAAATTGACATATCACAAATCAGGGGGAAACCCCGGCCCTAGAGCGCTAACTGTGAAAGCGCCTAGAAAGGTGAAAAGAAAAATGAGTAAGAAAAAAAGACGTAGAAGCAGAAGCATGACTATTCCGTTAGCCCCAATAATAGGCCTTATTGGGGCCCCAGCAATCCACAGAAGCATCGACGGTTTGATGAAAGGCGATTTAAAAGAAGCAACCTACTATCTCCCGAATCTAGTAGGCATATGGAACGATGGCACTTTCCACATGAACACTTTATTAACAAATCTAACGCCAATCGCGGCCGGTCTCTTAATCCATAAGTTTGTCGGTGGCTCGCCATTGAATCTGAACAGAACACTTGGACGCGCCAGAGTGCCTTTCCTAAGAATCTAGGAGATCAATGAATTGCCCTTCGATATAATCGGTTTCCTAGAAGCAACACCAGGCACCGGCTTAGTAAATCTTGCAGGCGCATTAGGAGAGAACCTTTACCGTGTCGCAAATGGAGACGACATAATCAACAAAGTTGAAAACAAGTTTTTGCTAGGTGCGTTCGCTGCTGCCGTTTCAACAGGACAAGATTACCGTTTGAGACAGCCTACACTACCGATCGATCATCAATTTCATAAGATCATGCTAGAAGCTGATCCCGATCCGATACAAGGCTATGAACACTTCTTCGGCAGACCATTGCCCCTAATAGGCGGAGAAAAGGTCAACGCATTGATAACAAACGCAACCGATGAATCGGCTTTAGTTGCTTTCATCATTGGAAACGCACCGATCACAAAAGGCATGCTAGACGCAGTTCGACCGACACATATCATAAGAGGATACGGAGACACAACCCTAACTGCAAAAACATGGACAACCGTCACAGTCACATGGGACCAAGACCTACCGAAAGGAGAATATGCGATCGTAGGATTAAAAGCGGGACATTACATCGCAGCCGCCCCACTAGCAACACTTGCACGCGTGTTAATCCCAGGAAACAACAGTTGGAGACCAGGAGTTCCCTCAGCGTTAATGGAAGCAGACCACGAAGAATTCCAGAGCATAACCGCAATGCCCTTCAGCAAGTTTCCGCTGATGCGACAGGTGACTTTTCCACATACGAACATGCCGAACATGGAATACCTCAGCAACGCTGCAATAACCGACGAAACAGTTGAGATGCTACTGCAAAAAGTCGGATAACATTGCCTACCAAACAATTCGGACTCTCTACCACAGTCAAACAGATTACAGATGTTAATAATCGACGACAACTGCTTATGATAAAAAACATGAGCGGAATCGACGAAAAAACAGGAACACTATGCAGAATCAGCGATGTCCGAGATGTCGGATCAGGTGAAGGCTACATCCTAGACGACAATGAAATCATCATCATGCAACGTATAGATCGTGACCGCCCAGACAAAGCTTGGTTTGCACGCATGGTAAGCGGAACAGGAACAGTCTGCATCATAGAGGAGTATTGGTAAATGCGCTGTTGCAGTAAAGCTACGATCCCGCCGAAACATCAAGCGGATGTTGTGTTTTCTCAAGCTAATCCTCTTTCAGGCACAAAATACACGGTGTTAAACACTACAAAAAACGTTAGGATATTGGGTATTCAACTTGTCTGCACATGGACAGTCCAACCAAATCCCTTAGAATGTCATATTACGATTGACGGTCAATTATTAAGAGCGGTACGGGCTGACCCTGTTTCTGCAACAAAATACTATGTTGAAGAAAGAATGTCCTCTTCAAACCCTTGTACAACATCGACTGACCTAACAGGTAATAAACCTTTTATTTATGAAGGTCGAAACGTTAAGATTGAAGTTGAAGTTACGGGTGGCACGGTATCGAATCTTAGCGCTCTCGTGAAATATGCGAAGTGGTAACAATGAAGGACACAAGCATAATTAAGCTTGCTAGGCTAGGCTGTGGAACAGCTTTATTGCTAGCGCATGCATTGACAGGTGTTAACGGATCATTAATTGCGGTGGGCCTATTCTTATTAGGAGTGCCATTCGAGCTTGCCAAAAAAGAAAAAGAAGAAACCACGAAAGCGAAAGCCTAAAAAAGGTTTCACGCGATCCCGCAAAGAATGGGAAGAATCCCTAGCCACGCACATCGGCAAAGTCATTGACAACCTAGACGGAGATCAAATTCTCAAACTTGTCGAATACAGCATAGCCGCGTATGCCGGACATCAAGCCGCGTCAAATCTAGGTGTTCCTTTTCCTCAGAGTTTAGGCGGATCCGCAACCGCCATAATCGGTTTAAAACTAGCAACCGCAATGAATCCAATCGCTGGCGCCGCCGGCGTGATCTCTCTGGCCGGTGTCGGTTTATGCGCTGTTCCTCAAGTAGCTAGTGCAATGATTGAGGGGGCTGAAACAGTTAAAGAATCAGCCGAGCATGCGGCTGAGATGCTAAAAGAACATCCAGAACAGGCCACAGCAATCGCAATGTTGTCGCCTTTATTCGGTGTTTCAGGGGTTGCATGGGGTTACGGTCGTATGATGGGTTGGTGGTAGCCTTTTGACATTTTCATAACAATTTCCGCTTCGCATGGAGATTCTTGACAGTCTTTACATGGAGTAACCGTCGTTTCCGTAACATTCAAATTCTGCATGAAAATGTCAATAAAGAAGCTAGGCTAAATGCGCTCGAAAGAGTAGGCAAACTGTTAAATAATACTTGCTTTCTCATAGTTCTATTGACAAATAGGTGAAACATGATGAAAAAAACAAAACAAGTTCGAACCGTGCAAGTTCCGCTTGGATTGATCAAGTCTATACAAACCGTAGTGAGATACCGCCTCGGATATGTCACGATAGCGGAATATGTGCGGCAGGCCATCCGAGAAAAACTCAAACAAGACCACTGGCAAATAGAAGAACTAGAAAAAAGAACCGAAGAACAAAAAAAGGCAGCTGAAGCCTACGAAAAGCTGGGGTTAGGCGAATGAGTGAAACAAAAGCATGGAAAAACAGAGCTAGACTCTGCCCAATCAAACGTGGCTACTGCGAAAAAGAACGCTGCTACTTCTGGGAAGAAGACGAGTGCCTCATCAAAACTCTAGTGATCCACCTGCTCTTTCAAGGCGATAAGGATTCACCGATCCATGTCAGGAAGTCTTCAGTTGACTACTAAAAAGCCCATTAAAGTCTGTGTCATCATCAAAAACGTCGATGCAACCGACCTAGAGGACCTGATGCACTTAATCAACAGATGGCAATGGCTATCTAAAAAGAAGCATGCAACCGTTGAAATCAATGGAAGGAACAAAAATGAAACCTAATTGGGATCGGCAAAAAGGATCCTGCCAAGGAGTTGTGATCGACATAAACAAAAGGATCGTTCGTTACAATCCCAAAAAATACACAATTCGAATCGCTGGAACAAGACATGATCCTCAACTCTACATATACGGTTACGAATAACTAATGCCGACACTCAAAAAGAGGCGTGAGGCTCCTCCGAAATCGGCTTGACCCACTGCTTCTTCAGAGGCATCCAAAGAAAACCATCCGCACACTTATTCTTTCCCCATTTTTCTGGCTGCTCAACAATTATATGATCTGGATGGCTATCATCATAATACCACATACCATCCGCAAAATGATTAGCCTTAGGAATAAACTTAACATCCCGCCGTCGCACCCTCTTAACTACTCTTTCCTGTTTAAGGTTAATAGTATAATTTTTGCTAGCATTAGAGGCGGAGGCATGTTTATAACCTTCTAACCATGCTTTTAAAAGACCTTCCACAACAGAACAAGTAGAAGTCCCCAATTCCTTACAAACCTTATTAAAACCATCCCTCAAATCAGAGTCTATCCGCACATTCAACTGTCGCTTACATCCCATCGCTAGCACCTGCTATACTATCAGCGTTATGCAAATATATGTGTTTTGAGCAGTATTAAGCAGAGTGAAAGCGTAGGTATAGCCATGATAAGCGAGATGTTAGCCTTCGCAAGTCTAATTCTGATGAGTTTAGTGAGTTTTTACTCTGTTCGCAAGCTCAAACGCTTCGAGGAATTAGGCGACACCGTAGAAGAATTAATCCGCTACGAAGAAGATGAAGAAGGAAATCCACAACTAGATGTCCGCGTCGTTAAAATGATTAAGACCTTCAGTTCATCAATGGCACAGTCGATTCAGATGAGCATACTCGGCAAACTCTCCGGACCCGCACGATTAGATAAAGGCTTGAAAGGCGCCATGGCGGCTGATCTCACAGAGAATAAAATGCCGCTACTCGGATTACTCGGAGACATCTTCGGGATCAATGTTCAGAAATACATTAAAACTCACCCCGATGCTATGATGCAACTTATGGGAGATCCGCGTGTTCAACAATTTCTAGGTTCCATGATGAACCGACAAAATAATCATCCAAGCGGACAAGGAGTTATGTAAACATGGGCAAAAAGAAGCGGAAGCTCTCAGCATGGCAAAAACATGTTAAATCTTACATGGCAACTCATAAGGGATTAAGCTTTAAAGAAGCTCTCCCAAAAGCCAAATTGACATATCACAAATCAGGGGGAAACCCCGGCCCTAGAGCGCTAACTGTGAAAGCGCCTAGAAAGGTGAAAAGAAAAATGAGTAAGAAAAAAAGACGTAGAAGCAGAAGCATGACTATTCCGTTAGCCCCAATAATAGGCCTTATTGGGGCCCCAGCAATCCACAGAAGCATCGACGGTTTGATGAAAGGCGATTTAAAAGAAGCAACCTACTATCTCCCGAATCTAGTAGGCATATGGAACGATGGCACTTTCCACATGAACACTTTATTAACAAATCTAACGCCAATCGCGGCCGGTCTCTTAATCCATAAGTTTGTCGGTGGCTCGCCATTGAATCTGAACAGAACACTTGGACGCGCCAGAGTGCCTTTCCTAAGAATCTAGGAGATCAATGAATTGCCCTTCGATATAATCGGTTTCCTAGAAGCAACACCAGGCACCGGCTTAGTAAATCTTGCAGGCGCATTAGGAGAGAACCTTTACCGTGTCGCAAATGGAGACGACATAATCAACAAAGTTGAAAACAAGTTTTTGCTAGGTGCGTTCGCTGCTGCCGTTTCAACAGGACAAGATTACCGTTTGAGACAGCCTACACTACCGATCGATCATCAATTTCATAAGATCATGCTAGAAGCTGATCCCGATCCGATACAAGGCTATGAACACTTCTTCGGCAGACCATTGCCCCTAATAGGCGGAGAAAAGGTCAACGCATTGATAACAAACGCAACCGATGAATCGGCTTTAGTTGCTTTCATCATTGGAAACGCACCGATCACAAAAGGCATGCTAGACGCAGTTCGACCGACACATATCATAAGAGGATACGGAGACACAACCCTAACTGCAAAAACATGGACAACCGTCACAGTCACATGGGACCAAGACCTACCGAAAGGAGAATATGCGATCGTAGGATTAAAAGCGGGACATTACATCGCAGCCGCCCCACTAGCAACACTTGCACGCGTGTTAATCCCAGGAAACAACAGTTGGAGACCAGGAGTTCCCTCAGCGTTAATGGAAGCAGACCACGAAGAATTCCAGAGCATAACCGCAATGCCCTTCAGCAAGTTTCCGCTGATGCGACAGGTGACTTTTCCACATACGAACATGCCGAACATGGAATACCTCAGCAACGCTGCAATAACCGACGAAACAGTTGAGATGCTACTGCAAAAAGTCGGATAACATTGCCTACCAAACAATTCGGACTCTCTACCACAGTCAAACAGATTACAGATGTTAATAATCGACGACAACTGCTTATGATAAAAAACATGAGCGGAATCGACGAAAAAACAGGAACACTATGCAGAATCAGCGATGTCCGAGATGTCGGATCAGGTGAAGGCTACATCCTAGACGACAATGAAATCATCATCATGCAACGTATAGATCGTGACCGCCCAGACAAAGCTTGGTTTGCACGCATGGTAAGCGGAACAGGAACAGTCTGCATCATAGAGGAGTATTGGTAAATGCGCTGTTGCAGTAAAGCTACGATCCCGCCGAAACATCAAGCGGATGTTGTGTTTTCTCAAGCTAATCCTCTTTCAGGCACAAAATACACGGTGTTAAACACTACAAAAAACGTTAGGATATTGGGTATTCAACTTGTCTGCACATGGACAGTCCAACCAAATCCCTTAGAATGTCATATTACGATTGACGGTCAATTATTAAGAGCGGTACGGGCTGACCCTGTTTCTGCAACAAAATACTATGTTGAAGAAAGAATGTCCTCTTCAAACCCTTGTACAACATCGACTGACCTAACAGGTAATAAACCTTTTATTTATGAAGGTCGAAACGTTAAGATTGAAGTTGAAGTTACGGGTGGCACGGTATCGAATCTTAGCGCTCTCGTGAAATATGCGAAGTGGTAACAATGAAGGACACAAGCATAATTAAGCTTGCTAGGCTAGGCTGTGGAACAGCTTTATTGCTAGCGCATGCATTGACAGGTGTTAACGGATCATTAATTGCGGTGGGCCTATTCTTATTAGGAGTGCCATTCGAGCTTGCCAAAAAAGAAAAAGAAGAAACCACGAAAGCGAAAGCCTAAAAAAGGTTTCACGCGATCCCGCAAAGAATGGGAAGAATCCCTAGCCACGCACATCGGCAAAGTCATTGACAACCTAGACGGAGATCAAATTCTCAAACTTGTCGAATACAGCATAGCCGCGTATGCCGGACATCAAGCCGCGTCAAATCTAGGTGTTCCTTTTCCTCAGAGTTTAGGCGGATCCGCAACCGCCATAATCGGTTTAAAACTAGCAACCGCAATGAATCCAATCGCTGGCGCCGCCGGCGTGATCTCTCTGGCCGGTGTCGGTTTATGCGCTGTTCCTCAAGTAGCTAGTGCAATGATTGAGGGGGCTGAAACAGTTAAAGAATCAGCCGAGCATGCGGCTGAGATGCTAAAAGAACATCCAGAACAGGCCACAGCAATCGCAATGTTGTCGCCTTTATTCGGTGTTTCAGGGGTTGCATGGGGTTACGGTCGTATGATGGGTTGGTGGTAGCCTTTTGACATTTTCATAACAATTTCCGCTTCGCATGGAGATTCTTGACAGTCTTTACATGGAGTAACCGTCGTTTCCGTAACATTCAAATTCTGCATGAAAATGTCAATAAAGAAGCTAGGCTAAATG
>JGI24025J20009_10003775_pt1 | contig 10188 bp, 10 predicted proteins | sample Cruoilmetagenom3_FD_20009 | JGI IMG/M metagenome (IMG submission 20009) | reverse complement strand
GCTCAAGAACGGAGAGAGATTTATTCAGAACTTTTATGGGGTAATTGGGGTTTGCTTTTTTCATCTTGTCTTCCTTGTTTAGTTTCTATATTATAGAAATATTTTCTATTTTTATGTTATTTATATAATACAACATAAATTTTAATTTTGTCAATTTTTTTTATGAAACCGTTGGTGTCAAGAACTTGTGGAGACTTTTCTTACCTCAAAAAAATTATTTGATTTTAATTCACCTAAAGAAAAACGGATCCTTATGAAATTTAATATAAATAATAATTCTACTAAACTATTTTCTAAAATAAACATATTACCCTTCTTGGGTCTTACTTTTCCTTAAAATATCAGATGATTAATTTATACTTACCAATCTCTTTAATGATTTTACCCAAGGCCTATCCTGATGAGGTCCGGATAGGACAGGGAGAAAATAAATATGATCGTACTTATCGTTACGGCCTTTATCAAAATCAAGAGAGACTAGCTTTTCTAATTCTAATTTTAAGCCTATCAGGTCGGCTTCTCTTGGCCACCAGCTATTATTGAGTGAAAAGACACCTAAAAGACATAAGGTAAATGTAACAGGGGAAAGGATTGGTTTAGGAATCTTTAAAGCTTGGGGGAATAACCTCGCACTTAAAATACCGAGTAAAGTAATACAAATAAATTAGAATATTAATTATTAAAGTATAATAAAAATTCCTTTTACTATTTTAATGAATAACCAATACCTTTCAATAGTTTTGTAACACGTCGTCCATATTCTAAATAATTATTAAATCTATATTTACTTCCCGAATGAACACTCTCATCATGAAAAACTACTGCCATGTGAGGCTCAATAGAAAAACCACTATTATATCCACTTTTAAATAAGTCTTTTAATATTTTTTTTAAATTAGCCTGCCCTTTTTCAGGAAAAGTATATTTTTCCTTATTTGTCATTTTATCAAAATAAGAATCTTTAATATGCACATAAATAATATGCTCTTTTATATGTGAATAAAATTCCCAAGATGATTGCTTCGGATAAGGATAATCCTTTGTAAAATCATCAGTTAAAGGTGGATTCCCGATATCGAATACAAGACGTAGTCCAGGAACATTCTCTAATAACTTAAGGGTATAAGTCCAACCCATACCTCCATAATTCATGCAATTCTCGTGAACCGGAGTGATTCCTGCTTCTATAAACATTCTACAAATTTCATTAAGTCGGCTAAATCGTTCTTTTTCCATCTGTTTTTTCAATACCATACCTTTATTGTCCCTTAATATAGCATAACTCATAATACGTACTAATTTTGTGCCTAATCTTTGCATTCGTGGAATAGCACGTTGAACTTCCTTAATAGTAATTTCAAAAGGATCCGTAACCTCTTTTTCCCAATTAGCAATAGCAGATGCAACACAATTTATTTTAATGTTTGATTTCTCAAGTTTAGTGCAAACCAATTTAAACTCATCCTCTGTAAGATCATAAATATTTTTACCATCTACATTCCGGGCTTCTATATATTTCCAGCCCAACTTTTGTGTTACCCGTATCTGTCCATCTATATCTGTAGCTGCTTCATCTGCAAAACCTGTAAGATACATTGACTTAAACTCCTTTAATTTTTTAATATTTATAGCCACACACTAATTAGAAATTACTTCATATAAAATTAATATAAAACATTTATAGGGGTAATTTTACTTTTTTCTCTTCTCTTGCACTTTTATAAATCGCAAGGATTATTTCAACTGCTTTTCTTGCTTCATATCCATCAACGAGTGGTTTTCTGTCTGTTTCTATCGCTTTTACCATATCTTTAAATTGTCTTTGATGTCCATGAAATCCAATCGCTGCCGGATCCGCGGCTCCTCCCCCTGTTTCTGTTTTTTCTGCAAAACGGTTTCTAATAATTTTGTCTTCTGATTTCTCATCAACAAAACTCCAAGTTTTTAAATTCTCTTCTTCCATAATTGCACTTCCCTTTGACCCAGAAATCTCAATTCTCTTCAAGAAACCAGGATAAATAGAAGTAGATCCTTCAATAACTCCTAAAGCTCCGTTTTTGAATCGGATAATGGCTACGGCATTATCTTCAACTTTTATTCTTTTATGACCGATAGTTTCGGTAAAAGATTGTACCTCTTCAACAGGACCCATAAAATATTGAAGAAGGTCAATAGCATGAATTGATTGATTCATAAGTGCTCCTCCTCCATCAAGTTCCCATGTACCATGCCATCCTCCTTTGTTATAATATTCCTGAGATCTATACCACTTAACATAAGCATCACCCAAAACAAGTTTTCCAAATCTTCCTTCATCAATTGCACTCTTAATAACTTTAGTAATATCATAAAATCTTGAAGGAAATATCCCTGCCAACTTTACTTTATTTTTCTCACAAACCTCTATTATTTTATCGCATCTTTCAAGACTAATTTCGAGTGGTTTCTCCAAGATAAGGTGTTTACCTGCTTCAGCAATCTTAAGTGATGGTTCGAGATGTGCACCAGAGGGAGTACATATTGTCACAATATCAAGACCGGGGTGAGAACAAAATGCATTCATTGATGAATAACCTGAACAATTATATTTCTTACCAAAATCATCTGCCCTAGTTTGACTTCGTGAATAACATGCAATCAATTTCCCCTTTTTCATGGCTCTTATGGCTTTAGCATGAAATTCTGCAATTAATCCCAATCCTACAATTCCAAAACCATATGTCATTATTATCCCTCCTTTGTAAAATCAAAAATAAATAAAATTGAAAATAATTTTGACTTTACAATTATTATTTTCTATCAATTTTTTATTAATTTTGCCACATATCTTATTGGTTGAAATAATAATCTAAAGGCTGACTTCACTACCCTAGTCTTACCAAATAAAGTTAAGAAGACAGCTACTACAAGAATAATCGATATTGTACTTTTAAAAAATGGTAAAAAATTACCATTAGTAAGGATTAAACCTCTTCGCAAATTTTCATCTATCATTGGTCCTAAGATTAAACCCAATACTAATGGTGCTGAAGGATAACCAAATTTTCTCATAGGGTAACCAATGATTCCAAAAATAATCATTACCCATATATCGAAAAGCCTTCCATTAATTGCAAAAGTCCCTATTGTACATAATAAAAAGATTGTAGGCATTAAAATTGAATTCTTAATAAGAAGAATCTTTAACAAAGGCTTTACAATTAAAAGTCCTATGATAAGCATAGCCAATGATGCATAAAAAAACATTGCCGAAAATTCGAAAATATAGTTTGGATTTTCTATTTGTAGCAAAGGACCTGGCCTTAGACCATGTAGCCATAAAGCTGCTAAGAGAACTGCTGCAGGAGGGCTTCCAGGAATTGCAAGAGAAAGTACAGGAACTAAAGCTCCGCCTACACAGGCATTATTACCAGTTTCTGAAGCAATAAGACCCTCAACAGAGCCTTTTCCAAATTTTTCCGGATGTTTACTTGATCGTTTAGCAAAATCATAAGCTACATATGAAGCAATAATCTCACCTACCCCAGGTATAATCCCTATAAAAACTCCAATAACACCTGATCGAACTATATTAACACCATTCTTAATAATATCTTTGAAATAAGGTATTACTCTTCCCACACTCATTATAACTGTTTTAATATCACCTTTTGTAAGGTTATCTAAAATTTCCACCAAACCATATGTTCCAACTAAAACCGGAATAATACTAAAACCAGCGTTAAGTTCTAAAATTCCAAATGTAAAACGAGGATATCCTTGAATTGCTTCCATTCCTACAAAAGACAATAATATACCCGCAATACCTGCTATCCATCCTTTAATTGGATCTGTTGGAGCAGTAAGATTACCACATATAGCAACACCAAATAGTGTTAACCAAAAAAGTTCAAAAGATTTAAAATCAAGAGCCATTCTTCCTAAAATAGGTGCAAAGAGTACAAGAGCAAGTAATCCAATAGAAGAACCTAAAAAAGACGACATAGTCGCTAATCCAATGGCTTGAGCTCCTTTCCCGCTTTTAGCCAAAGGAAAACCATCAAGACAAGTAGCTGCATTAGCTGGAGTACCAGGAATATTAATTAAAATAGCTGAGCGGCTTCCTCCGTAGATAGCACCCACATAAATTGCTATTAAAATAATTATAGCATTCCCTGTCTCCCATCTAAAAGTTAAACTAGTAAGTAAGGCAATCCCCATTGTAGCAGTAAGACCAGGAAGCATTCCAAAAATAATACCAAGCTGAACTGCTAAAAGTACAGTTATTAAGTTTAAAGGATTAAATAATTTTACTATTTCAGTGAATAAATTTATAATTCCCATATATATAATCCTTTCTTAAAAAAATATTCTTTTTTATGGAAGTGGTACTAAAAAAATAACTTTAAATAATAACCAAATTGCAAAAGATGTTGCAATAGATATTATAAAATTAATCCACCAAATAGTCCCTTTAAATATATAAATATTTGTAAATATATAAACAGCACTAATAATAACAAAATGAATCTTTCCCAACAAAAAAGAATAAAAAATTACGAGACTTAAGGCAACAGCAAATCTTCTTACAGCAACAGAATGATATAGACGAAGTAAATGATCTTTTTTAATCTGTATTTTATATCCCCGTAAAAAAACGCTTCTTCTTAAAAGAATTATTCCCATAATCAATAAAATAGAAAAAAAAATAAAAGGAGGCATACCAGGTGTAGCATACAAACCCCATTCTTCATATTTTGGCATAATAATGCAATTATAAATCATAAAAAGGCTGAAAACTATAATAATGATTGAACATATAAAATCTGCTTTAGCCATTTTTTTATTATTCATTAATCCCTTACCTCTATATTTTTCTAATTTAGTAAAACGAGAAGAACAGATTATAAAAAACCTGTTCTTCTCGTTTTACTTGCTTCTAAAGTCTTGGAATATCATACTCTTCTGGTGAAGTTTCTATAACTCCAACATCATAAAGAAGCCAACCGAACTGAGAAGCTGCTTTTCCCATTTCTTTAATTCCTTCTTCTCCATAAATAGAAACAGCAACACTGCTTTTAGCTTCAGCCATTTTCTTTATAGCCTCACTATTAGCTGCGATCTTAAAAGCTTTACTAATTGTTTCCTTTGCATCTTCTGGAATATCTTTAGGCATTAAGAGTCCAAAGTAAAACCCAACTGAGGGAAAATCTTTAACAAAATCTGTAACCGAGGGTATTTTGTCTACACCGCTAATTAAAAGAGGTTCATCCGCCATAACAGCAATAGCTCTAAGTTTCTTTGCTCGGAGCATATCGGCTACTTCCATAGAAAGTTGCATTACTACTTCAGTTTCACCTGCAACTGTTGATACAATAGCAGGATTCCCTCCTTTGTAAGGAACATGTTTGTATTTGACATCCATTTTTGCAGCAAAGGTTTCCGCAGCGGTATGTCCACCAGCACCAATCCCAGCAGATGCTACAGCAACCTCTCTAGTTTTAAAAGCTTTCACAAGGCTTTCCCAATCTGTTATTACTGAATCAGGATTCACACAAATTATACATGGTGTATAGATTGCAAAATATGCTTGCCATACAGTATGAGAAATGTCTGGCGTCAATCCCTGCACTTGATAAGTAGCTGTGGGCGAATTTGAACTACCAAGCCAGGTATGCCCATCATGTTTTGCATCAAAAACTGATTTTGCTCCAATAGAACCTGATGCACCTGGTTGATTCACTATAGCTATTTTGGTACCAAGTATTGGTTCCATTTCTGCTGCAAGTATTCTCGCTGTCAGATCACTTGCACCCCCTGCTCCCCAAGGTACAATTAGAGTAATTATTCTTTTGGGTTGCCATACTTCGCTGGAAAAAACTATTCCGGTAATACAAAAGAACAAAACGAAAATTAATAAACTAATTAAAATCTTTTTCATAATTTTCCTCCTATTTAATTAATATTTTTTCAAAAGGCAAACAAAATCACTTTTAAAATAATTATTACATAGTCACTTCACCTCCTTATCTAATTTTATTTTACGCTCCATTTCGATAAGAAAGTTTCTTGTTTTTGAAAGTATTAATTCAGGATTATCTGGTTTATGAAATATCTCTAAAGAAATCCATCCCTTATACTTTTTGTCAGCCAATTTCTGGAAAGCAGGTATAAAATTGATATTTTTGGTGCTAGGATAACTTCCATTTACTCCATTTAGGTGAACATGCTGAAAGATATCAAAATTATTTTCTATGAGTTCAGACCACGGAATATTTTCATCTACACAATTATGAAAATCAAACATTCCGTTGATACCAATTTTATTGACACTTCGAATTAACTGTTTGGACTCCTCTAATGTATTAATTACATTAGTATATTTTTTAGGTAAAGCCTCTATTAAGATTGTAGAGTTCCTTTCTGCAGCATATATAGATATTTTTGATAGACCCTCTTTAAAATATTTTAATGCTTCTTCAGGAGAAATCCCTATAGCATTCCTCTGTTTTGGTGAGCCCAATACTAAAACACCACCTCCTAATTCCCCTGCAATATCAACTAATCTTTGTAAATGATACCATGACTTCTTTCTGATGGTTAGATCAGGGGTGGTTATATGAAGTCCTTTAGGGCTTAGAAAAAGCCAATGAAAACCTACAAATTTAAGCCCAGCTTGTTTTAAAATTTGCTTGATCTTATGAATCTTTTTGATATCAACATTTTTAGGATCATCAAAAAGAGTAAAGGGGGCTATTTCAATACCTTGAAAACCAAATTTAGCTGCTATCAAACAAGATTTCTCAAAATCTAATTTATCAAAGAGTTCGTTACAAATAGCATATTTCATAATATAAATTAATATCTCCTATAAGACTTTAGAGTTTCAAGTATGGAAATGATATTTTTTATTGGAACATCTGATTGAATATTATGTACAGTTGCAAATACAAATCCTCCACCAGGTGCCATAATATCGATAACTTTTTTTACTTCATCTTCCACGGCTTTTGAAGTTCCAAAGGGAAGTATTTTTTGTGTATCAATTCCTCCTCCCCAAAAAACTAATTCTTTTCCAAAATCTTTCTTCAGATTTTTAAGATCCATCCCAACTGCTTTATATTGTATTGGGTTTAATATATCAACCCCAATATCTATAATATCAGGAATTATTTCCCTTATAGCACCGCAGGAATGAAAAAATATCCTCGCTTTGGGATTTTTTTCTTTAATAAACTCAAATAATTTTTTAAGTCTCGGGAAAAAAATATCTTTTAACATTTTTGGAGAAATTAGTAAAGAAGATTCTGTTCCATAATCATCCGCCTCAGAAATAATAACTTCTCTTTCCCCAAAAGCATCAAGGACAATATCCCAATAAGCGAATTTGTATTCAAGAATTTTTTCAATTAAAGCTTCTGCAAATTTTTTTTCTAAATAAAGATCCGTAAAAAATTTTTCTACTCCTCTAAGCCGGGTAGACATTTCTAAAAGTCCAGCACAATCACGATCTAAAATAGGATAAAAAGTAGAATTTTTTTTAATATTCTTCTTAATAACTTTCTTCAGATAATTCTTGTCAGGTTTTGGAAAATTATAAGATAATATAGCATTTTTTAAATTATTTTCTTTTGCTAGGGGAAACGAAGTTTGGTTAAAATAATACTCATTATCCTTCATTGTATATTCAATATTCCAGAAATCTATTATTCTTTTTCTATGATTTTTTTTTACTTTTCTTTCAAAATCAGGGATTCTATGCGGTCCTACTCTTTTTGTATCAACATTTAAAAAAGCAAGGAAAGACGGGGAGGGAATACCTATCTGTTGGATATGGTCAGGAATATCAATTTTACTTTCATAATTATATTTTTTTAGAAGTTTTTTTAATGTAGTTATTGCTATGCCTGAAACGGTAGTTCCGCAAATATCTAACGGAACACGGTCGGGTTCTTTAAAATTAATGGCTTTTAAAACTCGTTTAAAAGAATCCATTTTCTAATCCTTTTATTCTAAACGTGATTTTAATCGGTTTACAATTTACTCGAAATTCTCAAGATCATATCTAAGTCCATGTTGTATATGTCGATGCATTGCTTCCTGAGCTCTCTGAGGATCACCTGAAAGTATTTCTTCCACTAGATCTCTATGCCAATGTTCCCAGTTCTCGATTCTCTTCGCCCAAGTCACTTTTGCACTTTGAAATAAAATTTGCCTTACGTTTAATCGATCGAATTCTTTTAACAATATTGAATTATTTGTGCACTCTATTAGAAAACGATGTAACTCCATATGCTTCTCATAGAATTGCGAAGCATATTTTTTATCAACAGAAGGTATAGAGTCACACTGCTTAGCTAAATCTCTTATTATGGCAGCCTTTTCTTTTGTAATACTTGTAATACTCTTTGATATGAGATATGCTGCCATCACTTCGATAGCCTCACGCATGATATAAGATTCTTTAAGGCTTTTTTTTGTTACGATCGGAATTCTAACACCCCATCGAGGGATTGATTCGATAAGTCCTTCATACTCTAATTTTTTTAGTGCCTCTCGGACAGAAACAACCGAAGTGTCTGCCATTTTAGCCAGCATTCGCTGAGAAAGAAACTTACCCTTGGGTAATTCATTCTCAAGAATTGCTTGCTGGAGTCTTTTATAAGCTTTATCATTACTTAGTAATAGATCATTTTTCATTGTAATAACTATTATAACTGTTATTACAAAAATGTCAACCATTCGAATTGCATTTCCTTTATATTTTTATGTGAGGCATCAGGGGTTATATAAAAATATTAAAGGATAATGGTATCAGTATAAGTATGTCCGGAAAGGTATCTACCAAGCACAATGATATCCTTTTTGAACTTCTCATTTACCCATATAATCATAATACTTCAGAATCTACCCTGTGGCAAGCCATAGGGAATTCTAAAGTTAAAACAAGATAAATACTTAATGTTTCTATATTCTTGCCGCTACTGCAATCTTAAACTAAAATACATCTATATCTTTAATCTTGGGAAATTAAATTTCTCAACTATGAAAAGTGTTTTTCTAATCATAAAGCTCGGTGTATTAAAACGAAGCCAGGTACAAATTTCTATGAGGCTCTTGGAAAAAATAATGTTAATAACTTTTTATAATATCAAAAATATGTAATTAAATTATAGTTATGATGAACTAATACACAATTTTATTTAATGTTTCAGCGGTAAGGCGGGCGCAACTATTCGGATCAGGTAAGGGAAGTATTTCTGCAGAGACATAGCCCTGGTAATTTATTTTCTTTAAAGTCTGGACTATTTTTGCAAAATTAAGATGGCCACAACCCGGAGCCCAGCGGTTACTGTCTGCAAAATGGACATGGGTAATATAATCTTTCGCTTGAATAATGCTATCATAGATTGAAACTTCTTCAATGTTCATATGAAAAGTGTCAGCCAATAATCCTAAATTAGATGCACCTACCCGCTTAATAAATTCAATTCCTTCGTTTAGAGTATTAATAAAATTACTTTCATATCTATTCACCGGTTCTAAAGTAACCCCTATATTGTATTCTTTTGCAAATTCTGTGCATTTTCTCAAACAATCAATAGTCCATTCTTCGGCTTCTGCCCTATTTATACCGTCCTCAATATTCCCTCTTATTAAACCAATAATCACCTGAGCATCAAAATGGGAAGCAAACATTATTTGATTATTTATTCTGTCCACTGCCATTTTCCTAATAACTTCATCCGGATCAGAAAAACTTAAACCTTCTTCTCCGTATGCCTGTCCGGTGCCGATAGCCGGGACTTCTAAATTATTTTCTTTTATTATCTTGATAACATCATCTACTTTTAAATCTTTAGGATTTCTGACCGCTAATTCTGCTCCATCAAAACCTAATTCTGCGACTTTTTTAATGTTTTCTTCAAAATCCTCTTTAAAGGCTAAAGCAGAAAATTTAGTAGGCTGAATAGAAACTACTATACTTTTTTTCATTGTTTTATACTCCTGTTATAATTAGAATTAATATTGTAAAGTATTTATGAAGGTGTATGGCAATATATCCCCCTTCTGTCATTCCCGTGGAAACGGGAATCTATCTTTAAATATTATTCTGGATTCCCACTTTCGTGGGAATGACAATAGTAGACAAGTGAGCCTGTCTTCGTGAAAAAACGGGGAACGCTTATCCTACGGTTTACTTATATG
>JGI24025J20009_10003774_pt1 | contig 10188 bp, 9 predicted proteins | sample Cruoilmetagenom3_FD_20009 | JGI IMG/M metagenome (IMG submission 20009) | reverse complement strand
GATAGACGTCATTGCCGTCCTTGTCCTGGCCGATCACGTCGGTGGCCAGGTTGATGTCCAGCGTCCCGGCCAGCGCATAGGCCACCACCAGCGGTGGGCTGGCCAGATAGTTGGCGCGCACATCCGGCGAAATCCGCCCTTCAAAGTTGCGGTTGCCCGACAGGACGGAAGTTGCCACCAGATCGCCGGTCGCAATCGCGTCTGACAGTTCTTTCTGGATCGGGCCAGAGTTACCGATGCAGGTGGTGCAGCCATAGCCAACCAGGTTGAACCCAACCGCATCCAGATCCTTTTGCAGATCTGCGGCCTCAAGATAGGCCGAAACCACCTGTGATCCGGGCGCGAGCGAGGTTTTGACCCAAGGCTTGCGGTTCATCCCCAAAGCGGCGGCTTTGCGTGCCACAAGGCCTGCACCGATCATTACGTAAGGGTTGGATGTGTTGGTGCACGACGTGATCGACGCGATCACAACCTTGCCCGATTCCATCGTGTAATCTTCGCCCTTAACGGCCACTTCCTTGCCCATCGGGCGCTTGAACGTGTTNGCCATCTCATTGGCGAAGGCCTCTTTGGCATCGGTCAGGGCGACGTAATCCTGTGGNCGTTTCGGGCCGGAAATCGCAGGNACGATGGTGCCCATGTCCAGATGCAGCGTGTCAGTATAGACGGGGCTGTATTCCGCATCGCGCCAGAACCCGTTTTCCTTGGCATAAGCCTCGACCAAAGCCACCCGGTCTTCGTCGCGACCGGTGTTGCGCAGGTAGCGCAGGGTTTCGCCATCGATCGGGAAGAACCCACAGGTGGCGCCGTATTCGGGGGCCATGTTGGCGATGGTAGCGCGATCCGCCAGCGGCAGATGGTCCAGACCTGCGCCAAAGAATTCGACGAATTTGCCAACCACGCCCTTGGCGCGCAGCAGTTCGACGACCTTCAGCACCAGATCGGTGCCGGTGGTGCCTTCCATCATGGTGCCGGTCAGCTCAAATCCTACAACTTCGGGGATCAGCATGGAAATCGGCTGGCCCAGCATTGCGGCCTCGGCCTCGATCCCGCCAACGCCCCAGCCCAGAACGGCCGCGCCGTTAACCATGGTGGTGTGGCTGTCGGTGCCGACCAGCGTGTCCGGATAGGCGACTTCGTCCCCGTTCTGGTCCACATCGGTCCAGACGGTCTGCGACAGGTATTCCAGGTTCACCTGATGGCAGATGCCGGTGCCGGGGGGCACAACGCGGAAATTGTTAAAGGCGTTCTGACCCCATTTCAGAAAGGTATAACGTTCCAGGTTGCGTTCATATTCGCGGTCCACGTTCATCTGAAAGGCGCGCGGTGTGCCAAATTCGTCAATCATCACCGAATGGTCAATCACCAGATCAACCGGGTTCAGCGGGTTGATCTTTTGCGGGTCGCCCCCCAGGGCCACAATGCCGTCGCGCATCGCGGCCAGATCGACAACAGCCGGCACGCCGGTGAAGTCCTGCATCAGCACGCGGGCCGGACGATAGGCGATTTCGCGCGGGTTCTTACCACCCTTGGCACCCCATTCGGCAAAGGCCTTGATGTCGTCAACATGGACGGTCTTGCCGTCTTCAAAGCGCAGCATGTTTTCCAGTACCACCTTCAGCGCGGCGGGCAGATTGGAAAAGTCACCCAGGCCGGCCTTGGTGGCGGCGGGGATCGAGTAATAAGAAATGGTCTTGCCATTGACGGTCAAAGTCTTGCGCGTCTTGGCGGTGTCCTGTCCAACGGTGATGGGCATGGGGTGGCCTCCCTTTATAAAGAGTCGTGTGAATACGGGAATTCGCTGGCTGTTATCTGCAACAGGATGCTCCGCCATTCAATAGAGATAACGACAGGTGCGGCATTTTTGTATACCATTGTATGCAAAAGCTGGCAAAACCCGGCGCATCCCGGCGCATAAGGGGTTTTGGGCACACTTCACCTAGGTCTCAAGAAACCTTGATTGGCTATTATACCCTTGCGCGGCTAGACCCAATGGCGTTGATCACCAGAAAGCCCGAACCCTATGAAACTGCTCGCCGCTGCCCTTACCTTGATTGCCCTGCTGCACAGCGCCCCCGTTCAGGCGCAAAGCGGCCCGGTGGTAGTAGAGCTGTTTACCTCGCAAGGGTGTTCATCCTGCCCGCCCGCCGATGCGTTGATGCAGAAACTGGCGGACCGCGACGATGTGATCGCCCTGGCGCTGCATGTGGATTACTGGGATTATATCGGTTGGAAAGACGAATACGGCGATCCCTCATATACCCGGCGACAAAAAGCCTATGCGCAGGCGGGCGGGCGCAAGATGATCTATACGCCGCAAATGGTGGTGAACGGGCAAGAGGACGTGGTGGGCGCACATGCGATGGAATTGCTGGACCTGATTGCCAAACACAAGGCCAAGACGCCGACGGTACAAGTAAACCTTAGCCGGGCGGGGAACACGCTGGCGATCCGCCTAAGCCCGCAAACGGTTGGGCTTACCGGCCCGCTGGATGTGCACCTGGTGCGGTTCACACCGCTGCGTCGCGCCCATATCACCCGGGGCGAACTGGCCGGGCATGATCTGGACTATGCCAATATTGTGGACGGTTGGACGGTTCTGGGCCAGTGGGACGCGCAACAACCCACCGAGATGCAGGTTTCGATTGACGGCCCCCGCCCGGCCGTGGTGCTGGTACAACGCGCAGGACATGGGGCTATTCTGGCCTCGGCGCTGACCCAGTAGCTTGCGAGGAAAGCCCGCAAGGGCTTGAAGAGCGGTTGCAGCAGCAAAACTCGATCAGCTGTCGGTTTCTTCGGATTGCAAGCCCAGATGCAGCCAGGGTTTCCAGCGGCGGTGAATCCAGAACCACTGATCCATATGCGCGCGAATAAGCGTTTCTAATCCATCATTGACCGCCTGGGTCATGGTGACCGGGTCAGAATGTGGTATCGGGTCTTGCATCACAATCTCAAAATCCAGCCCATTGGGCTGGCGGATGGCATAGACCGGAATCATAGCCGCATCATATTTCAGGGCCAGTTCGGCGGGGACAGTCGAGGTGACAGCGGGCTTACCAAAAAACGACAGCTCCTTGCCGCCATGGGCGTGCAGATCGCCAACAATGGCGATGATTCCACCTTGTTTCAGATGGCGCACCATCTGCGTCATGCCACGCCGCCCCTGTTCGAACATCGGGGTGCCGATGGCCGAAATAGTGCGCACATAGTGGTCGTTGAAATAGGGGTTTGCCATACGCCGGTAAAGCACGCCCATTGTGTGACCACGTGCGTGCAGATTGGATCGGATTGCATCGTAATTGCCAAAATGCCCGGTTATCAGGATGACCGGGCGCTTTTCGGCGCGTATTGTTTCCAACGCGGCAAGGCCCGGCCCCAAGACCGGTGCCGCTTGCGCGCGGTCTTCAAACGCTTGACCGGCATAGTGTTCGATCACAGTGCGCCCGGCATTGTCAGGCACGGCGCGGCACAGGCGCTTGACCTCGGATTCGGGCAGGTCTGGGCAGGCCAGATGCAGATTGTTCCGCACCCGGCGGTCAAAGCCTGCCAGCGGCGCCAATATCCGCGACACGACCCAGCCCATCGCAGGCACCCGCCAGCGATAGGGCACTAACCGGGCCAGCCCGATCAGCCCACGCAGAAACAGGTTGCCGGTGAAATAACCGGCGCGGGTGGCAAGGGGCAGATGGGACGGATCGGCAGGCATAGGGAACCAAGGCTAGCGGCGATAGGTTTCGCGATGCCAGACATACAGCCGCGCCCCGGCGATCACAAGCGCGTCCAAAGGGTCGGTAAAATGCCGACCCGGAGTGATGGTGTCAGGGCATTTTGTGTTAACAATGAAGCGACCTTTCCATCAACCGTGTTATTGCGCAAACACGGATTCGGCAGAAATACCGATAGTTGCGCAACTGTATTTACGAATCGCAGATTGCAATTTTCCCAGCGTGCATGTCGGAGGATCAGCCGTCTTCGTCTTCCTGAGGGATGATCAATTCCAACTCTCCGGTTTGTTCGAGCCCCTGGATAGCGATGACAACCGCAGTCATCGCGGCCTCGCCATCGGTGGGTTTTATCGTGCCTTTTTCCTGGATTTCCTCGCGCAGATTATCGGCCATGCGGGTGGACATGTTTGTCAACAGATGTTCGGCGGCTTTGGAGGTATCGGGTTCGATGGCTGCTGCAAGGGCTGTCACCAGGTCGCCAGGGTCGGCGGCCCGGATCACCTTGGGCACATCACGCGCAGCCAAGCGGGCCGGGATATCGGGAAAGGTAAAGATTGCCTTGCGTACAGAGGCGGCAAATTCTGTGTCGGTTTCATCAAGGCCTGTCAGCACGTCGTCGCGGGTGGCAGCGGCGGACTGGTTCAGGATAGCGCCAACCCGTTCATCCGGCCCGCCCTCAAACGCCAGAATGGGACGATGATCCAGTTGACTGGCCAGCGACAAGCCAATTCTGTCCACCGCCTCGGGCGTGACATTGCCTGTCTGGCTGATCGCATAGGTGATGCGCCGGGCCAGCGGTCCGGGAAGCAGGCCCAACAGTTCTGCCGCTTTGGCCACGTCCAGCTTTGACAACAAAACGGCGGCGACTTCGGTGCTTTCGGCCTGGGCCATTTCGGCCAGGTCTTCTGCCGACAGCGCGCGCAGCCGGACCCAGGGATCGCCCGCCTGACGCACGCCGGCCTCTTTGCGCAGACGCGCGGCGGTTTGCGGGCTGATCTTGCCATCCATCGCCAGCAGCGCGCCCGCCAACCCGTTGGGAAAGGTCAATCCGACGCCATCCAGCGCTTCGGCAAATTCATGGATCACCGAGGCCAGTGTCGCCCGATCCACCAGCCCCATCTTGCCCATGCGTTCGGTCAGGCGGGCCTGCAAATCTTCGGGTAATTCTTCCAGTGGCAGATCGGCGCCTTCGCTCAGTAATAAGCGCACAACAATTGCTGCCTTGGCCGTGTTGTCCAGCTTTTTAGGGCCCCGGGCCGCCCGTTGCACCGGATCCCTGTTTGCCGCCGCCGCTGGCAGACGTGTCAATGCTGGATTGTTTTGCATCTGCCTGCCTTTGCCTGCGCGAAACCCGTCGAGGGATGACTCAGTTTAGGCTTACAGGTGTAAACAAAGGCTAAAGCGTCTTGTTTTAAGCTGGGGCACCTTTTCCCGCGCTACCCGCTCTTCAAGCCCTGGCGGGCTTTCTTCGCTGTGGGGGCGGTTCAGCCAAAATCAAAGCGATGCATCAGCAAGGTCTAATAATTGTAGGTTATCCCGGTGCGGATTGCCTCGCGTAGTGAGGCTTCGGCCCAGCTGTCTTGCCCGCCGCGTGCCTTGATTTCGCGCCACTGGGCGATCGCCTCTTCGATTCGGCCCTGTTCGACAAAGCCCTGGCCCATATAAGAACGGGCCAAAATATTGTCTGGGTTCTGAGTGATGGCACGGGTGTAAAAGGCCTGGGCCAGATCGGCCTTGCCCAGTTTGCGATGGGTAAAGCCCCAATAGGTCAGCACCAGATCATCATTTTGGTTGGCAATCACCTGCAACACGCCCTGCGCGTCTTTATTCCGTCCGGCATAGGCCAGTTCGCGCACCGCCCCAATCAGTGTATCGGGGTCCAGAGACGTGCCTTGCGGGTTGACGCATTTCTTGGTTTTGGTGTCCCAGACCTGAATGCCGGTGCAGGTTTCGGTGGTTTCGGTCGGCTTGGGCGGATTGGTCCAGGTGGTCCCGCCTGTTCCGCCGCCGCCTGCGGCAAAGGCGAATCCGGGAATGAGTGTTAAAAGCACGAGAAAAAACCGCATGGGAAACCTCCGGTCGGGGTTGGGGTAGGTCACTGTGGATCGCACGAAACGCAAAGGGCGACCCGGTGCCGGATCGCTGAAAGGGTCATGGTCGACGCAGTCGTTGGTCAGCTGCTTGCCTGTTTGACACATGTCTGCTGCGCTGAATCCCAAGCTGTTCCTGACGCACAGGATTGCGCGTGATTGCCACGGGCAGAACAGCCCAAGGCCATGCTCATCACGGGAACGAAGGTCAGGGCCAGTGCAGCCAGGGTGATCCTGATGGTCATGGTCGTCCTCCTGTCGGTACTTGTTATGATGGGTCCAAGCATAGGGCACCCCGACCGTTGTGACAAAGAAAAAGACCGGAAAATGGCTCACACTTGTTCACGGGCTCGTTTGCGGCGTGTCAGCCTTCGCTCAGTTGGGCCAGCAATTGATCGCGCTCATCCACCACCCGCTCGCGATATCGGCGCAGGGCCTTGACTGCAAACTTGTTGTGCCGGGCGGCGTTTGAGTCCGGGTCGCGGCGGGCATCGGCGTTGAGATCGGCGATGCAGGCGTCAATCTCTTCGATTTCCTTGATCACGCCGGGCAGGGCGCTGACTGATGCGGTCATCCTAGAATTCCTTTGTTCCATATAGCCTTTGTGTTCGACACGTCGGACGCGCTGCCGGGCGTGTCGGCGCAAGCAATACCAGATTTCCGCAAAAGAAAACCCTGTAGGAAAACCGCGACGGGCGTATTGCGACGCAGATTGAAGGCCCGGAAACGGGAAATTTCAAGATTTCCGACCCGCTCCGCCAGAACGCGATCCACAGGAGCGGATTCTGGCACGTCGCTCTTTGAAAGAAAACGGATATTTGATGGTTTTGCTTAGCTGTCACCGAAGACACGTTTGAAAATCGTGTCCACGTGTTTGGTGTGATAGCCAAGGTCGAATTTCTCTTCGATCTGTTCGGCGCTGAGCGCGGCGAGAACATCGGCATCGGCCAGCAGTTCGGTTTTGAAATCCTTGCCCTGTTCCCAAACCTTCATCGCGTTGCGCTGTACCAGCTTATAAGAGTCTTCGCGGCTGACCCCGGCCTGCGTTAGCGCCAGCAACACCCGCTGCGACATCACAAGGCCACGGAATTTATTCATGTTAGCCAACATGTTATCAGGGTAAATTACCAGCTTGTCGATCACGCTGGTCAGGCGGGACAGGGCGAAATCAAGGGTGATTGTGGTGTCGGGGCCGATATTGCGTTCGACGGAGGAATGCGAAATGTCGCGTTCGTGCCAAAGGGCCACGTTTTCCATCGCAGGCACCACTGCCATCCGCACCAGACGCGCCAGGCCGGTCAGGTTTTCGGTCAGGACGGGGTTGCGTTTATGCGGCATGGCCGAGCTGCCTTTTTGGCCCTTGGAAAAGAATTCTTCGGCCTCCAGCACTTCTGTTCGCTGCATGTGGCGAATTTCAGTGGCGACGTTCTCGATGGAGCTGCCGACCACACCCAGTGCTGCAAAGAACGCTGCGTGGCGGTCGCGCGGGATAACCTGCGTGCTGATAGGTTCCGGGGTCAGGCCCAGCTGGGCGCAGACATGTTCCTCGACCGTCGGGTCGATATTGGCGAAAGTGCCAACCGCGCCGGAAATCGCGCCGGTGGCGATTTCCATCCGGGCCTTTTTCAGGCGGTTCAGGTTGCGGTCCATTTCGGCGTAAAACCGCGCGAAGGTCAGGCCCATGGTGGTGGGCTCGGCGTGGATACCGTGTGACCGGCCAATGCGCACCGTGTCTTTGTGTTCGTAGGCGCGGCGTTTCAGGGCAGCCAGCAGGCCTTGCATGTCAGCGATCAGCAGGTCGGTGGCGCGCACCAGTTGCACGTTGAACGTGGTGTCCAGCACGTCCGAGGATGTCATTCCCTGATGCACAAACCGCGCCTGATCACTGCCGACAATCTCGGCCAGGTGGGTCAGAAAGGCGATGACATCGTGTTTGGTGACGGCCTCGATTTCGTCAATGCGGGCGACGTCGAATTCAACGTCCCTGGCTTTCCACACCGCAGCGGCGTTTTCGCGCGGGATCACGCCCAGGTCGGCCATGGCGTCGCANGCATGGGCCTCGATCTCGAACCAGATGCGGAATTTGGATTCGGGGCTCCAGATGGCGACCATGTCGGGGCGGGAATAGCGAGGGATCATCGGCAGCGGCACCTTATTGTAATTAGCACGGGGGGNTGGCTGCGTCTTAGACTGGTGTGGCGGGCACGACAAGGTAGGAGCGCGGGAAATGAGACGGATTGCCCTGATATCNCGATGCGCGGCATCGGTGCATTTGGCGAAGCGACAGGGCGATCATTGCCGAGGGAAAGGCGTTGCTACTTTGCCGCTCCTCAAGCCCTTACGGGCTTTCCTCGCGAAGGGGGCTGAGCGGTGAGGTCTGGTTGTGTCTGCAAATGCTGCACCTGCGAAATATGCTTGCGGCAGCGCCGCAGTTGCGGCATTTCTTCCTGACTGATTTGCAAATTGACAGGAGATTGCAGCATGACAGACCTCGCCTCGCCCAACGTATTGGTGAACACCTTTGGCCCTTCTGAGGGGGTGGGTTTGCGTTTCAAGCAGGCGGTTCTAGTGTTGTTGGGCATCGCGGTATTGACGATTTCGGCCAAGATCAGCGTGCCAATGTGGCCGGTGCCGGTGACGATGGGCACCTTTGCGGTTTTGGTCATTGGGGCCGGGTATGGCGCGCGGCTGGGGCTGGTGACCATGCTGGGATATTTGGTGATTGGGGCGTTGGGGTTTGACGTATTTGCGGACTCGGGCGCCGAAACGCACGGGCTGGCTTATATGATGGGCGGCACCGGCGGATATCTTGTGGGCTTTGTGCTGGCGACTGGTGCACTGGGTGCCTTGGCCGCGCGCGGCTGGGACCGCTCGGTTGGGGGCATGGCGCTGGCGCTGCTGATCGGCAACGCGCTGATCTATGTGCCGGGCCTGTTGTGGCTGGGGACACTTTATGGTTGGGACAAGCCGATCCTGGCCTGGGGTCTGACGCCGTTTCTGATTGGCGACGTGATCAAGCTGATTCTGGCGGCGCTGTTGCTGCCTGCTTTGTGGAAAGCTGTGGGTCGCGCCCGCGGCTAAGGCAATTATTCCTGAAAACCCGCAAGCCCTGCGGGTTTTCTTTTAGGTGGACAGGTTGGGGGGTGTTAACGTGCCCAGACCGGATCAGAAAGCTGCGTGATGACCCAGAACCATTTGCCCAAAGCCGTTTATCTTTTTGCGATGCAGGGCGAGCAATGAAATCGCATTTCCTGCGCCGGTTTGTGTCCGGCCTGCTGCTGTTCATTCCGATCTTTGTGCTGGCCTATGGGTTGGCAAAATTCCACGGCATCACCGAAAAACTGGCCGAACCGTTTTTGGGGTTCGCCGATCCCTCTCGCCCGGCTGGGGCTGTCTTGCTGAAAGTGGCGGCGGTGATCGTGGTGGTGGTGGCGATTTACCTGCTGGGATATTTGGCCGACCTGTCCTTTATCCGCAAGCGGGTGCTGCGGCTGGACCGGGCGTTGCACAGCATCGTTCCCGGATACGCCATGGCCAAGGGGATCATCGGGGGGGTGATCAAGGAAGACACCCTGATGGACGGGTTCCGCCCGGTGCTGGTGCCCTATGACCAGGGCCGCCGGTTGGGGTTTGAGGTGGAGCGTACCGAGGCCGGGCTGGTGGTGGTGTTCCTGCCCAATGCCCCGGCTGCGCGCAGCGGTTTTTCGATGGTATTCGCTGCTGATCAGGTCGAACGGCTGGACATCCCGCCGCATCGGGGCGGCGAAATCATGAGCTTTTTTGGCCGTGGTTTGGGTAAGGAAATCGAAAAGGCAGCGGCAGACAAATAGGTCGCTATGCCACCAATTCGGTTGTCACCTTTGCCCCATGCTCCAGCGTGCGATGCACCGGGCATTTATCGGCGATTTGCAATAGCCGTGTGCGTTGGTCACCGTCCAGATCACCCACCAGCCGGATCGACCGGGTGAACTGATCTATCCGGTCATTGCCGCCCGGCTCGGCATCTTGTGCGTGCACCTTGGAATGGCTGACATCGACGCTGACATGGGTCAGCGGCCAGCCCTTGCGGCGGGCATACATCCGGATGGTCATCGCCGTACAGGCCCCCAGGCCCGCCGACACAAACCCATAGGGCGACATGCCGCGATTGGTGCCGCCATAGGCCAGTGGTTCATCCGCCAGCGCATGGTGGTCGGGGCCCGACTGGATGTCTTGCAGGAACCCGTTCGGGTCTGCCTCGGTCACGCGCACGATGCCTTCAGGGGCGCCGGGGGGCGGGGCAGGTGGCGTCAGGTCGACATAGCGGCTGACCCAGGCAGCGATTACATTGGCGGCGTATTCGGCGTCGCGGGGGCGGGTGATCAGGTGATCGG
>JGI24025J20009_10003773_pt1 | contig 10190 bp, 11 predicted proteins | sample Cruoilmetagenom3_FD_20009 | JGI IMG/M metagenome (IMG submission 20009) | reverse complement strand
ATGACCACTCATCGAGCCATATCCTCTGGGTTTTCGGTTCTCTTGTCACCGGTGTCATGGTCGGTTCCGGTGTCGGTGCCACAGTTGGTTCTGGCGTTGGTGCCACAGTCGGCGTCGGTTCTGGCGTCGGCGTAGGTGTCGGAGTCGGTGCAGCCTTATCCTTGTCACCGATACACCCGGAAAACAGCACAGCAAGCAACAGTGCTGCGAGCATTATGGATTTCAACTTCATGATAATCATTTATCGAAATGTCTGGTTGTAAAGTTATTGGTTCAGTATACCTCAATCTGTCACGCTTCCGGAGATCAGATCGACACCTGATTCCTCACCCCACAGAACCCTCTTTCCGCCCGAGATACACCCACTGATCATACACCCCTGCATCGTCCCGGTTGTCGATAATCTCTCCGCTCATCCCGATCTCGTCCATAACCTCCTTTAAGATTACGATCTCCTCCTCCTTGTGGACTGTAAATACAAAAAGTCCATTTTCACGCAGCAAAACAGCAGATTCTGACATGATGCGTGCCCAGAGATCCTTGTTGAACGGATAGATCGCACCGAGCATGAATCCGATGACACAGTCGAATGATTCCGCATCAAAGAAAGCCGAGAGTTCTATAGCGTCCAGAACCGCTGACCTGTGTGGGGCAAGCACGCCGTGTTCGAGCCCTTCGCAGATCGCGCACTGGTCAGAATCCAGGCAGAACGGATCGCAGCCCAGTTCAGAGAGCGCAATCGTCGCCATCCCGTTGCCGCAGCAGATCTCAAGCATATCCATCCCTGCGAAATCGGTGTTGCCGGACTGTTCGATCGTCTTCAAGAGTGTCGTGAGCCTATCCACACGCGATTCTGAAAATATCTCTGAAAACGGTTTTTTTGCAGATATGCACTGGTCGCATAGCATCCGGTTCACGAGCATAATCGAATAATACTCGATGATCGCGTCCATGAACTGCGAATCTGTCGTCTCCACGGTGCGGACGTTTCCGGCGTGTTCGCACAACCCGGCGCCCAGATCCGTGAAACCGGGATCTTTGCATACCGTGTTGGCAAATATCATCCGGAAGTCCTGACCCTCCGAATTTTCCAGAACCGCGATTCCGATCAGTTCACCCGGTCCGCCCGGCCCTGTTATCCGGATCACTTCACCAAACGGTATCCCTGACCGGACGATCTCTGCGAGACAATGTCTGGTCAGTTTGCAGGTCTTCTGGTCGCTGAAACTCCTCTCTATGAGCTGCACGGGCTCATCAGCGATGCCCAGTAGATCATTAAAAAGCATGGTGAATGGAATATCCCCAATGATATAAAACCACTATCTTTTTCAAGTGAGCGCGCCCATCATAACAAACTATGCGGCTGGTCATGAAATTCGGAGGCGCTTCGATCGCAGATGGCGAGAAGATAAAGTGGGTTGCTGAGTTGATAAACCGATATCGAGACCATGAACTGGTCGTTGTGACCTCTGCGCTTAAGAATGTTACGGATCATCTGCTGGAACAGGCAGATATGGTAACGGACGCTGGAAACATCGAGTCGGTTCGTGAACTGGTTGGGCATCTGCGAGACATCCATTACAGGGCAGCAAATATTGCAATCGACGACGAGATCGCTCTCAATCAGGTACTGGTCGAACTGGACAGCAGGATATGCAAACTGGAGCAGGCTTTGACCGGGATCTGCTATCTCGGGGAGTTGACCCCCCGTTCCAGCGATTACATATCTTCTTACGGGGAATTACTCTCAGCACCGATCCTATCAGGAGCGATCCGCTCGATCGGCATCTCTTCAACGCATCTTACAGGCAGAGAGGCCGGGATCATAACCAACAGTGAATACGGGGCAGCAAAACCGCTTGAAGGCACCAATGAGCGGATACGTGAGAGCTTGCTCCCGCTGATCCGCGAGTGCGTGCCGGTTGTCACCGGTTTCATCGCAGAAGACGCATCCGGTATCCCGACAACGCTCGGGCGCGGCGGATCCGATTTCTCGGCATCGCTGATAGGTGATGCGATCGATGCAGATGAGATCTGGTTCTGGAAGGAGGTGTCAGGGATCATGACAGCAGACCCGGAGATCGTGCCGGATGCGCGCAACATCCCGCTGATCTCGTACATCGAGGTGATGGAACTCTCGTACTTTGGCGCGAAGGTGCTTCATCCGCGTGCGATCGAACCCGCGATCAGACACGATCTCCCTGTGCGGGTACTAAACACATTCGATCCGGATTTTACAGGCACGCTTGTGGTGAAGGACCAGGAGCAGGGCAAAGAGGTCGTGAAAGCAGTCACCGTCATCGAAAACATCGCGCTGATAAACATCTCAGGAGCCGGCATGGTCGGCACCATCGGGGTTGCAGCACGCGTATTTGGCGCGCTTGCAGATGCGGGCGTGAATATCATCATGATCAGTCAGGGGTCGTCCGAGGCGAACATCTCGATCGTTGTCGAGGAGTCGCATCTGGATCGCGCTGTGGATGCCATCATGTCAGAGTTCAGAAACGGGGTGATACGCGAGTTGACAAGGAACCCGGATGTCAGCGCAATTGCGGTGGTCGGGGCAGGCATGGTCGGCATCCCTGGTATTGCAGCACGCGTCTTCACAGCGATGGGGAGCGCGGGCATCAATGTGATCATGATCAGCCAGGGCTCTTCAGAGCACAACATCTCGTTTGTGGTGCAAAGCGATGATGCGGGGAGGGCTGTGCGTGCGCTACACAATGAGTTTGGGCTTGGGCTGCCGAGATCGTGAGGGACTGAGCCTGAGATGTGAACCGAACTTTTTTATTGGCGGGCATCAATGTGATTTCCGGAAGTGCTTCGGAATATAAAAATTGAAAACTAAAAAACACTATCGTCCGGTTACTCTTCCAGAAATTTCCAATCATCTCGTCGAGATGATCTTGACCACATCCCCGTCCTCCAGTTCCCGTCCCATCCGCATCCTCTGCCGCGCGTCGACCGCATGTAAGAAACCTTCTCCGATATCGGTGTGAATCTGGTACGCAAGATCGTGTGCAGTGCTGCCCCTTCGCATCAGGAACGCATCCGGAAGGACGTTTCCTTTCTTGTCTGTGAACCGTGCCTCATCCTCGACAGGATACACCACGATCTGATCGAGGAGATCGAAGACTGCCGCATTGATACACTGCTGGATGCCTGTACCGCCCAGACTCGTAACCATAGCCCGAATCTTATCGAGAGCCCGGATCTGTGCATCTGATAGATCGTTTGAGATGATCTCGAAGTCCGAATCTCCAGGAACGTACGAGATTGCGCCGCTCTTGTCAGCCATACGGAGCGCAAGTTCTGCTTCGGCAGATGTCGGGATCACGGTGTAATCGAGATCGCAGAGTCTCTTGATGTTCTCTTCCGGTGCGATATCTGCTTTGTTCGCTGCGATGATCATCGGCTTGCTCTCTATCCGGAGCAGGTCTGCAAAATTCTGCAGGTCCGAATTGTCCCAGAGATGCGGAGGTCTTGCGCATATCTCGCCAAAACGGGAAAGCGCGGCTTTTGCCTGATAGATGGAGACGCCCGCGCCTGCGAGTTGGTCTGCGACCACGACTGCCGGCTTTAAGTTCTCTGCCTGTATCCTCTTTGAAAGGCGGCTCCAGTTCCGCTTCAGTATCGAGTAGATCCACATAGTCAGTTCGTACTCAAGAAACCCGATATCGTCAAGTGGATCGTGCTCACCGATATCCACCGGGTTGCCCTCGATATCGGTTCCGCCTGATGCATCAACGACATGGATGATCGCCTGCGCCTGGCGCAAGTTATCAAGAAACGCATTGCCAAGCCCCCTTCCTTTGTGCGCATCAGGCACGAGACCTGCGACATCGATCGCCTCGATCGGCACGAAACGGACGCCATTCTCACAGTTTGTGCAGACAACATCGAGGTCGGTGCAAGGGCATCTCGTACGCACATAAGCGATGCCGTGGTTGGCATCGATCGTTGTGAACGGATAATTTGCAATCTCGATATCCGCAAGTGTCGCAGATTTGAAGAAGGTCGACTTTCCGGAGTTTGGTTTTCCAGCGAGACCGATCGACATTGACATGATGGTATCTGTTATTCAGGTGCCCGATATATAACTTGCGGCGTGGTTGGATGAGGGGTTGTTCCAGGCTGGTTTGGAGTGCACGGTAGAATATGCTCGATGACCAGTCAAAACGTTAAAATAATTTGGCGTGAATCGGAGGATGTGACTCCCATGAATCAGCCAGATAAAAAAATCCCCTGCGAGATCCTATCGATCGCGGAAGGTAAGACCTGGAACAACATAGTTGTACAGCGGAAGGTGTCAAAGAAGCGGCTCTTCTTTGGCAAGGCGAAAAAGGATTTGGACATCAATGTCGGAGACGAAGCGTACCTCGAGGTCGAGATGATGCCGTCCGAACTTCCTGAAACTCCGCTGCGTGTGACGCTGTATGATATGAACGGCGTGAAGATCGACTGGACGATCATACAACCGAGCCAGATCGATACTATCAGGTAACCGCCAGTCCGCGGATGATATCGCCCCTCGTCACGATGCCGATCAGCTTGTCATTCTCGATTACAGGCAGCCGGTTGATCCGGTGACTCGTGATCAGCGTGCTGGCAGCCTCAATCGAGTCGTCTGGCGAGATCGTATGCACATGCTTTGTCATGATCGTATGCACCGGTTTATCGCCCACGTCTGTAAGTGCCTTCTTCGCCTCCTCCCATCCGATCAGTTCGCGCAGTGGGATCTCGATGATCTCGAGCGGGCTTGGTAGCCACAGACCCTGACGGTGCTCTGGCAGATCGAGCAACTTCAGCAGATCCGACTCGGTAACGATGCCAGCCAGTCTGTCGCCATCCATGATCGGCATGCCGCTTATGTTATGCTCTTTTAGCAAGGATGAAGCCGTTCTGATGGTGTCATCGATCTGGCAGGTGATGACATCTTTGCGCATGACCTCTCTAACATTCATGGTGATCCAGTCGGATTCATCTGATGTATTCCTTTCGGTTCACGCGGGCTTCGGGACAGCATTCACAGAGGGGAAATCCGAATTACACGAAAGTACTTCGTGCGATTCGCCCAAACGTGTTCGGTACACACCAGAGCCGGGTTGACCGCCCCTATAATCGAAAGGTTGTTATTAGTCGGCATGTAAAACCAGAAGCCATGAAACAAGCCAGATACCTGTTCGCAATCACTGCTGTGCTGCTGATACTCGCATCTGCCGGATGCATCACCGATCAGCGCACGGATGGAACCGTCCTCCCGCCATCAGCAACAGCAACAGCAGCAACACCAGTGGCATCGTCAGCACCGCATCCGAATGCAATAGAGATCGCGCCAGCCGAGATTCTCGGCATGAACAAGGTTGTGGCGTCGACCGGTGCGGATGCGCTGCAGCGGGTAAGAAAGTCACACATCGGCAGCATCGAGAACATAGAGGATCTTGCGATCATACATTACTATGGAGACGGGGAGGGGTTTCTGACGCTCTGGACGACGCTATACCAGAACGAGACGCTTGCAAGCGATGAAACCGAAAAGATGGTTATAGGCATCCGTAAATTTGGCGGTGACTGGGCATCCACGCTCGAAGAGACCACGATCGATGGGAAGACCGTGTACCGGATTGCACCGAACGATCTACCACAGTACTTCTGGGCAGATGGGGTATGGGTCTTCTATATCACACCGCATAACCTGACACCGGAGGAGGTCACCCAGATCATCCGGGAGATCCCATGATTCAGGTGTCCCTTTGTCCAGCCCACCATGAAATCCAGTGAAATCGCTATATCCATAAATTTTTACCGCAGAGCACGCGGAGAACGCAGAGGATCGGATCGGTCTTTAAACTCTGCGCCCTCTGCGCCATCTGCGTTCTCAGCGGTGATAAAACACTCGGATTTTTAGACAGTGCCGATGCGAGTATAAAAACTATAATATATCCTGCATAAAATCACCTGGCAGCGGGGGCTGTCAACTCCTGATGGTGCGGCAGCTTCAGTAGCCCCAGTACTACATAACCCTCGCGTCCACCACCACATGCACAACCCCGGGCGCATACTTCTTGATGGTGCGGCAGCCTATTATCTCTACGCTGCGCCTGCGCCCACACACCTGCGCTGCATCCTTGATCCGCTGGATCGGGCGCTGGTATGCAAGCGCTGTCGGCGTCGCCTCGTGATAATGCAGTATCCCTCCTGATCTCGCTGCAAGTAACCCCTTCACGAGCTGCTCATGCGATGAATCGAGATAGCCCATGATCACCCGGTCTGCGATATTTTCTCAGGAGCTTTTNCCGCACAATCTCCATGCACCTGGGAAGACGAGATCCTCCACCCGGTTGATCCTGATATTCTCTGTGAGATAGTGGTACGCGGTCGGGTTGAGTTCGATTGCGATAACCTTTTTCGGGCGTGAATGAACCGCAATCTGGATCGAGAAGTAGCCGATTCCGGAAAACATGTCCAGAACAACCCGGTCTTCGCAGATTCGCGCCATCCGCATCCGTTCTACGAGATTTCCCTGCGAGAACATGATCCTCGCAGCATCGAGTTTGAAGTAGCAGCCATTCTCCTTGTGGATCGTCTCTGTCTCGCCAGTTCCCGCGATCACCTCGCAGATCGGCTCACGGAAGCGTCCCGCAACACCCCTGTTCCAGAGCACTGTGCTGCATCTCGGATACATCGCAAGAAGCGCATCCCCGATCGCGTTTGCGTGATTCTGAAGCGCATCCGGGATGCTCACGAGGATCACGGTACCGAGAATCTGCCAGCCGCGCGGGAGGAGTTTCGCTTCTTTTGAGGGCAGATGTACCAGATCGCAGAGTTTCATGGAGGTCATAAACGTATCCCAATTGTGGTCATGTTGTGTAGTCATTGTGCTTTCCTGAATTAATTTTGCCGATCCCGGTATCGCCACAATCGGATTTTTCCAATACTGATCACCAACCAAACAAGCTCCATACCAAGCTCCATACCCCAAACCATTATATGAAATTTGCAGAGTATTAGACTAAAATGAAACCAGAACTTGAGAATCTCTTGAAAAAACACGGCTACCATATAGCAGGCAGGCACAGCGCGGTAAAGACCTGCCACTGGCTGAACCGGGCTATCAGGGGCGAGGGTAGCTGCTACAAATCGCAGTTCTATGGCGTCCGGTCGCACCGGTGCATCCAGATGACGCCGACGCTCTCATGCAACCACCGCTGTCTCCACTGCTGGAGACCAGTTGAGATGCCGGTACCGCTCCCTGCGCCGACCGATTGGGATTCTCCAGTTGAAATCAAGGGGTCGATCATCCGGGAACATGCGCGCCTCATCTCAGGATACGGCGGATCCGAGACCACGGATATGGATGCACTAAGAGAGGCGCAAAAGCCGGACCAGGTTGCAATATCGCTTGCAGGCGAGCCGACCCTCTACCCGTATCTCCCGGAGTTGATCGATGAGTTTCACAGGGATGAAATGACCACGTTCGTCGTCTCAAATGGCACGCAGCCGGATATGATTGCGAAGATTGCGCCGACCCAGTTGTACATCAGTCTGAATGCGCCAGATGAAGATACGTATCTCAGGGTATGTAATCCCTGCGGGAATTTCTGGGCAGAGATCCAGGAGTCCTTACGGGTGCTTGGCAGGTCGAAGATGAGAACCAGAACCGCGGTCAGGATCACGCTTATCAGGGGGGTCAATATGTTCGATCCGGAGGGCTATGCGCGTCTCTTGTCTATGTGCGAGCCGGATTACATCGAGGTCAAGGCGTACATGCATGTCGGATTCTCACAAAAACGCCTCAACAGAGCTGCGATGCCTGATCACGAGGAAGTGCGTCTATTTGCATCGGAGATCGGGGATGCGGTCGGGTACCGGATCGCTGATGATTCCGGGATCAGCAGGGTTGTCCTGCTCTCGCGCGACGGGGGCGTGGAGCGGATTCAGGGTCGGGGATGAAGGGCAGAGGATATGGTTAAATTATCTGAAGTATACAGATTTATGTGAAGATTAACATATCAGAACATGAGATTCGTCAAAATCCTGGCTTCGCAGAACTTCAGACACGTGCATAACGTTATCTACCATCAAACGTATTTGAGAGAGAAATAGCATGAAGATCACCCGAATTTATGTTGATACTTCCGTGGTTGGCGGATGTTGTGATTTTGAATTCAAAGAATGGTCCGAAGGACTTCTTTCAGACTTCGGACTGGGTGTATTTTCTTTAGTCCTTTCCTCACTTACAGATGCGGAAATCGGGGACGCACCTGATGAGGTCAAAAAGGTGTATAAAAAGTTTCGAGATTGTGAGCATGAATTTCTCGATCTGGACGCCGAATCTATAGAGCTTGCTGAGACGTATATTGATCGAGGTATTTTATCTTCAAACTACAGGGATGATGCTCGACATATCGCGATGGCAACGGTGGCAGATGTGGATATTTTGGTAAGCTGGAACTTCCGGCACATTGTACATTTTGATAAAATTCGACAGTTTAATGCTGTGAATCTTGAAAAAGGATATAAAACGATAGCAATCTATTCTCCAATGGAGGTGACGACTTATGTCAGTGAAAACGGTTGAAATGGTTCGAAAGATACGAGATAATCATTATGAAGAGACAAAGGGTCTATCAGTCAAAGCACAGATACAATATATACGGAAAAAGGCTGAGGAACTACTACAAGATTTCCACTGACGCCTGAAAGCGGATAACACGGTGTAAAATGCCATTGCTTTGTTCCAGTGGCTTCGTAAAACTTATTTTACACTGCCACCGTTATCTATCAATTGCCGCCTGAAGAGGTTTTTAAAAACGTCGAAAATGATCCCACACCACCCTCCGCGAATACACGCTCACCACCCCATATCTGTCCGCGCTCACACAAACACGCGACCTCCAAGCCCCGCGGATGCTACTGACTTCATTCGGAGGTGACATGGATTGGGCTTAACCGACACTGTCTAAAAATCAAGTGATTTATCACCGCGGAGAACGCGGAGGGCGCAGAGTTTCGATACCGTTTCAATCCCCACTTTGGTTTTCTGGTGCCTCTGCGTTCTCCGCGTGCTCTGCGGTAAAATTTAAGGATATAGTGATTTCACTGGATTTTCCGATTGTGCCGGCTTAACCCAAACCTCGTCTCTTCCACTCCACGCTTCGAATATCTGAGAACGTACCAGTCAGAACCAGAGCGCCAGATGAATTGGCACCTCCGCCATTGGTGACATCAGTCATCGCATGGATTCTTCCGGGAAGACGAGATGCAAAGAGTGCCTCGCACACCTCTACGAATGTGATATTCTCGTCCAAGACATTATACATCTCGTAATAGAGCGCAGCAGTCGAGATCGTGCCGCCTCCTGCGCCCCTCGACCCGACACCAAACTCACCCATCGTAACCCCTGACGTGATCGGGGTGAGGATCTCTCCTGAGGGGCGGAGCGTGGCATGCGCTTCTATGATGGTCGCACTGGCGATATCACGCGCCCTCTACCGGGAGATGTCTTTGATCTCGAGTATCCGGTCGGTAAGTTTCTGTTTGAGGCTCGGGTCGACCCTATCGCGCCCTCGTTTTGCGTATCCGTAGGTGTCCATCAGCCAACCCTTGCGATGCGCCCACATACTATCTTCGTCATCTATTAATAGCAGCAGGAAAGATGGTTTTCATGCGACGGGGTGATAGATTGAACAGAATAGATAGGGCAAGGAATCTGGCAGGAAAACTCGTAGATCCGTTCTGCCAGATACTGGCGTACACGAAAGTGAGCCCAAACATCCTCTCGATCATTGGCTTTCTCTTCGCAATCGCTGCCTGCATAACGGTCGCTCTCGGGCACATCGTCTGTGGTGGGTGTCTCGTTATCATGTCAGGGGCTTTCGATGCGTTCGACGGGGCGTTTGCTAGAAAGTTCGGACTCGAAACCAGATTCGGTGCCTTCTTTGACTCGTTCATCGATCGATATTCAGAGGCAGCGATCCTCTTTGGCATCCTATACTATGCCACCATCGAGCAGGAGTACGCCCTGATCCTGCTGACCTTCGCATCCTTTGTCGGATCGGNCATGGTCAGTTATTCGAGAGTCCTCGCAGANGGGCTCGGCATCCCATGCGGGATCGGTATAGGCGATCGGGCGGCACGGGTAACCGTCCTGATCCTGATGCTTCTGCTTGAGGAACTGCTTATAGGTC
>JGI24025J20009_10003772_pt1 | contig 10192 bp, 11 predicted proteins | sample Cruoilmetagenom3_FD_20009 | JGI IMG/M metagenome (IMG submission 20009) | reverse complement strand
CCTGGAGTAAAAGAAACTGAAGCACCGATAAAAATGAGAAAGGGCCCATCAATAACGGTTGCAGATCGTGGATTAATAACACATCCGAAAGTTCTGCGGTGGTTAATAGATGTTGCTGATGAAAACAAAATTCCGTACCAGCTTGAGACGGGCTTACCGGGTTCTACGGATGCGGCTCGCATAAGCTTGACAAGAGAAGGCATTCCAAGCGGTGTCGTATCAGTGCCTACACGATACATTCATAGTCCGACAGCCTTGCTCAGCATGAAAGATGCGGAAAACTCGGTAAAACTAGTAGTGGCTGCCATTCAAAAAATTCCAAAGTATTTCTAGCGAGAGTCGAAAGTATTTTACACTCTCCCTTTTTCTACAGCAGACAACCAAGTTGAAGTTGAATTTACGATTTGCGGAGAAATATTCCAGTTATTGGAGTATGTTATTATGCTTATGTTAAACACCGAAAGAAAAAGCAAAACTAAACCTTCCTTTTTTCCAATTATCGAATTCACAAACATTCTATGGACTTCATAGAAAGAAAACTTCACAAACAATAACATACATCAATAACATAGAAAACATCATATTAGGATTTGATAGGTCTATAGATGAAAAGCAAGAAAAGAAGGGATATTAAAAGTTGGATGAGATTTTGGATAAGTTGGAAACGGTTACGAAAAAGACACAGAAAATTCTTGATGAAACGAAACATTCAGTCTCTACTCAAATAGAAGCTTATGAGAAAACACTGGGATCGAAAGAATCTTCTGAGGTACAAAAAGTCAAAGCATCGTTGGGAAGAATGCTTGAGTATGACCGTTTGGAAAGACTATCTTCCCAATTGAGTCTTTTGTATATTCTTCAAATGTTCGCTTTCAAAGTTAAGGTTCTAAAAATTTCCGTAGACAATATCAACGAGAAAATCGTTGAGTCAGAAAAGACTAAGGTCGTTGAAAATACTAAGAAACAGATTGAAAGGTTAACGATCCTTCTAGAAGCTCAAAATAAGGCACTTGAGAAGATTGAAGAGAACCGTTTGTCCTACGTTTCTTGATCATTCCGCTTAACAACAGGGAAAGCAATTCCACGAGCTACATGAGCGAGTATGATATTCGAGTCTATGTTCATGAGGAGAATGGTTAGGAGAAAGGAGAGAATGGAGAAAAAACTTCTTTTACCATCTCCTCATTCATCAATATAATTCTATGAAATAACACATTTTTAATGCTATGTTTTAGAACAGATAGTTCTAACTTTTAGAACAGTTACACTTTTTCCCTACTTCGATTCTTACGTAGATAGAAACAAAGTTTCTAAATGTTTAATGTTATTATTATGTCAAACCTTTGGACATTTTTTACTGTCTAGTATGGTTTTTCTGTACACTATGACTGCTAGTAGTGTTGCTATCATGAATAATGGTAGGTCTTCATTGTCTAAAGAGAGGAATAGTTGAGTGTTTAGTGTTTACTTTATCTTGTTTGATATTCGTATTCGATGAAGACAGTTATTGTATCATCAAGCTATTTGAGTGATTTTGCAGGTTCTCTTTTCTGCAGTGCTGGCATAATGTCTGCCATTATAGAATATACATTCATGTGTGCTGTTGCTTCAATAAAGAAAAATACTGCCACAACCCCAACGGCAACGGACCACCACTCAGAGGAATAGTACGACCAGACCAGAGCTAGGACAACACTTACGATCAACCAAAGAAAACCAGCTAGCCTTAAGGATGAACTGGGAGGCATTTTTTCGGTCATAGTTTCATCACCTCCTTTGAAATGAAAATACGGATGTATGTCTTCTGCTTCAGGTTTTATGACTTGTGGAAGAAACTTGGATTGAACCTGAAGGACGTATAACCCTTACATGTTTTTACAGCGGTTGGATTTGTGATACTAATAGGTTCTTCTGGTTCAGCTATAGCTTTCGCAATCCCAATAAATCAGGAAACTCTTCTTGAAGCTTTAAGTAAAGTTGTTCGGATGTTTCCAAGTCATCTTTGTTGTGTTGTATTATCTTTCTGTATTTCTTCTTCCTATAAAGTTCAGGTATGTCTCTCCCAGTAATATGTTCATATTTTCCTTTAATTCCAAGTTTGTTTAACCAAGAAGACATCTTTCGAAAATCGTTTCCTAGAAACTGGTACAAATCAAGCCATTTTCTATTACGATATAGAAGTTCCCACAAATCACGAGACCATTTGCCATGAACAGAAAACCTTGTAGCAATGAAAGGAACATCAAATTTCATAACATTGTATCCGACTACTGTTTCGAAGTATGGAATCTTCTCCATGGTTTTCAAGCATTGAGAAATCATGCTTAGTTCATCTTCCTCTTTCCACAATTTCCATTGTTTCATCTTACCTTCTATCTTCATTCCAATTAGAACTATCTGATGTTGAAAAGCATCTAATCCTAGAGTCTCTATGTCAAATACAACAACCATTTCAATTCCCGTTTACGTATTAAGAAATAACGGTCTTTAGCTTTTCTGTATTCTGATTAGTTCTTTAGGTTCTGCTATAACTTTTCCACATTTCTCACATTTAGAACTTGGTGATGCATGCATGGGCGAGAAAGCTAGTCTAGTTGTTTTATATACTTTCTAAATGCCTGTTCTAACCTAATCATAGCACCAATCATCTTACATTGAAGGTCATCCCATTTGTCTTTATCCCCTAATCCTACACCTTCAAATGCACGCGCATAGATGGAATGCGAACAGATAGAGCTAAGATAAAAAGCCCGAAAATCCAAGAAAGAACGGTATTCTTGTCTCTTCCGTTTATTTCTTCTGAGAATCCTGTCTTTTCGAAAGAGGTTTTCCACCATACATAAATCGGAATTACTAACAGAACTGAGAGAAGACCAGGAATAGAAGCTATAGATTCGTTTTCCGCTCTGAAAAAATGTCCGCTTGAAAAGATAACCACCGCAGCGGCGAAATATGCTAAAAGAACTTTTGGAACAGCACTTGGCAAATTTTCACCACCTAATAATTGCGTCCTTCAGTCTGTTTACACAATTAAGTTTTTTACATTTCTAAAAAGGACAAAACGATTTAAGATCATGAGCGTTTAGTATTTTTATGGTTGAAATGACTAAAGGAACAAGCTATGAGTTTCTGGAGCATACGGCAGACGCTTACGTTGCGGCTTACGGAAAAGACTTAGCTGAAGCCTTCGAAAGTGCAGCTGTCGCAATGTTTGATGTTATGACTGAGGTTGAGAAGGTTAAGGCAAAGGTTGAGGATCACGTTAAAGTTGAGGCAGAAGATGAGTATGCCTTGCTCTACAGTTGGCTTGAAGACTTACTCGTAAAATCTGACATAAACGAAATGCTTTATTCCAAGTTCGAAATTTCAAGCATAAACAAAACATTAGAAGGCTTCAGACTTAAGGCAAAAATCTGGGGAGAAAAGTTTAATCCCGAAAAACATTCGCAGAAGGTTGGTGTAAAAGCAGTTACATATCATCGTATGGAAATCTTGAAAGAGCTAAACAAGATAACGTTAAAATTTATTCTCGACATATAGATTGATGAGCCTCCCATTTTATTTGGTTAGAAACGCGAATTTCTTAACGTGCATCTGGAACGAGAGTTCTTCGCGATGAAAATGTTTAAAGCAGTTGACAACGACTTTAACATTCCACTTAAACGCAAGACGGTGCAAAGAATGCACGTTACAAAAATTGACGAACACATCCACTTAATCGACCTTGAACTCGCTGGAATGGAGAATTTCATAGCTAGCTACGTTCTAAAGGGAAAGAATACGGCGATAGTCGAGACGGGCCCTGCGTCAACAGTACAGAATCTACTTTCTGGCTTGAAGGAACTAGATGCTAAGCCTGAGGAAGTGGCATATGTTGCCGTTTCACACATTCATCTCGACCATGCTGGAGCCGCTGGAATATTGTTGAAGTATTTGCCGAAAGCTAAGCTTATCGTCCACCGTAGAGGGGCACCTCATGTTGCGAATCCGGAAAAACTTTGGACTCAAGCAAGGGAAGTTCTTGGAAATATAGCTGAGATGTATGGCAAACCTGAACCCGTTCCAGAAGAACGGATTATTGCGGCAACTGATGGCATGGTCTTTGATGTTGGAAACGGTGTTAAGTTAAAGGTTGTTGAAACTCTCGGACATGCTTCGCATCACTTGAGCTATTACGAGGCATTAAGCCAAGGGATTTTTACGGGGGATGCTGCTGGCATTTATCTGAACAGATTTGACGTTGTTGTACCGACAACGCCTCCGCCCTTCCGTTTGGACATCGCCCTGGCATCTTTGGAGAAGATGATCAACTTAAAACCTAGAATCTTGTATTACAGCCACTTTGGCAAGGCAGAAAATGCTACGGAAAAACTTCAGGTCTATGTGAAACAGCTTAAGTTTTGGGCAGAGATTGCAAAACAAGGGATAGAAAAGGGTGAGAACCTAGAGGCAATAAGTGAAAGGATATTAGAAAGCGACATGGCTGTGCAAAAAGCTGCAGAACACATTAAAAACCATCCGATTCTTAGTGAAACTGTTCCGAATCGAAGCGTGAAAGGCGTTATAAAGTTCGTCGAAAAATTTGGGAATGTTCGAGAGTGATTTCTCTAAATAACAGCTGGTTTATTTTGGTCTAGACGCCAAAATTGTTTATATTTTAAAACAACTCTCCTATTTGATAGGTGAAAAAATGCGTGGAGACAAAGTTCCACTTGAAAAGATAGACGATTACACTTGGCGCATTCCAAAGTACAAGTCGGGCATGCGAGTTCCCGGCGTGGTGTTTGCAGACAAAACCTTGTTGGAAAAGATTCAGACGGACAGAACCCTTGAACAATGTACAAACGTGGCTTATTTACCAGGCATCTACAAATACGCTATAACATTGCCTGACGGCCACGAAGGTTACGGTTTTCCAATAGGCGGTGTGGCAGCAACAGACTACGACGAGGGTGTAATTAGTCCAGGCGGAGTGGGCTATGACATAAACTGTGGAGTTCGCCTGATAACAACAAACCTATCGGAACAAGACGTCAGACCAAAACTCGTTGAATTGACAAACAGCATTTTTAATAATGTGCCGTGTGGACTTGGAAGCCGACGAAAAGACTTTACAGTTTCAATGCATGATTTGGACAGATTACTCATGGAGGGTGTCCAATGGGCTGTTGACCAAGGGTTAGGTTGGTCTGAAGACGCTAAACACCATGAGGAACAAGGATGTATGAAGAATGCAAATCCAGATAAAGTTTCAACAAGAGCCAAGAACAGGGGACTGCGGCAAGTCGGCACTTTGGGTTCGGGAAACCATTTCCTTGAGATCCAAAAAGTAGACAAAATTTATGATGCTAAAACAGCCAAAACCTTTGGGATTGAACATGAAGGACAAGTAACAGGTATGATCCATTGTGGCTCAAGAGGCTTCGGCCATCAAGTATGCTCGGACTATTTGAGGGTTATGGAAAGGGCTGTTCACAAATACAATATTGTGTTGCCTGATAGAGAACTTGCGTGTGCACCTGGAAACAGCAAAGAAGCTGAAGATTATTATCAAGCAATGGCTTGTGCTGTTAACTATGCGTTTGTGAACCGTCAAACAATAATGCACTGGATTAGACAAAGCTTCCGACAAGTCTACAAAGTGGACCCAGAAAAATTCGGGCTAAATCTTGTGTACGATGTTGCCCATAACATTGCGAAGATAGAAAACCACAAAATCAATGGAGAACAGGAGAAAAAAGTTTGGGTGCACAGAAAAGGCGCAACACGTGCCTTTCCACCGGGACATCCAGATGTTCCCGCGGACTACAGAGCTGTAGGACAGCCGGTGCTTATACCTGGAAGCATGGGGACTAGTTCGTGGCTTCTTGTTGGCACGGAAAAAGCTATGCAATTAAGTTTTGGGTCTACTGCTCATGGAGCGGGAAGGATGATGAGTCGGCGTGCTGCCAAGCGAAGATTTTGGGGTGGAGACGTGAAGAAAGCTTTGGAGCAACGTGGGATTCACGTTAGAGCTGCGAGTGCGGTTGTCTTGGCTGAGGAGGCAGACCTAGCCTATAAAAACGTGGATGTAGTTGTAGGTGTAAGTGATAGCCTGGGAATAGCGACAAAAGTTGCCAGATTTGTTCCTTTGGCGGTTGTGAAAGGCTGAATTTTCCAGCTAAAGGTTAATTATTTCCTTTTGCGGAAAAACATCAACCCATTTTTTTCACAGACGTATTCGAAGCCTACCTCGAGCAATGCTTTGATCTCTTCAGTTTTTTCAGCTACTTTAACGTGGAATTCATCGCTACTTTCCTTAAACAAAGCTTCCTCGATTTGGATGTACAGAAGCGTTGTGTCCAACTTTCTGTGTCCAAGCATTTCTTTAACGTGTAGAACATCTTTTGTTTTATGATATTCGATTGTGGCTCGCCAGTGACGCAAAGTGTGGAAGTGAATTTGCAGTAGCCTCGGGTTTCTAAGTTTCTGTGCGATTTTCCTTCTTGACAATGCTAAGCAACTTTTAGCTGACGTGTACGTACAGGCAAAAACTCTGTTATCCTTTTTCTGTAAAAGATTTAGCATCTCAGTGAGTTTTGAGCTTACTTTAAACACTCGTGGATTCCCGTTTTTCTCAGGTGCATTCAACATTATAATATGTCGTTTAAAATCTATGTTTATCCACCGCAACCTAAGGGCTTCGCCGACTCTCATCCCAGTTTCTTTCAGTAGCTGAATAAGAGTTGCTGTTTTCTTTCCGCAACCAGCTATCAAATCGTCTATTTCACGTTCGAGAGGAATGAATGGCAGTTTTCTTTGTCTACGGTATACAGGTGGCTTCCAAGTGTCCCCACGCATTTTAAGAAAAGCTGTGTAAGCATTCACAGCGGCGTATTTCCAAGCATTGCTTTTGTTTATGTTTGCCAAGGCTTCTTTGACGTTTTCAGGATCAAAAATGTTAGCCCCATTTTGCACTAATAATCTGAGCATTACTGTGTAATTTTTTATGGTTACATTAGCTAGTCCTTGCTTTTTAAGCCACCAAGCAAATTCAAAGATTTTGCCTTTAACGTCTGCTGTCTCTGCTGTGCCCTCCCGCATGGGCTTTTCTTGTCGGGTTTCCACTTTGACCAAGTTTTTCGCCTCGCTTTGTCTGCGTGCGCTTACTCGGCAAGTATAGGTTAAGGTGTCTGGCGTTTTTAAATTCAATGATTGAATTTTCTGAACATGTTGAGACATGTCTGAACGGTTGCAATTTCTCGTGTAGTTCGGATCTGAGAAACGGTAGCCACAAGTGCGCGCGCATTTCAAAAAAGATTAGGGTTAAGTGGTTTTTCCGTATTCCAGTGCCACTATAGAAACATCGATAATGTTTATCTGTTTGTTGCCGTCTAAGTCAGCGATTGGGTTGTATTTGTCATCTCCTTCCTTTGTTCCGTATGCCGAGGCTACTATCGAAATGTCGACTATGTTAACTGTTCTATCCTGGTTTAAGTCTGTGATGTAGTATACTGTTATCGTCTTCGAAGTGCTGTTCGATATGCCTTTTCTGATGGTTAGAGTTACTGTATAGTTTCCTGGTTCAGCGTAAGTGTGGTTTATAGTTGAAACTGTTGTGGTGGTTATGTTGTCGTCTCCGAAATCCCAAGTGTATTCTGATATTATGCCTTGGCTTGTGGAAGTAAATAGTATGGTTTGGTTTGATACTGGTTTTTCTGGAGTTACTGTGAAGTTGGCTTTGAATTGTTCTGGGAGTTTTACGAAAGGTGAGTCGAAGTCTAGGCCGTTGTAAGCGACGGGATTCATTTTTTGATCTGTGTATTCCTCCGTTGAAGTTTTTGCGAATTCAAAGACTTCCATTACGTCGAACCATCCATTTTGATTGGTATCGTTGGCTCCGCCTATAAGAGCACCGATTATCCCTGGTTCTTTTGGGGTTCCATATCCATATCCGAGTCCATTTCCAGTAAAGATTGTCCAAAGATTTGTTGAGGAACCATATGATGCTTGGCCACTTCTGCTGCTACATATAACTACTCTACCAGGTCCAAGGTAACCACCCGGTTCTTCCCCGTCGTTAATCCATGAGCCGCTAGCGCAAGAATCGAGGATTACACACACATTGGCTTGTGGCAATCCTCCAGAACTAAGCCATGAAGTCAATTCTTCTGGGTATATTATTTCTAACGGATCAGCCAATAGTAACGCAGTGGCTATACTTCCTTCTACACAGATGTAAAAGATGACTGTTTCGTTGGGGCCTGCTGATGCCAAGAAATTCTTAATCTCGTATTCAACGTTGGCTTTAGTGCTATATCCTCTCCAATATGGTTTGCAGTCATCCATAACTTCATCTTGCCCATATTCAGAGAGCAAATGAATGTAGCTTACGTCAGTAGAGGAGTTGTCCCAGTTACTGAAGCCCAACAGTGCATTTATTAGAAATTGGCCTGATTTCATCGAGTAACCACCAAAATAATCTTCGACAGCTAGCAATCGGAACACTCTAGGATCATCGTCTGAAATCTGTACTATACCGAACGAAACATTTGAAACCATCGGTAGCAACATCGTCAGGAAGAGTACGGCAAACAGTATTTTTTTCTCTATTTTCTTAACCAACAGTCATTACTCCTTTTCTCATTACTCCATTCAACACATCTAGGAATACCTATTAGGTTGGGAGTAGAGACAGGAATCTTCAAGTGAAGACAGTTCTCTCATTCACTTTCCTAGAGATTACATTAACCAAATCTTCTATGAGTTGTCTTAACTCCTCTAGATTGAGAAATCCGGTCTTTTTAAATATTGATATTTTTTTCATTTGTTTAAGTTCTGCAATTTTTTAGATTCTCAATCCATATTATGTGTTTTTATTAAATGAACATGAACGATAAATAATACAAACGAAAAGGTTAAATAACTTACTTTTTATTTAGCCGGATACTTCTGCAGTATTTCCCCTCTTCTCCCAGTGTTATCCGATACCAGGATTTGAAGCGTGTATATTTGTCCAGGAATCAAACAAGGATGAAAATCTATGCTCCAAGTCTGTCCAGTAAAAGTAGTCGTGCTTGTGTAATCTGTTCCCAATACAGAGATTCTCACGTTTCCAGAAGTTGTGACACTACCAGAAACATCCAACGAATATCCTAAAACAGAGATGCTCTGTGTTGTACAATTCAACTTTGCTGTGGATGGAGTGGTCAACTTCATCTGATTGTATCCTTTCTTTTGATTACTAAAGTTATTCATTGCTTCTGTTTTGGTTTTCATCGCGAGTTGATTAAGCTCGCTTTTCCCTTAATCATCAATTCTTTCGGATTAATGATTGCATACACAGAATAAACTGTGAAACCACTTGTTTAAGGTTTACCTAGAGCAAAGTTATAGAAGAAGCTTCTAGATTCCATTTCCGTTTTAAACTAATTTCTTATTGCTTATTGGAACAAAACGGCAATCCACACGTTCGTAACATATTTTCATCTTCACTTCAATTCTAGTTCATGAAAACCAAGTCGATTAGATCGTATGGAATGATTGAAACGTTTGTCAATGCAGGAGAGTTAGTTGTGAGAAGATAGCCAATCGTTTACAAGCGTTTCTCACAGAGAATTACAGCTAATCTAAGGTTTATTGTAACTTTTAGACTTTACGCAGTCACATCTCAAAATTCAAAGCAGAACCTTAAAAGGCAAACAGCTAGGGTTTTTCGTACCAGAGTAAGATAAAGCAAGCGAAAAGTTTGAGCGAAAAAACTGAAGAAAACAAAAAAAGAAATAAACTCCAGCGAAAACTGAACCTACAAGCGAAATTTTCCCCGTGGACAGCCACATCAATAATTACAGCTTCATCTTTATGCGGAAAAAAATGGCTCGCCGCATTGGGCTGGAAAAAAGGTATGCCGCTTAAAATCGAACAAAACCCCAACGGCAGCATAACGGTGCGGAAGGCGCAGAGAATTCATAAAATCACTCGAAGGCAAACGTGATCTGAAGAGTATGTTATTCAGAAAAATCTTAACTGACTCGGGGAAACGACGGCGAATACGCATAGTAGGTCTAATTTTTCAGCCAAGAATTCTGGGAATGTTCAAGATTGATAGGAGGTCACGCGCGAGCGAAAGAAGACAAGGTTTATATATCATTTCGTATTTCTTACTAATCCGTATTATCAATCTGTACAACAGATATACAAAATTTTGAATGGA
>JGI24025J20009_10003770_pt1 | contig 10197 bp, 8 predicted proteins | sample Cruoilmetagenom3_FD_20009 | JGI IMG/M metagenome (IMG submission 20009) | reverse complement strand
ATTGCCATGACAAGGGCTCTGGCCAAACAGTACGGCAGAAATGGTTTCAGGATAAATGTAATTATACCCGGGGGCATAACGACTCCCGGAACAAAGGCTGTTGCCAAAGATATTTCTCGCTTCAAAGTAGGCCTCATAAAAACGGGAGTTCAATTTGCCACGAGATTGCCCCTAAGACGGGGGGGACAGCCAGACGAAGTGGCCCGTATTGCTGTGGTTCTTGCCAGTGATTTGTCCAGTTACGTGCATGGAGCACTTATACCCGTTGACGGAGGGTTTTTGTCCGCCTAGAGGAACAGGCGTTGGCTCTAAGAATTTATTACCCAGTACTATTTGAGTAAGGGAAGTCCCCCATTACTATTGCTCTTTCAAAAAAGTATACGTTCTTTGGCCCTTTCTCAGCAGTCTGAACAATCGGTCATTTATTGCCTCAGCCACTATTTCCTTTTCCTTAATATGGTGGTCACCGAAGGATAGGATTCCACCTGGTTTCAATACTCGATGTAGCTCCTTCAGTACCACATCTGGGTCGCTCAAGTGGTGAAAGGCATCATACAATAGAACCACATCTAAGCTATTATCAGGTAACCCGGTTTAGCAATCGGAAAGAATAGTTTCCACGTTCGCCAGTTGCTTTTTCAAAGCGATATCCTTAACTTTCTGAATTGCCAGTGGATGCATATCCAGGGCATAGACTTTCCCTGATTCGCCTACCAATTTTACGAGGGGGACTATGTAACTCCCGGGTCCGCAGCCAAAATCAAGCACGTTAAATCCCGGTTTTATTCCCACCTCTTTCAAGATATTCAGGCGTGGCAGGAAGAAATCGCGAAATTTGTAGCCCACCGACATAAATTGAAAATCAAAATTGGACACTGGTTTATCCATAACAGTTTCCTACACCTCTTTTAGCTATAAATCAGTCCTTTGCTTTCCCAGCCTGCTTTATCAGCCAGTATTCGATGCTATCAGCCAGGGCCAGCCAGCTAGCTTCGATGATGTTAGTGGAACTGCCTACCGTCCGCCAATTTTCCTTGCCGTCACTGGATTCAATGAGCACCCTGACCTGTGATGCAGTGCCTGCGGTTTCTTCAAGGATGCGCACCTTATAATCAATCAGTTTTACATCAATCAAGTCAGGATAGAACTCTAGTAAAGCTTTGCGCAGAGCCTGATCGAGGGCATTGACCGGGCCATCGCCCTCAGCAGCCGTATGCACTATCCTATTATCTACTTTGACTTTGATAGTAGCTTCTGACAATGGCTCCTCTTGATTTCCTCTGGTGGGCCGGCGGCGCTGTTTCTCCATCACGATTATGAAGTCAACCAGCTCAAAAGGTGGCTGGTAGTCAGACTGAGCCCTGCGGAGCAAAAGGTCGAATGACGCCTCGGCAACATCATATTGAAAACCCTGCTTCTCTAATAACTTAATTTGCTCCAGTACTTCCTCAATTTGCTTGCCTTTAGGAACAGGTAGTCCACGTTCTTTAGCCTTAAAGATAATACTTCCCTTCCCGGCCAGCTCGGAAACAACAACATGTGGGAGGTTGCCCACTAGATTTGGATTTATGTGCTGGTAGCTATCTTCCCATTTTATTAAGCCTGATACGTGAATCCCACCTTTATGAGTGAAGGCATCATCGCCTACATAAGGAAGCCGGTCATAATGAGGCATGTTAGCCAGCTCTGATATATAGCGAGAGACGTCACTGAGATTGCTTAGCTGATTGTCAGTAACGCAATCAATGCCACTCTTAAGTTTCAAAGTTGGTATGATGGAACAGAGATTGGCATTGCCACAACGCTCACCGTAGCCATTAATGGTTCCTTGGACCTGAATAACTCCCGCTTCCACGGCAGCCAGGGAGTTAGCTACAGCAAGCTCGGCATCATTATGGGCGTGAATGCCCAGAACGACAGGGCTTGTCTTTTGGACAGCTTTAATAGCCTCCGCTATCTGTTGTGGTAGGGTGCCGCCATTGGTATCGCAAAGAACCACGCATTCCGCACCAGCCTTAGTCGCTGCTGCCACCACCTGTAAGGCATATTCCGGATTATCCCTATATCCATCGAAGAAATGCTCGGCATCGAAGAAAACCCTGAGCCCTTTTTCTTTGAGGTAACTTATGGAATCTGTTATCATGCTTATGTTTTCTTCCGGCGTCGTTTCCAGAACCCGGGTTACCTGCTTATCCCAGGCTTTTCCTACGATAGTGACTACCTTCGTTTTAGCTTGAAGCAACGCCTCTAGATTAAGGTCTTCTTCCACCCGGCAACCCGCCCGTCTGGTGCTACCAAAGGCAACCAGGGTTGAATGCGCCAAGCGCAAATTATGTGCTTGGGCAAAGAACTCGGTATCCTTGGGGTTAGAACCGGGCCAGCCACCCTCTACGAAGTCAATGCCCAGCTCATCCAGCTTCTGGCAAATCTTGAGCTTATCCTCGACAGACAAAGAAATCCCCTCTTGTTGGGCACCATCCCTTAGAGTGGTATCATAAAGCTGCACCGTTATCATGGAAAATTCCCTTAACCTTTCACTTTTTGAGCAATCAAATCTCCCATCTCTTTTGTTCCCACCCGAATCTTGCCTTCTGACATTATATCGTAAGTTCTATAACCTTGCTCCAGGGTAGCGAGGACAGCATTTTCTATAGTCTGAGCTTCAGCTTCCAGGGCAAAGGAATAGCGAAGCATCATAGCCACACTTAATATAGTTGCAATAGGGTTAGCCAGGTTTTGCCCCGCTCGACTGGGAGCGCTGCCATGAATTGGCTCATACATGCCGAAGGTTTTTCCCCTGGGAATTCCCGCTAAACTAGCCGAAGGGAGCATGCCCATGGACCCAGCCAGCATCGAAGCCTCGTCGGTGAGAATGTCACCAAACATGTTTTCCGTGACCAAGACATCCAGCTCAGCAGGACGCTGAATAAACCTCATAGCACAGGCATCTACCAGCATGTGCTGAAGCTCAACATCGGGGTAATCGCCGGAGATTTCTATAGCAATCTGCCGCCATAGCCGGGATGACTGGAGAACATTGGCTTTGTCTACTGAAGTTAGCTTCTTTCGGCGTTTTTGGGCTAACTCAAAGCCAACCCTTAATATGCGCTCAATTTCCACTTCGGAATAGGCCATGGTATCAACGGCCTGCCTTCCGTCCGGAGTTCGCCACTGTTTCTTGGGCTGCCCAAAGTAAAGTCCGCCGGTGAGTTCTCTAACCACCACCAAGTCGACCCCCTTAACCACCTCCGGCTTGAGATTAGTAGAATCCAGCAGCATAGGGAAAATTTTCACGGGGCGCAAATTAGCAAACAGTCCCAGCCCTTTGCGCAAAGCCAGAAGCCCGTCTTCAGGGTGGATTTTGGCTTGAGGGTCATCCCACTTAGAACCGCCAACTGCACCGAGCAGCACTGCATCACACTGTTTACACATCTTCAAGGTCTCATCGCTGAGGGCTGTGCCCAGGGTGTCTATAGCAACGCCACCTATGAGCCCATCATGAAGGCGAAAGCTATGCCCGAATTTCTCACCCACGGACTGCAAAACCTTTAACGCCTGGGTTATTACCTCGGGGCCAACACCGTCGCCAGCCAAAACCGCTACATCAAATTCCATACCATTTACCTCTCATTCTTTGCTGCCTATCATGGAAATCGTGTTCGTTATGATGAGTGCTAAGTTCATCACAAAGGTCTCTCCATTTCACCTAACGGAATAATATTATCAGCTACCTTGTCGTATAAATCGCTCAACGTGAATATGATGATTTGATAATCCGAGGCCAGCGTTTTAAAAAAGTTTAGCGTGTTAGCCAGACGGGCAGAATCAAAATTAACAAAGGGGTCATCCAATATCAAAGGTGGCTTCTTATCGCCAAATATCAACCCCGCCAGGGCGAGTCGAAATGCTAGATAGAATTCATCAATTACCCCCCCGCTTAATTCCTCGGGCTTAGCCCAGTCCCCTTTCTCATGTGAATATACCCAAAACTCCAAGTCTTCTTTGTTGATTCTTACCTGCTTATATTTACCATTGGTAAAGACAGCCAAATATCTCTGAATTTCTTTCTCCAAAGCTTCCTCAGCTGATGAAAGAATCTCGGTTCTCGCTTGGGAGATAAATTCCCTGGCTAATTCATAAACTTTCACTTTTCTCTCTTCATGTTTTAATGCTTCCTGAAGGCCTTCCAGTTCCTCTTCCAGCTTAATTTGATTCTCAGCATCAAATCTCGCTGTCTTAATGACTGCCACACTATCTCTTTTGCGGTCTTCAAGCTCATCTTGCTTCGCCTTTAAACTCTGAACCTTTTTTTCTAGTTCGATGTATTCTTCCGGGCTAAGACGTGTTGCTGTCAAATCCTCGGTAAGTTTTGCCTCCTCAACTGCTAACTTTCCAGCTACCTCCTGCCTTCGCTTATCAATATCCTGAAGCGTTTCACCACTCAGCATCCCCTCTAAGAGGTATTCTGCTCTCCCTTTCTTTTCCAGCCAATAATAAAAATCCTTTTCTTTCTCATTAAACTCAACAACCGTGCTACATTTAGCTTTAACCAGCAATTCTTGTTCTCCCTGACTAAGTTCACCGAGAGATCCTTTCATACTTTGAATACGCTCTTCAACACCCGAAATATTAGTCTTATCTCGAATGAGGGCAGTTCTTGCCCATATAGTTATGGCAAGAAGAGCTGCACCCAGGATTATTAAACTAAAGAGGTAGAAGGGACCAACCAAAGTTCCAATTGTCCCGCCTGCCAATATTATTATCGCAGTAGCTATGCCCCTCCCTGAACCGAGAAATCTAAGGGATTTTCTTCTGTCCAGCTTTTCTTTCGTCTCACTTACCTCTTCTTTTCTCATAGCTAGGTCCTTTTCGATATTCCCACGTGTATTCTGGATTGCATCCAGCCCCTTTCTAAATTCCAAGACCTGTTGCTTATCCTTAAACCCTTCGATAGCCCTAAATGCTTCATCTGCTTTCTTATAGTCTTCTTCCTGGTTCTCTATCCTCCTAAGTAGTTCTGCCACGCCATTATAATCTTTAGTCAACCTTCCAATAGATGCTTCGATATCTCTACGGCTCTTATTTTTCTCCAACAAAGCCTTGGAGTTTTCGTATTCTTCCTTGACCCGAGCCAGTTGCTTGCTCACTTCCACTAGCTCGATCTTTTGCGCTTCAGCTTTGGAAACCTCATCCTTAACCTCGTTATATTTCCGTGAAGCATCTTGTAGTTTGTTTTTGAGGCTTGCCAGGACACCTGGGTTTTTTGCTAGTTTATCCAGCCCTCTCTTTGTCTCAGCTATTTTGCTATCTAGCTTCTGTATTACTTGCGAGGCAAGGATATTTTCTTCACCCCCAGTAACAATTTCCTCTAAACTCTCGTTAATTTCCTTCTTACCTGATGAGATTTCACTTACCTGGGCTTGACGAATACAAGAAGAACATAAGAAAAGNNTGTCAGANTTGGTTCCCAGTANCTCAGCNANTTTCTCTGAAATTTCTTTGAAAGTATCAACCTCTTCTCGGGTATTATCATCAATAAGCCTGACGGTTCCTTTGTCAAAATCCTTCTCCAGAAAATATCCATTCTCCTTATTCCCAAACTCAAGGATAGTTCGACACTGCCTGGTTGAGCCCCAGGAAACATAATCTTTAAGCCCCTTCGCAGTGCTTCTAGGATTATGGAAAAGGGCAACAACGATACCCTCAAGTAAAGTGGACTTGCCTATTTCATTTCGCGGGCCTTTGACCACATTTATCCCAGGGCTGAACTGGGCTTGAAAATCAACAAGTCTCTTGAAGTTTTTGAGCTCAATCCTTTTCAACCACATTATAAGACTTCCTTACCATCCAGAAGGGCTATGCCATACTGAAGAGCATTTTCTGCAATGTCTTTCTCTTCCCCCTCCGAGCTTTCGATTTGCATCTTCGTTAGCTTAATGAACCTATTCATAATCAACTGCTCTTCATAAATGGCCTCTGAGACTTCTTCTAACTTCGGATGAGATTTATCCATAACACTAAGATGAAAAAATTCCTCGCCCAATTCGGTTTCCAATTCCTCAGGATTTACTATGAGCTCGGTATCGCGAAGCCCCTTAAGAGTGGCCTTTCTTACCAAATCTTGATTTGCCCCCACGAGGATTCTCGTTTTTAGCTTCGCAAGGTCTTGTATTTGACTCGCGTCTATCTCTACTTCATCATAGTCACGGAGCCCGAGCATTTTGGGGTCAACCTTAACCTCACCGGCGTCTGAAAGGCTAACTAAAAGCACAGCACCTCTTTCTCTTTGGTCAGGTATCCACTCCGGTGGGCCGGAATACCAGGCTGGAGGCTCCTCTGGGCATTTATAGACTCGGTGCCAGTGTCCCAGTGCCAGATAATCCATGCCACTGGCTTTAACTTCCTCAAGCTTGAAGACATGGTCATCCTCCGCTATCTTTTCCGGGATATAGAGCGACCCGTGAGCCATAGCGATATGAAACTTGCTTGAGGTCGAAGGCTTGAGCCCTTCCAATGGGCTTACATAGGACCTGTTACTTAGATTGGGCTTTCCGTACACCGTTAAATTGAGCTCGGGATACTCCTTGTAGGATATATTTTCATCAGCAAAAATTTTTAGATTGGAACATTTCCCTTCAAAGTCAACTTTTCTGTAAATTGATGAGGAATCAAGAGAATCATGCGTGCCAGGGATAAGGCAGACTGGAATATTATTTGACCCAAGCAAATTAAATTGCTCTATTACCAAATCTATATTTCTTTGTGGTTGCTGGTTAGCATCGAATAGGTCTCCGGCAATTAAAACGATGTTCACCCTTTCATCTATTGCAGTGGCTACGATGTTCTTGAACGTAGTCCTCAACTGCTCTCGTTGAGAGGCACCCTTATTTCCTAGACCCGAGAACTTCACCCCAAGGTGAATATCGGCGGTATGCAAAATTTTGAGCATGACAAATGTCCCTTCGCCAGGAGCGTCGTTAAAATTCTTAAACCGGCGTTCTCATTGAGATTGCTTCGCTTTGCTCGCAATGACTTTCTTAACCACGAACCTTGGGGAGCAGCAGAACACCTACAGCGACCGCTGTTGCTATAACAGAGACCAAATACATTCCTGCCCCCGCAGCTAGACCTATAGCGGCAGTTATCCAGATGGTAGCTGCGGTGGTTAGCCCTGCCACCTCTTTTTCACGCTGACCACGGAGAATAACGCCAGCGCCGATAAAACCAATTCCAACTACCACTCCAGCAGCAACTCGAGAGATGTCAACTGTTGCACCACCAAACCCGTATATAGATACTAAGGTAAAAAGGCCTGCCCCGGTGCTAACTAATATATGCGTACGCAATCCCGCTGCCTTGCCTGCCCGCTCTCGCTGATAACCAATGCCTGCCCCCAAGGCAGCAGCCAATAACAACCTCAATATCATTTCTAACCAGGGACTCAAATTCATCACCTCCGCGTTCAGAAGATCTCAGAGAGCTTAATTTCTAAATTCAAAAGCTTTTGCCTTCGACATTATTACCCCCCCTTTTTGCCGCCAGCAAACGATTGAGGGCATTCATGTAGGCCTTGGCACTGGCAACAATGATATCAGTGGAAGCACCACGCCCGGTATAGGTTACACCCTCGCTCTCTATCCGTATTAAAACCTCCCCAATGGCATCAATCCCCTCACTAACTGACTTAACAGTGAACTCCGTGAGTCTATTAGGTATTGCAACTATGCGGTTGATAGCTTTATATACGGCATCCACAGGACCGGTGCCCAAAGAAGCGTCGGCCAAACTCTGCCCATCTGGACCGATAAGTCTAACTGTCGCCGTAGGGAGGCTATGGTCACCACAGGAAACTTCAACATGGTCAAGATGGTATACCTCGGTAACAGTGCGTAATTCCTCGGCTATTAGAGATTCAATATCCCGGTCTGTGATTTCCTTTTTCTTATCCGCTAGCTCCTTGAAGCCCTGAAAAGCACGGTTTAAGGCTTCTTCGCTTAAAGTGTAGCCAAGCTCGGATAGTCTCTCCTTGAAGGCATGTCTACCACTCACCTTACTCAGCACCAAGGCACTCGAAGGGATGCCCACCGATTTGGGGTCCATAATTTCGTAAGTGATAGACTTTTTGAGCACGCCATCTTGATGGATACCTGACTGATGGCGGAATGCATTTGCCCCAATGATAGCTTTGTTAGGCTGGACGGGAAAACCAGTCAGCTCGCTAACCAGACGACTTGTCCGGTAAATTTGAGTCGTATCAATATTGGTGGTGAGGTTGAAGAAATCCTGGCGAGTTTTTAGAGCCATGACAATCTCTTCTAGAGAAGCGTTGCCCGCTCTCTCACCGATGCCGTTAATGGTACATTCAACCTGCCGTGCACCTACCCTTATTGCCTCCAGACTATTAGCCACAGCCAACCCCAGGTCATCATGACAATGCACGCTGATCACAGCCTTGTTGATGTTAGGCACATTGTCCAGTATGCCCCGGATTAAACTGCCAAATTCCTGGGGGGTAGCATAGCCCACAGTATCGGGGATGTTAACCGTGGTTGCTCCAGCGTTGATCACTGCCTCCAGAATCTGGTAGATATAACCAGGGTCAGCACGACTGGCATCCATCGGTGAGAACTCAATATCGTCTAAATAACTCTTAGCTCGAGCCACCATTTCCCGAGACATCTTTAGAATCTCATCTCGGCTCCTCCTCAGCTGGTGAGCAAGGTGAATGTCTGAGGCTGAAAGAAAAACATGGATCCGGGGATGCTCGGCTTCTTTAATCGCCTCCCAGGCCCTGTCTATGGCCTCAATACTGGCAAGGGCCAGAGCACAAATTATGGGACGCTTAAGCTCCCGGGCAATAAGGCGGACAGCCTCAAACTCTCCAACTGAGCTGGCAGGAAAACCCGCTTCAATAACATCAACACCAAGTTTATCCAACTGCCTGGCTATTTCCAGCTTCTCCTGGAGGTTCAAGCTCGCTCCCGCAGCTTGCTCACCATCTCGTAAGGTAGTGTCGAAAATGATGACCTTTTCCATGATGCTCTCCTTCAATAAAATGGGCAATCTCTGTCGCTTCTTCGGCAGATTTTATCCTGATTTCTGATTCTGCTTCTCCTTTCTTAAATCCAGATAAGGCATAAATAATCACATAGTCTTTGAAGCCCTAGCCAAGGTGTCTCCTTTCGGTTATGATACAGTAAATAATATCTACACCAAAAAANCCTGCCTGTGCCCGCACAGCAGACAAGTGCTTGTAAGGATACAACGATGAATAGGATAAACGCCAAAGACAAATTTGTCAATGACGGNNAGGNAGAGACATAATTTAGTGCTAAGAAATTCACCGCAATGGGAGGAGCATGACTATTTTATCCTGACAACAAGCTTAAAAATGGTACTGATAATAGATAACTATGATTCCTTTGTTTACAACCTGGCCCAATACCTGGGGGAACTGGGTTGGCAACCAGTGGTCTATCGTAATGACCAGATAACTTTAGCTCAAATCGTGGTCTATCGTAATGACCAGATAACTTTAGCTCAAATCGAAGAGCTAGCCCCCAGCCATATTATTATCTCCCCAGGGCCCTGTACACCTTTAGAAGCAGGCATGTCTAACGAGACAGTGAGACATTTCGGTGGGAAAATCCCCATACTGGGGGTATGTTTAGGGCATCAATGCATTGGCTACGTCTATGGTGGCAAAATTGGTCGGACATTGCCAGTCCACGGCAAGACCTCCATTATCCACCACGATGGCAAAACTATTTATCAGAGCTTGCCCAATCCCTTTCCAGCAATACACTACCATTCCTTGATTATCGAAACTGAAGGTCTTCCATCCTGTCTCGCAGTCACTGCCAAAACTCCTGAAGGCATAATAATGGGGGTGAGACACCGAGATTATGTAGTAGAGGGAGTTCAGTTTCACCCTGAATCCATTCTTACTGAAGTAGGACACGATATTTTGACCAACTTTCTTCGTTTTACCAGTCCAGTTTGGGACGAAAGTAGTATTTAACCAACGTGAAGCAAAGTCATTGTGAGCCCTTACCTACTATTACCGCCGCCACCTGTCATTGTGAACGAAGTGAAGCAATCTCAGTGGCAGGGCGTTCTTGGGGATTNCTTCGGCACCCANGTGCCTCGAAATAACGAGCAGAGTTGAAATCATGGCAGAAATTATTTATCTCAACG
>JGI24025J20009_10003769_pt1 | contig 10198 bp, 7 predicted proteins | sample Cruoilmetagenom3_FD_20009 | JGI IMG/M metagenome (IMG submission 20009) | reverse complement strand
GCTCCGCCGACAAGCCGAGCGCCACCGGCGGCTACGAGGACGACAGCGTGATCGCCACCTTCGCGAGCATCTTTCCGGCGCATGACCCAAAATACGTGCTGGTCGTCACGCTCGATGACGGGGTCGACACCTCCGGACCCGAGCCGCGCCGGACAGCCGGGTACACCGCGGTGCCGATCGGGGCGGAGATGATCCGCCGGGTGGCGCCGCTTCTCGGGTTGAAGCCCGAGATTGAACCCGGGTCCGCCCCGGGTGTAACACTGACCTCCAACTAAGGAGGCAGATCATGAGCGTGCCCTATCCACCGAGACCGCTTGCAGCCCTTGGGCTGACCGCGCTTGGCGGCGGCGATGCCGAGGTCTCCGGGCTTTCGGTCGACAGCCGGCAGACCAAGCCCGGACATCTGTTCGCGGCGCTGCCCGGCGGTCGGGTCCACGGGGCCGAGTTCATCCAGTTTGCGCTTCGGATGGGCGCCGTGGCGGTGCTGACCGACCCCGAGGGCGCGCGCCTCGCCCATGACGTGCTTGAGGAAAACCCGGACGTCGCCCTCGTGGTGACCGAAGATCCGCGCGCGGCGCTGGCATATGGCGCGGCGCTGTTCTACGGGCGCCAACCTGCGGTGATGGTGGCGGTGACCGGCACCAACGGCAAGACGTCGGTGGCCACATTCACCCGGCAGATCTGGCATCTTCTCGGCTACGAGGCGGCCAATATCGGCACCACCGGGGTCGAGGGCGCCTATGCCGCGCCGACCGGCCATACCACGCCCGAGCCGATCACGCTGCACGCGCTGCTGGCCGATATGGCGATGCATGGTGTGACACATACGGCGATGGAGGCCTCGTCGCACGGGCTCGCGCAGCGCCGCCTTGACGGGGTTCATCTCGCGGCGGCCGCTTTCACGAACTTCACCCAGGATCACCTTGATTACCATGAATCTTTCGAAGAGTATTTCGCCGCCAAGGGCGGGCTCTTCACCCGGATCCTGCCGGATGACGGGGTGGCGGTGATCGACACCGACGACGCCAAGGGCTGGGCACTCGCGCGCGATGCCGGCGCGCGCGGCCAGAAGGTCATCACCATCGGCCGCGACGCGGACTGCGACCTGCGCATCATCGCGCAGCGGTTCGGCGCCACCGGGCAGGAACTGCGGTTTCACTGGATGAAGAAGCCCATGCAGGCGCGGCTCAACCTGATCGGCGGGTTTCAGGCCGAGAATGTGCTGGTCGCCGCCGGGCTCGCCATCGCCACCGGTTCGGAGCCGCAGGCGGTGTTCGACACGTTCGACGATCTGACCACGGTGCGCGGCCGGATGCAGCTGGTGGCGCGGCGCGCGACCGGGGCGGCGGTGTTTGTCGACTATGCGCACACGCCCGACGCGGTTGCGACCGCGCTGACGGCGCTGCGCCCGCATGTGATGGGGCGGATCGTGGTGGTGCTCGGCGCCGGCGGCGACCGCGACACCGCGAAGCGCCCGCTGATGGGGCAGGCGGCGGCGGCGCATGCCGACGTGGTGATCGTGACCGACGACAACCCGCGCTCGGAAGACCCCGCGACGATCCGGGCGCAGGTGATGCAAGGCTGCCCCGGGGCGAACAACGTCGGCGACCGGGCCGAGGCGATCCTGCGCGGCGTCGACATGCTGGACGCGGGCGACGCGCTGCTGATCGCGGGCAAAGGGCACGAGACCGGCCAGGTGATCGGCGAAGACATCTTGCCCTTCGACGACGCCGAGCAAGCGAGCGTCGCGGTGGCGGCGCTGGAAGGACGGCTGGCATGAGCCCACCGCTCTGGACCTCTGCCGCGGCGGCGCGCGCGACCCGGGGCTTCGTGCTCGGCGGGCCCTGGGCGGTGACCGGCGTGTCGATCGACAGCCGCACGGTGCAGCCCGGCGATCTGTTCGTGGCGCTGGAGGATGTGCGCGACGGCCACGATTTCGTGGCCGATGCGCTGGCGCGGGGCGCGGCGGCGGCGATGGTGAGCCATATTCCCGAAAACGTCGCCCGCGATGCGCCGCTCCTGCTGGTCAATGACGTGCTGCGCGGCCTCACGTCGCTCGGCCGGGCCGGGCGGCGGCGCACCAGGGCGCAGGTGGCGGCGATCACCGGCTCCGTCGGCAAGACCAGCGCCAAGGAGATGCTGCGCGCGGTGCTTGAGCCCCAGGGCCGGGTCCATGCCGCCGAAGCGAGCTACAACAATCACTGGGGCGTGCCGCTGACGCTCGCCCGGATGCCGCGTGACACCGACTACGCGGTGATCGAGATCGGCATGAACCATCCCGGCGAGATCGCCCCTTTGGCAAAGCTGACACGGCCGCATGTGGCGATGGTGACCACGGTGGCCGCCGCGCATCTCGAGGCGTTCGACAGCGTCGAAGACATCGCGCGCGAGAAGGCGTCAATTTTCGAAGGGCTGGAGCCCGACGGCTTTGCCGTGTTTAACGTCGATTTGCCACCCGCGACCGTGAAGCTGCTTGCTGCGGCCGCTCGCGCCGCCCATGCCCGACCCTTGCGGTTCGGCACGGGGCCGGGGTGCGACGACCGGCTCGCGCGGGTCGATATCACCCCGGAGGCGACCGTCGTCTCCGCCGATCTCAAGTCGGGTCCGCAGCTGTTCAAGCTCGCCGCGCCGGGCCGCCACTTCGCCGCCAACGCGCTCGGTGTGCTGGTGGTCGCCGAGGCGCTCGGCGCCGACGTGACCCTGGCGGCACGCGCGATGTCGGTCTGGACGCCGCCGGCGGGGCGGGGCACGCAGGAGCATGTCCTGCTCGATCCGGTGGAGGAGCTGTCGCTCACTCTCATCGACGACGCCTTCAATGCCAACCCGACCTCGATGGCCGCCGCTTTCGAGGTGCTCGCCGCCTCGCAGCCGGTCGAGGGCGTGGGGCGCATCGTGCACGGCCGGCGGGTCGCCGTGCTGGGCGACATGCTGGAACTGGGCGACGACGAGATCCGGCTGCACGAGGGCCTGGCCGAGCTTGAGCATTTCACCGCCGCCGACGTGGTCCATTGCGTCGGCCCGCGGATGCGCGCGCTCTGGGAGACGCTGCCGGCCGAGCGGCAGGGCGCCTGGACGGAAACGGCGGAAAAGATGGCCGAGCGTCTGCGCCACGTGATTGATGCCGGCGACGTGGTGCTGGTGAAAGGGTCGAAGGGAAGCCGGGTGTCCCTGGTGGTTGACGCTGTGCGCAAACTGGGCCATCCGCAGGCCAACTGAAACGAGGGCTGTTTTTATGTTGTACTGGCTGACCGAGTTGTCCGACGGCGGGGACATTTTCAACCTGTTCAGGTATATCACCTTCCGGGCCGGGGCTGCCTTCTTCACCGCGCTGATCTTCGGATTCCTGTTCGGCCGTCCGCTCATCAACCTGCTCAAGGCCCGCCAGAAGAACGGCCAGCCGATCCGCGCCGACGGACCCGAGGGGCACATCGAGACCAAGGCCGGCACGCCGACCATGGGCGGTGCGCTGATCCTCGGGGGCCTGACCGTGTCGACCCTGCTCTGGGCGCGGCTCGACAACCCCTTCGTCTGGATCGTGCTCGGTGTCACCCTCACCTACGGGCTGATCGGTTTCGTCGACGATTACCGCAAGATCTCGGCCAACGACAATTACGGCGGGCTTTCGGGCCGCACCCGGCTGGTGCTGGAAGCGTTGATCGCCTTCCTCGCAGTCTGGGCGGCGGCAATGGTCCACCCCGACGATCTCGCCTTCCGGCTCGCCCTGCCGGTGCTCAAGGACACGCTGCTCAACCTTGGCTGGTTCTTCATCCCCTTCGGCGCGATCGTCATCGTCGGCTCGGCCAATGCCGTGAACCTCACCGACGGGCTCGACGGGCTGGCGATCATGCCGGTCATCATCGCCGCCGCGACGCTGGGGATCATCGCCTACGCGGTCGGCCGGGTCGACTTCACCGAATATCTCGACGTGCACTACGTGCCCGGCACCGGCGAATTGCTGGTGTTTGCCGCCGGTCTGATCGGCGGCGGCCTCGGGTTCCTGTGGTACAACGCACCGCCCGCCGCGGTGTTCATGGGCGACACCGGCTCTTTGGCTTTGGGCGGCGCTTTGGGCGCCATCGCGGTGGCGATGAAGCACGAGATCGTGCTCGGCATCGTTGGCGGGCTGTTCGTGGTCGAGGCGCTCTCGGTGATCATCCAGGTGCTCTATTACAAGCGCACCGGCAAGCGGGTGTTCCTGATGGCCCCGATCCACCACCACTTTGAGAAACGCGGCTGGGCCGAACCCCAGATCGTCATCCGCTTCTGGATCATCGCCCTGGTGCTGGCGCTGATCGGGCTGGCGACGCTGAAGGTGCGGTAAAGGTGGTGCAGACGTATTTGGGAACATGACCCGGGTGCGGGTTCTGATCACTGGGTGCTCGGCTGGCGGCAAGTCCACGCTTCTTGAGGAACTCGCCCACCGGGGCTGGGCAACGGTTTCGGAGCCGGGTCGCCGGGTCATCGCGGCCGAACGCGCGCGGGACGGTGACGGCTACCCCTGGGACAACGCCGAGCGTTTCGCGGTCGCCTGCCTCGAAATGGCCGAGCGGGACTGGCAGAGGGCCGGAGACGCGGTCACTTTCTTTGACCGCGGTGTGGTGGACGCNGCTTTCGCGCTTCGCCGGATCGGCCGGCCCGCACCGGGTCGGGCGGTGCTGGCGCGCTGCCCCTACGACCGGGTGATCCTCGCCCCGCCTTGGCGCGCGCTGTTCGAAGCGAAGCGGGACCCGGAGCGCCGGCATGGGTTCGACGAAGCATCGGTGGAATTTGAAGATATCGCGGCCGGTCTTGCGGCCATGGGACAGGCGACCGACCTGCTTCCCAGGACCACCGTCAATGCGCGTGCGGACTGGGTGGAAAAGCGGCTGGCGGCCGGATAAGGCCGGGCGCCGGGGGCGGCCAGGGGGGACGCGGTTTCGAAACCGCGTGATACGCCGCTTCGAAGCGGCGTCGCCCGGGCCCACGTCTTCGCGTCGCGAACAGGTTCGTCGCAATGTCGCCAGGTACTTCGCCCGCGAAGTGAAGTTAGCGCTATCATGAATAAAAACAATATCTTGACCCCCTGTCCGAACTCGGCCACCCCTCCGGACACCCGCCGCCCAAGGCAAAAACCCGCCTCTGGCCAAGCCCACTGGCCAAGCATCCAAGCCTCGGCTACCAATCGGTGAACCAGAGAGGTGCCCCATGATCCCCGTCCGAGGCCATGAAGGACAACGTATCAGTGTGCTCGGCCTCGGCCGCTCGGGCCTCGCCACCGCCAAAGCCCTCGAGGCGGGTGGGGCCACCGCGCTGTGCTGGGACGATTCCCCTGAGGCGCGCGAGATGGCGGAAGCCGAGGGGCTCACGCTGCACGATCTCTCCCGCCGCGACGCCTTCGAAGGCGTCGCCGCGCTCATCACCAGCCCCGGTATCCCGCATCTCTACCCGGCCCCCAACAAACACCTCGCCCGCGCCTACGAGGAAGGCGTGCCGGTCGACAACGATATCGGGCTGTTCTTTCGCTCCTTCGCGACGCCCGAGTGGGACAATTTCGAGACCACCCCGAAGGTGATCGCCGTCACCGGCTCGAACGGTAAGTCGACCACCTCGGCTCTGATCCACCATCTGCTGACCGAGGTCGGCCGGCCCAGCCAGCTTGCCGGCAACATCGGCCGCGGCGTGCTCGACATCGAACCGGCCCACGACGGCGAGGTGGTGGTGCTGGAGCTCAGCTCCTACCAGACCGACCTCGCCCGCGCGCTCACCCCCGACATCGCCGTTTTCACCAACCTCACCCCCGACCATCTCGACCGCCACGGCGGGCTGGGGGGCTATTTCGCGGCCAAGCGGCGGTTGTTTGCCGAAGGCGGGCCGGACCGGGCGGTGATCGGCGTGGACGAACCTGAAGGGCTGTACCTGGCCGGCCAACTGGCCGAGGGACCGGCGGACGACCGGGTGATCCGCGTGTCGGTGGACCGCAAGCTCACCGGGCCCGGCTGGCAGGTCTACGCCCGCAAGGGGTTTCTGTCCGAGACCCGCAAGGGGCGTCAGGTGGCCTCGATCGATCTGCGCGGCGTGAAGGGCCTGCCCGGCAGCCACAACCAGCAGAACGCCTGCGCCGCCTTCGCCGCGCTGCGTTGCCTCGGCCTGGCCCCGCGCCAGATCGAGGCGGGGCTGAGGAGCTTCGAGGGGCTGCCGCATCGCTCGCAGCTTGTCGGCGAAAGGGACGGGGTGCGGTTCGTCAACGATTCAAAGGCCACCAACGCCGACAGCGCCGCCGCCGCCCTGCAGGCCTTCGACCGGATCCGCTGGATCGCGGGCGGGCTGGGCAAGGACGGCGGCATCGGCGCGCTCGCGCCTCACCTCGGCCATGTCGCCAAGGCCTACCTCATCGGCCATTCGGCGCGCGCCTTCGCGCTTCAGATCGGCGATACGCCGCATGAGATCTGCGAGACGATGGACCGCGCCGTGGCCCGGGCGGCAGAAGACGCGCAGGCAGGCGAGACCGTTCTGCTCGCCCCGGCGGCCGCGAGTTTCGACCAATACCCGGATTTCGAAGCGCGGGGCGCGGATTTCACCCGCGCGGTGCAGGGCATCCTTGCGCGGTAAGCGGGCGGTAATCTTTGTGGTGCAAAGTGCGAGCAATTCGGTCCGGGCATAGCCCGTCTGCGTTCTCTGGCCTTTTCCGGCCCCCAGCCAAGGATTACCTAGTATGAAGGATACGGCGTGCACCCCCCGTTTCGTCGATGGCCACCCCGGACCCGTCGGAGCGCGGGATGAGAGCGAGCGATCGCAGCAACGGGTCGAAGGGCCGGGGGCAGAAGAGAGATCACAGATGAACAAGCGCACGGGCGAAGTTCCACAGAGTGTCGATCGGGCCGCGGAAACGGCCTGGGGGAAATTCAGGGACCGGCTTTCCTTTTCCAAGGCGGCCCCGACGGAAGACACTGTCGTGCGAAAGGGCCAGGCCAACCCCGATAGCCTCAAGTCGCCCGAGCAGAAGATGATCGAGAAGATCAAACTCAGGATGTCGCAATACCCCGAATGGTACGAAACCGATCCGGACAAGCTGGCGGGCTGCGTCGCCCGCGAGCTTGAGCGCATCGGGGAATTGCTCGACCGGCAGCTGGCGAACGCGGAAGACCCGGTGGAGGTCTGGCAGATCCCGCTTTCGGTGTTCAACTGGCTGGTGGAGACCTCCAACGGCGAGAGCTTCGTGCGCGGCGCGCTTCGGGCCTGGTCCAACGCCGAACATTTCAACGGCTCATACGCGGCGAACCTCAGCGCGGACCAACGCAGGAAGTTGCGCACACCCTTCATGGGCGAGGCGCCGATGTGCCTGAACGTGGTGCTCGAAGAATTGCTCGAGACCGGGTTGGTCATCACATTCTCGAAGAAATTCGTTGGCCCCGAGTTCAAGTACCTGGTGATGCGGGTCCAGAGCCCGGTCGAGGACTGATCTCGGGCTCCGGTGCCGCTTCGCGCATTGTCAACCTTGGACGGTCTGTTAGGGTGACCCGACCGTTTCCAAGGCGGAGCGGTCGCGTGCGCGGCCTCCCGGTACCGTCCGGGTGTCCGCCGGGTGCATTCTTGACGCGGCGCGCACGCGTGAGCGAGGCGCGCGCGGACTCCGGGTGATACAGCGAGGACGTCTGTACAGCCGGTGGCGTCTGGCTTTTGCGCGGGCAACACCTGCCCGGACCGACTGCGGATGCCGGGTGCATCGCCGCCGGTGGCCGGTCGAAGGATTGCGCGCTACAGGGGCCGTCGCGGTCCCGGGGGACAAAGGTGACTGTGGCCAGAGAGGCGACCCAATCCAGGCAACTGAGCGTTCCCGTAGCCGTGGCCGTGGCCGGGTTTGGAACCGTGACGTATGCAGGTTGCGCGACCGGGTCCTGGCGAGCGGTCGTTGCTGGACCGAGAACGAGGTCCAACCGCGCAACCGCGACCGGGCGGGCAACCGAAACGGTGCGGGCCGGCGGCTTCGAACGGGTGCCTAGGGTCGAACGGGCGACCGTGACCGGTAGGGAAACCCCAGCTCTGCGGATGACAAGGGATGCGCGCCTCGTCGGGGCCGGGCCGATCACCGGAACGGAGCAGGTGTGCTGGACCCGGTGGGAAACCGAAGCGGCTCATCCAACCATGCGCGCGGGTGTGAACGGAGCCGCACCCGACACCGTTACTGGAAGGATAACCGGTTCAATACGTGTCGCCACCCGCGTGCAGATAGCCGGGGCAAGGGAGACCGGGATCGAACGGGGGACCGGAACCGGACAAGAAGCCTCGGGGGGGTGTGTTGCCGCGACCGTTTTTCGGGCCAAGACCCCGGACGGATCCAGTCAGGGGAGCGCACCCAGTGGCGCGGGTTGAGCCGCGGCCGGGGGGCGCGCGGCCGCGCCCGAGGACGGATGCTTTCCTGCGGGGCCTCGCGCGCTTCGTGTTGGGGATGCTGTTTCGCGAGGTCGAGCTCGTGGGGGCCGAGCGGCTGCCGGCCTCCGGCCCGGTCATCGTGATCGCGAACCATAGCAACAGTATCGTCGATGGCGGCATCCTCTTGGGCTTTCTGCCGCGCATCCCGCGGTTTCTCGCTGCGAGCACGGTCTGGGAATACAAGCCGATCGCGCCGTTCATGACCGCGAGCGGCTCGGTGAAAGTGTATCGCCAGCAGGACGGACGCGCGCATGAGGGCTCGCTCAAGGACAGTTTCACCGAAGCCGCAGCGCTGCTCGCCGACGGCGGCGTGCTGGCGATCTTTCCGGAAGGGCGCACCCATGACACCCCTGCGCTGCTGCCGTTCAAGACCGGCACCGCGCGCATTGCGCAGTTCACCGAAGCCCGGCACGGACCGCTGGATCTCGCGGTCGTGCCGGTGGGGATCGACTATGAGGTCAAGAACCTGTTTCGCACCCGCGTCTGTTTCACCTTCGGAGCGCCGGTGCGGCTGGGAGCGGGCGCGGCGGCCGGACCGGCGGCTGACCCCGAAGCCGATCTGCGCGGCGACCAAGGGGCCGAAAAGCGCCGCGACGCGGGCGTGCTGAACCGTGCTATGCGGGCCGCAACGGGCCGGCTGCAACGCGCGCTCAGCGCCGTGGCGCCGGATTTTACCAACAAAGGCGCGGCCCGGACAATCACCCTCGCCGCCGAGATTCTGGCGTTCGAGCCGGGCGGTCGGCCCGGACGCCCGCCGGCGTTTTCGCGGATCGTGACCCGGCGCCACGCGGTCGAGGCCGCGCTGCTCGGGGCTGAGGCCGGGCCCGAAGGAACGCAGGCAAACGGGGCTGGGGCAGACGGGGCTCGGGCAAACGGGGCTGGGGCAGACGGGGCAGAGGCAGACGGGGCTGGGGCGGCGCGGGCCGCGCTCGACGCTTACGCACAGGTGCTCGCGGAAGCGAGTCTTGCGGACCACGAGGTTGCCGCGCCGCCCGACCCCGCGGCGCTGATGCGCTCGGCGCTGGCCCTGCTTCCGGGCCTTCCGGTCGCGCTCACAGCACTCGTTTTCTGCCTGCCACAGGCGCTGCTGCTCAGGGCGGTCAGCCGGTCCAAGCCGCGCGACCGGCAGTTGACCTGGATCACATTCGGCGGGCTCGTCGTCTATCCGTTGACCTGGCTTCTCTGGGCGATCGTCCTTGGGCTGTCCGCGGGTATCGCGTTCGGCGCAGGTTGGGGCTGGGCGGTGGCCGGGGCGGTGCCCGTACTGGCGCCGGTCTCGGCCTGGCTGGCGCTGCCGACACTCGACCGCGGCTGGCGTATCGCCCGCGCGCTGCGCGCCCGTCGTCTGCTGCGGCGCGACCAAGGTCTCGGCCGCAGCCTCACCGCTCTGCGCAAGCGGGCGGCGACCGCACTCGGCACGGTTTTCGGTGACGGGACCGGCTGATCGCCGCGCGCTTCGGCAGGCGGCGTCGGCCGGGGCAAACCGTTTGCATTGCCTTGGGTTTTCGGATCATCTCGGGTATGCGCGGTCTCTCTCGCGCGGGTCTGGAGCGCCGGTGCGCGCGCGGGGGCAAACATGAACCCACCTCTCGGTATTGCGCTGAAACTCGGCGCCGTCACCACCTTCGTGGCAATGCAGGTGCTCATCAAATCCACCGAAGGGCGGGTGCCGCCGGGCGAGGTGGTGTTTTTTCGGTCGTTGTTCGCCTTTCCGGTCATCATCTTCTGGCTTGCGTGGACGCGCGAGTTGCGGGTCGGCTGGCGGACCGACAACCCGATGAGCCATGTC
>JGI24025J20009_10003766_pt1 | contig 10200 bp, 9 predicted proteins | sample Cruoilmetagenom3_FD_20009 | JGI IMG/M metagenome (IMG submission 20009) | reverse complement strand
CTCTTGGGCTCACCGATGATTCAGGATATTTTCCATGCAGACCGCTGGGATTATGTTTATAGCTTCAAGCCGGGCAAGGGTGAGGTGCANAAGAANCACCTGCGGCTATTTTTTNAGCNAGGCGTGCTGCAGNGAATTGAANCNCCCANTCCAGAACNNGCAGACNCCACACCGACAAANGAAGCCTCAAGTAGCTGATCAGCTTTCTTTNNCAGCTTTGAGCTTCTCGGCNCGCCGCTTTCTTGCTTCTTTCGGATCNGCGACCAAGGGGCGGTAAATNTCTATCCGATCACCCGCTTTGAGCACCCTGCTTTCNGGTGTTTTTTCGNCCTTNCCAAATATGCCNAAGCTTAAATTNCCCATATCAATCTCNGGGAAAGCTTCGCAGATTCCAGATGACTTCACNGCTTCCTCCATCGTGCAACCTTCATCTACCNGAAGCGGCAGAATCAGCTGTCGTACAGCGGTCGCATAAGCAACTTCTATTTGAATGGTCTTAGCGTTTGCCATAAAGCTGAACGATTCTCATGTGAAAGCGATCAACGGCTTCATTAGCCGCCTTACTCAAAGCAGTTTTTGCGGCAAGTTTTGCATAACGGCCTTTAGGGGTGAAACTAAGGGTACAGACCGCTTTACTGGCTTGATCACCTAGGGGGATAAAGTCCCAGCTGCCTGATAGATGAGTAAAAGGGCCATCCACAAAACATATCTCAATGCGTTCAGCGAATGTTATTCGATTGCGCGTCGTTAAGGTTTTAGTAAAACCCATGGCCCTAAAAGAGATACTCGCCAGCATTTCTTGCTCGCTCTGCTCATGTACCGCACCCTCTGTACAACTGGGTACGAATAGGGGGTAAGACTCAACATCGTTAACAACCCGAAAAACTTCCTCCGCCGTATAACTAACCAAAACGGATCTTGTTACCTCTGGCATTCATTTCACCTTATTTTACAAGGGCTAGGTGCATCATTCCTTGATATTCTTTGGCGTCGCGCCTTCGCTACGCCTTTCGCCCCTTCCACCATAGCTGGGAAACATCCCGATTCCCGGTGCCACCTTCAGTTATATTTAAGCCCACCACTCTACCGCTTTTGCTGCACCGGCTCCAGTTTTTTACCCAGCCCTTCGCTTTTCCTTTAATTCGCGACATCCATCACAAGCGCCAGAGTGCTTACTCTGCGACAGCTCTCAACGCAGCGTATCATTTTGCCAAAAATGCCCCACTTCCAGCGAATACCCCCATCTAACCTGACTACTCAAGTATTCAAAATAGTCTTGTAGGCAGGGAAACCGGCGAGTATCGAACCATAGGATGAGCAGTTATGAAGATGATACCGAACTGGATAAAAAGCGTAACACCCACCCTCAGCTTGACTTTATTAATAAGCGACTGAGGGCTATCTTTTTAACCAATAGCAGTATCAGTGCGCAGGTTTCGCTACACAAGAGTGCCAGATAAGTATGAATGCGGACGCCAGGGTAAGCGCCGTTTTTGTAGAAGCCAGCACACAACTCGGCAATATTTCAGTTGCCTGGCAAGAGCCTACAGAGCGCGAAGATGGTAGTACTTTAACCAGCGGCGAAATCCAACAATACGCTATCTATTACCGAGAAAACCAGAGAGATCCCTATGCAGGCGCGGAACGTATTACGGTTGGGGGCGATGGAAGTGGCTCAGCTCCCACTGTACTAATGATAAATAACCTGGAGGTGGGGAAAAGCTACTACCTTGCCGGTATAACAATCGATACCAATGGCATTTTCAGTCAACTTTCAAATGAAATCGTGAAGGTTGTTTATTAAGCGCGATGGTTATTTTCAGGCGCTAACAACTGGCGCCCGAGGTGACACTGCTTGAGAGCAAAAGGCCTCACTTCAGTATTTCCACCTGCAGCACACTGTCTTTCAAACCCACTACTTTTACGGATGCTCCTTCCTGGGCGTCAGGGCCTTCAACCACCCAATGGGCGTCACCTATCAGCAACTTTCCGCGACCACTACGAATTGCTTCCGTTAAGAAATAGGTGTGGCCAATGTAATCTCGCCCCAGGTGATGCGGCTGCAAGCTTCTACAAGCTATTGATTTGGCTTTACTGCGACAATAAAGCCACCACATAAAAATACTGACCACCACCCCAATGGAAAAAAATGTCAACTGGGTTTTCCAGCTTAAATGGGGGCTCATTAATACGATGATGCCCACCACTCCCGCCGCGATCCCAAACCACAGGAAAAATGCGGCGCTGAAAAACACCTCTAAAATTAATAGCAGCAGCGCCAAGACAAACCAGTCCCAGCAGCTCAAACCATTCAGAAACTCCAGTAGTACAGGCCACATCTTTCTTTCTCTTATCCGTGATTCTTATTACAGGCACATCAGTTGTGAATCGAAAAGGCCGGTGCGACCCGCATAACTTCCTCTATGCTGGTCAACCCTGCGGCAACTTTCTGCGCACCACTTAAGCGCAGAGATAGCATGCCTTCCTTGTACGCCTGCTTGCGCAGATTAACGATATTACAATTTTGACCGATTTGCCGTTTAAAGGTTTCGGTGAAGGGAAGAATCTCATACACACCAGACCGGCCTAAATAGCCGGTTTCCCGGCACTCAATGCAACCCTTTGCATGGAAAACTTTTTCTGGGGGCGCAGATTTCCAGGGCTTGGTTAAACTGGCCCAAGCTTCCTCGTTAAGAGGCCCTTCTTGTTTACAGTGGGGACAAAAAGTACGCACCAAACGTTGCGCCATAATGCCAAGCACCGTAGAAGCCACCAAGTAAGGCGGCACGCCCAAATCCAGCAGCCGTGTTACTGCGGCGGGGGCATCATTGGTATGCAGGGTGGAAATCACCATGTGTCCCGTTAGCGCTGCTTGAATGGCCATATTAGCCGTTTCCAGATCCCTGATTTCTCCCACCATAATAATATCTGGATCTTGGCGCATTAAAGCCCGCAAGCCCGAAGCAAAATCCAGCTCGATATTATTTTGCACCTGCATCTGATTAAAGCTCGGCTCGACCATTTCAATGGGGTCTTCGACGGTACACACGTTCACCTCTGGGGTGGCAAGTTGCTTTAAGGTGGAATAAAGCGTTGTCGTTTTACCAGAACCCGTCGGCCCCGTCACCAGCACAATGCCACTTGTCTGATGCACCAAGTTCAACCATTTTTGGTAGTCGTCGCGGCTAAGGCCCATTTCCTGATAACTTCGTAGCAGAACATCAGGGTCAAAAATACGCATCACCAGTTTTTCGCCAAATGCCGTGGGCAGAGTTGCCAGACGCAGCTCTACTTCGCTGCCCGCAGGCGTACGTGTTTTGATACGGCCATCCTGTGGCCGACGTTTTTCAGCAACATTCATTCGGCCGAGAATTTTGATCCGACTAGAGACAGCCACCATAACGTTTGCCGGAAACTCGTTAACATCATGAAGAACACCATCAATGCGGAAGCGCACCCGACCACTGTCTCGCCGTGGCTCAAGATGAATGTCACTGGCCCGCTGCTCGAAGGCATATTGCAATAGCCAATCCACAATGCTGACAACATGCTGATCATTCGCCTCAAGGAACTGAGCTTTCCCAACTCCAGCAGCTGCTCAAAGTTCGCCGCACCCGAGCCGCCGGACTGCTCATGCTTATGGGCGCCACTGACTGATCGCGCCAGATTATAAAATTCGACGCTATAACGGGCATAGTCCTCAGGGTTCAGCACAACACGGCGAATGCCCTTTCCTTTTAGGGTTTGCTTTAAATCCGGCTCCCAGGCCTTAAGGAAAGGTTGTGTACTGCCAATTTCCACATAGTCCGGCCCTACTTCTGTGGCCAATATCTGGTGACGCTGAGCGAAGGCATAGGACATCACCCCAGTGATGGCTGGAATATTCATTTTCAGGGGATCAATTTGAAATTCAGGCTGCTGGGCCTTGCTGGCCAACCAGGTGGTTAGCACCTTAGCACTCAGGCTTGTACCCTTATTACTTAAATTATCAACATTTAGCCTTGCAAGCACCTGAATAGGATGGAGCTTGTCGTCTCTCTGATCTCCTTGGGAGGCCCTACACAAGGTCACATCCTCTTCGCTAATAATGCTTTCACGCAGTAGCCTCTCAAGCAACCAAGGCAACTCAATGCGCATATCCGCTGGGAATAACTCTATGGCTTGAGCCATCAATGGTGCATCCTTTACAGTAGCTTCAGTGAGAACACATATTTGAATGTTCTCAAAAGCTTATTTGAGGGGCCTTTGCGCGAAAGGTCATTTTCCTCCCATTCAAAGGCCACGTTAAATAAAAATTACAGCATTTGTGTTGCATGTTTGCACTGACAAACTTATTCTCTTAAGGAATATGCTTATAACCACGAAAAGCTGGGCCACCCCATGAATAATGAAATGAGTTTCCAACAAAGGTCCCTTTTCCAACAGGGTTATCAAAGTTATACCACGGAAGAGCTAAAGCAGCTGGAGTGGGGCTTACGCTTTACACCCAGCGCATGCACCTCCCTCACTATTCTCGCCCTAATTATGCAATGGCCACTTCTGGCATTTGTTGTTTCCGGGCTGGGCATTTGGGCATTCTTTTTTCCCGCTGCACATCCCATGGACCTGACTCTATAACCAGCTGATTCGCAAACCTTTTGGCGCGGTTGCGTTGCCACCAAACCCTCTACAGCGGCGCATGGCCTGTTTATCTGCCGGCATATTAAACTTTGTCATTGGTCTATTATTTCTCGCCAGCATGAGCAATGCCGCCTACGCCGTTGGCCTGATGCTGGTCACTTTGCAGCTTATCGTTATTACTAGCCATTTTTGCGTCCTTTCATGGGTATACGAAGGCATTATGCGCTTGCTGGGTCGCTGGGAAGTACCGCTTAGCGTGGAAGAAACCAAGAACCTCCTCCAGAAAGGAGCACAAATTATTGACGTGCGATCCGAGCTGGAGTTTTCAAAAGGCCATTTGGAAAACGCGATTAATATACCAGTTGATACCATCGAAAATCAGGCCTCCGAACTCAGCGACAAAACAATACTGGTATGCTGTGCCAGCGGCATGAGGAGCCAAATTGCACACCATAAGCTAAGCCAGGCGGGTGTGCAGAATGTCTATGATATCGGCTCAATTAACGCGCTAAAAACCAACATCCCCATGTCCAACTAAAACATAAGCCTCCTTTTTTATACAAAAGAGCAAAGCGACTAGCTCTGCTCTTTTGTCTTTTGACGTCTAAAAACTTGATCCCCTCCGCGCATTTCGATGTAATAGCCGCCCTAAAGCACTCCCGTCATACCGCTGAAACAATCAGTTAGACACAAAATAGAACAAAGATTGTCTTAGCAGCAAGACGGATCACTGCCCATACTATAGCTTGGTACTAACGGGTAAGGTCTAGATTTTACATTGAACAATAGAAAACCACTGCATCAGGATGCCACATCCCCCTGGCTATTAAATTGCACTAAAGGGGCCCACTCCCCCAGACTTCGCCTAATTTGCTTCCCCTTCGCGGGCGGCAGCGCGAACACCTATCGGCCTTGGGCTGATAAATTACCTAAGGATGTCGAGCTGCTTGCAGTACAGCTTCCGGGTCGTGGCACCCGATTCAATGAACCCTGCATAGCTGAACTACCCGAGCTAATAAAACAACTTGTGGCCGCTATTAAGCCCTTTATGCAAATGCCCTGTGTATTCTTTGGTCATAGCATGGGGGCCATCATCGCCTACGAGCTTTGTGTCGCACTAAATAGGCAGCATGAAAAATTGCCCAAGTTACTCATGCTCTCGGCCTGCAGCGCGCCTCAGCTGGCACAACAAAATGAAGCACTTCACAACCTACCCACTAAAAAGTTCTGGCAAGAGGTCGCAGCCATCAATGGCACCCAGAGTGAAATACTCAATAACTCTGAATTATTGGATCTGCTGGAACCAAGCCTACGTGCAGATTTCAAAATCGTTTATGATTGGCGGCAGCGAAGCATAGAAAATCGTCCTCCATCTGTTCCCGTTGCCATGGAAATATTTGGCGGCCGTGAAGATTCATCCGTGAGTCTGGAACAGATAAACGGCTGGAAGAACTATTCGCAACTAGGTACTAATACCCATCGTTTTGATGGCGACCATTTTTTTATAACTCATGCAGGGAATGCGTTTTTTAGCGCTTTATCCGTCTTACTTGCTGCCACTGGTTAACATATATGAAGTTATCATCCATTCTTACAAAATATAAATTGAAAGTAGTCCTGCCCCTCGCTCTTATTGTCGGTAGCATTGTCATTGCCATTTTGTTGGTACTATTTAAACCACAAGCAGAAAAGCGCAGCTCCCAGCCAAAATTACCCGTTGTCACCGTCAAAAAAGTTCATTCAGAAACTGTAAAAATTCCCGTATTCAGCCGTGGAACTATTAAAGCAGGCACGGACATTATTCTTACCTCAGAGGTCCAGGGTAGGGTGCAGTCAATTTCTAAAAATCTCACTGCAGGTGGTTTTTTCAAAAAAGGCGAAGTGCTACTTAAAGTAGACCCTGTCAATTACGAGCTCGATCTGGCAAAAGTAAAATCTCAGGTATCCAAAGCCGAACTAAATCTTGCCCGAGTAAAGGCAGATGTTCGTACTAATCGCTTAGGAAAAACAAGAGTTGGCCTAGCTCGTGTTGCTGAGGCCAAAGCGCAACTTAAAGCCGCACAGGCAGACACGGAGCGCGTTAAAATTCTTTTGGCAAAGACGGAGGTGCGGGCGCCATTTTCCGGGCGCGTCCTCGATAAAATGGTGGGCACGGGGCAATATATTTCTCCCGGCATGCAGTTGGGCAGAATTTTCGCCACCGAAAATGCAGAGATTCATTTACCTCTTTCTGATACTCAAATCGCGCTAATAGACGTGCCTTATCGTGGCAATAAAAATTCGGAAGCAAGCCCTCTCGTTCGCTTGGAAGCTTCATACGGAGAAACATCTTTTTATTGGCTAGGTCGCATTATTGGCACCGAAGGCGGTATAAATGCTCGAAACCGTTTAATGTATTTAATTGCTGATATCGAAGATCCTTTTGCCGACGATCCTGCACAACCAAAACGCCCCCCATTAACGGTGGGCAAATTTGTTGAAGCAGAAATAGAAGGGTCAAAGTTCGACAACATTTTTGTTGTACCCCGCGAAGCGATTCGCAACAGCAACCAGGTACTTACGGTAGATAAAAATCAGCGCCTTCATATCCGTGAAGTGAGCATCCTGTATCGTGGAAAAAACAACATCTATATTAAAAAGGGTTTAAATGAAAATGATCACATTGTTATGACACCACTCGATGTAGTGGTTGAGGGTATGCGCGTATTGTTGTCAGACTCACAACAAATGGAGTTTGCAAGCACAAGCATAGAAAAAGATGATTCTCTCAAAGTTGGTACCCGCCTGTTAAAGTCTGACGAAACCGAAAAAATTATTTCCACGGGTACAGATAAAAAACGCACCATTCATATTAAAGAAGCTCTTCCGCCCGAACCGCTGCCCGAGCAATAAGGAGACGCGTTATGAATCGAGTTATTGCTTGGTTTGCAGAAAATAGTGTTGCTGCCAATTTAATTATGATGTTAATTATTTTTGGTGGCATGTTATCGCTACCGAATATGCGTAAAGAAATCGTTCCCGATGTTTCTCTGGAAATGATTGTTATCACCATTCCTTATCCTGGCGCCTCGCCTACCGAGGTAGAAAAGGCGGTGCTTACCCGCGTAGAGTCCGCTATTTTTGACCTAGAGGGTTTACAAAGTATTCAAAGCACTGCCGCTGAGAACCAGGCCATCATCCGCGCAAAAGTGGATTTTGGTTATGATGTTAAAGAAACACTAGGAAAAATTAAGGTTCGCGTAGAGGGCATTGGTAGCTTTCCAAAAGATGTGGGCAAGCCATTAATTCAGGAAGTAGCCATTCGCAACCTGGTCAGCAAAATGATCATTGCCGGCCCAGCGGATGAACGCTCACTTAAAAAATTAGCGGAAAAAATTCGCGAAGATTTACTGGAAAAAGAAGAAATCACCCAAGTGGAGATTTCTGATGTCAGATCTGATGAAATTTCCATTGAGCTTTCTGAGTCATCCATGCANCGCTACGGGTTAAGTTTTGCGGAAGTTGTTCACGTCATTCAAACCTCATCCCTCAACTCGTCAGGGGGNCAGCTCCATAGTCAAAGCGGTAAAGTTTCCCTGGGAATTCAAGGGAAAGCCACTAGTGGCGCTGACTATGAAGAGATCGTACTGCGCTCTGATGAAGACGGTGGACGAATACTGCTAAAAGATGTTGCCACAATAATAGATGGCATAAAAAGATCCAGCACCCAGAGTCGTTTTAATGGCGAATCAGCCGTTTCTCTTAAAATTTTTCGCGTCGGGAAACAAAATATACTGACTATTTCCGATACTTTAGAAGCTTATATAGAAAACCCAGAAACCTATTTGCCCGATGGGATTAGCCTGCACATTTGGAATGATAGCTCCAAATACTTTCGTAGTAGAATTGACTTGCTTATCAATAATGCCATCAGCGGCTTCTTTCTTCTCTTTGCCATTTTATTATTATTTTTGCGCTTTAAACTTTCTTTCTGGACCAGCATGGGAATCCCCACTGCCTTTTTCGGCGCTTTCTGGGTCCTGCCCCTATTCGATGGTTCCATCAACATGATTTCCATGTTTGCCTTTATTTTAGTCCTCGGCATTGTGGTGGATGATGCAGTGATTGTTGGCGAGAATATATTTAGCCATAACCGGCGCGGTATTCTCGGTTTAGAAGGAGCGATTAAAGGCGCACAGGATGTCGCCAAGCCGGTTTTTTATGCTGTCGTTACCACCATGGTGGCCTTTGCGCCGCTTATCTTTTTGCCCGGCCCTGAGGGTAAACTGATTCGCCTGATTCCCATCGTGGTGATGTGTACGCTGGCATTTTCCTTGGTGGAATCCTTGCTTATTTTGCCGTCCCACCTTGCTGGTACAAAACAGCTTAAAAGAGTCGAAGACGGCCGCTTTCAGTGGTTTGGGCGCATTCAAACCAAATTTTCTGAAGGCCTGGAAAACTTTGTTCGCCACCGCTTTCGCCCCTTTTTGGAAGTGGTACTGCGCTGGCGCTACGCTTCCCTCGCGGCATTTTTTGCATTATTCATTATTGCTATGGCTATTGTGGGCGGCGGCTGGACCAAGGTGCGCTTTTTCTCAGAGATAGAAGGGGATCTGGCCATTGCCACAATCAACTTCGCACGCAGCACCCAAAACCATGTTACGGAAGAGGCGGTGCAACGCGTTGAGAAGGCGGCCAAACTGGTAGGCGAAGAGTTGTTGCAAAAAACCGGCGAGCGTCAGGTTCACAATATATTCTCAACCAGTGGAAAAGGCGGGGACCACAAAGGGCAGGTTGTTATTGAATTGGCACCGTCCGAAACACGGAAGATATCCGGTGATCAGGTTTCGCAACTCTGGCGAGAAAAAATTGGTTCGATTCCCGATATCGTCAGTCTCGATATAAACCATACCTTGAACAGCCCTGGGCCTAGCATCGATATTCAGCTTTATTCACAAGATCTTTCTATGCTCAAAATCGCCTCTGATGATCTCAAAAAAACCTTGGCGGAGTATCCTGGCGTTTACGAAATACACGACTCTTTCCAAAGAGGGAAGCAGGAAATTAATCTCAGCATGCGCCCGGCAGGCAGGGATCTAGGGCTCAACCTTAGCGACTTGGCCAAACAGGTTCGGCAAGCCTTTCACGGCACCGTTGTGCAGACGGTGCAAAGGGGTGAGGATGAAGTCAAGGTGATCGTTCGCCTGCCCGAAGAAGAACGTAATTCACTGTGGCATTTAGAGAACATGCATATTCGCCTGCAGGATAACACCACCACCCCGCTGCTCACTGTAGCCGAAGTGGAATATGGCAGTGGGCCAGCAGAAATCAAACGCAGTGATAGGAAACGTATTATCCGGGTTCAGGCACGCGTTGATGAGTCGCTGAGCAATGAGGGAGCCGTTATGGTTTCACTCAAAAACAACTTCTTAAACACGGTAAAACAAAACTACCCAGGTGTACGCTGGGGCCTGGCGGGCATGCAAAAAAACAAAAAGGACGCAATTGAATATCTCATCACCTCCTTTTCATTAGCCTTGGCGATTATGTATATGCTGATGGCCTCTCTTTTTAGATCTTATACTCAGCCTTTAATGATCA
>JGI24025J20009_10003765_pt1 | contig 10201 bp, 7 predicted proteins | sample Cruoilmetagenom3_FD_20009 | JGI IMG/M metagenome (IMG submission 20009) | reverse complement strand
GACGACACAAAGAACTGCGATGAAGTGGCGGAGTACCTCGAAGGCAATTTCCCGGAATTAAAGGATTCAGTTCTGGTGATCCACACGAAGAACAATGGTGAAATATCTGAGGCAGGTACCGGCAAGAAAGAAGGAGAGCTTAAAAAACTGAGAAAACAAGCCAATGAAATCGACAGCTGGGAAAGTCCTTACAAGGCTATTGTATCTGTGATGATGCTGAAGGAAGGGTGGGATGTCAGAAATGTAACTACTATCGTGGGTTTGAGGGCGTATTCATCCAAGAGCAATATTTTACCTGAACAGACATTGGGTAGGGGTATTCGCTGTATGTACCCGGGGTCTGGCACAGAAGAATATGTCAGCGTGGTAGGAACAGATGCTTTTATGCGTTTTGTTGATTCCATACAGCGCGAGGGAGTTGAGCTTGAGCGCAAAGCAATGGGCGAGGGAACAAAGCCCAAAACACCACTTATTGTTGAAATAGACAATGAAAACACCAATAAAGACCTCGATGAACTGGATATCCGGGTGCCTGTTCTGACTCCACGTACATTCAGGAATTATAAGAATCTTGAAGACTTAAGTCCAGGCGCATTTGGGAACAAGAAAGTTGAATACAAACAGTTTTCCGAAGAAGAACAGCGTGAGATTGTTTTCAAAGATGTGACCACCGGCGAAATTACACACACGACAATACTCGATTCAGATGCTGTTATGGACTACAGGAGTGTTATTGGATACTTCACTCAGATCATCATGAGAGACCTCCATCTGGTCAGCGGTTATGACGTTCTGTACGGCAAGGTCAAGGAATTCATTCAAAAATTCCTTTTTGATAGGGAAATCGAGATCGACGATTTGAACACGTTGAGAAATCTCTCTGAATTGGAAGCAACAAAGACCGTGATAGAATCTTTCAAGAAAAAGATAAACGAACTGACGGTGCAGGACAAAGGCGACGCAGAAATAAAAGACTACATCAAATTGCGTAAAACGAGACCTTTCACGCCCAAGGAACAAGGATATATAATTCCTAAAAAGAGCGTATTCAATAAAATAATTGGCGACAGCCAACTTGAGTTAGAGTTTGCCCAGTTTCTCGAAGGTTGTGATGATATCATTTCTTATGCTAAAAACTATATGGCAGTAAATTTCCGTATCGACTACGTGAATGCCGATGGCGATATTTCAAATTACCTTCCTGATTTCATTGCCAAAAAATCTGATAAAGAGATTTTCATTATAGAAACTAAGGGACAAGAAGACTTGGATGTGCCATTAAAGATGAACCGTTTAAAACAGTGGTGCGAAGACATCAATAAGTCACAAAAAGAAATAATATTTGATTATGTATTTGTTGATGAGGAAAGCTTTCACAAATACAGCCCATCATCTTTTGAACAACTTGTGAATACATTTGAGGAATACAAAGTTGAATAACAGCTCTCCACTGTCAGTGGTTTTGGCTGTTGAAAGCACCAGATGGATCGAGAGCCCCGGTTCTTCGGGTTCCCTGTGAATGCCGCATTCGCCCATCCTCGATCCAAAGATGCCCACTCCCAGAAACACTTGCGTCACATAAAATCAAGCAGCCCCATCTGCTTTGATTTGTCGCTCTCAAAAAGCGACTTGATCTCAAGACCGATCAGCTCGATCCGCTGCCTCGTATACTCGGATACATCATATTCCGTTGCCACACGCGTGGACGTGTCGAGATACTTCTTGACAGAACCCTCTGTGACCGTCAGTATGACCCTACCGTGACATCTCGGGCAGGTGTCACTCAGAAGCGGTCTCCTAAACTTCGCTCCGCACTTCACACACCTGACCTTCTGCCGGGAGAACGCACGGAGGTTTCCGATCATGTCAGGCAGGAAATGCGAGTTGATCACCCGCTCGGCAACATCATCGGCGTCGACCGCTCTCGTCTTTCGGGCAAGCGCCAATTGTGCGTCCATCTTCTCGACCATCGATCCGAGCGTCTTGTATGCGCTGTTAAGAGGTCCCGCTGCGATATTCGATGTCTGATGCGTGAACCTGCTCACGTACTGCGCCTCGGTCCCGAGATGCTTCGACACCGTGTCCATCAGATCCTCGACATCCTTCGGGTTTGCAAACCTGCTTGCCGATTCATAGAACTTAAGCGGGTACTGTTCCATGATATCGATGTTGTGTGCCTCCTTGTCAATCTCCTTCGGATCGATCCGCGTTGTGAGCACAAGCGGGGCATCCATCCAGCCGCCACGCCTTGCAGGCAGATACGATCGTGAGAAATTGAGTAAGCCGTCCATGAGCAGCATGACGCAGTCTTCGTCACCGTCGCAGTTCGCAGATACCATAAAATCGTTGATCAGGAAGTTGTGATGATCCTCAACCTCTATGTCGTACAGGTAATCTGCCTCCGCTCGGTCGGGTTCTACCGTCTTTATCTCGTCGAGGATCGTATCACCGGATATGGTGGACCGCGGCGTTCCTTCCTTCGAAAGAACCGAGTTTAAGGCTGCCTCTTTCCGTACCGATGTAAACCCGATCTCCTCCGAAAATCTCCGTGCATAAGATGACCGTATCGAGATATAATACAGATCAAAAAGAGGGGATTCTCCCTTCTTATCGTAAAATTCCTTCGCAGCCCCGCAAGCCAGTCTTCTTTCGTGTTTCAGCCGGTAGAAGATGCCGAATCTGAGCAGTTGCAATCCGATATCCTGCAGAAGTCTTCTGCTGACAGAGGAACAGGTGACCTGGAGCCGATCCTCCCGGGCAGAGCCGTCTCCAGAGAAATAAGCACTCATAAGGTGCTTGATCTTATTTAGAGGCAGACTGGCAAATCCGGATGGGATCCGTTTATCCCTTGCACCCTTTCCGGTTCCAAGAACCTCTGTGAACAGGCGATATACCAATCTACTGGATATGGTCAGGACATGATCCGATCGTCCGGGGACGATTTCGAAGACATCTGTGATACACCGTTCCACATCCTCCAAGATATCGTCTTCCATCGATGAAAGACCGATCTGGTAGAAACTCCCCTCTTTAGATCTCGCATACCCTTCTGCAAGATAATATCCGAGCAATCGCATAAAACTCTCGTCTATTTTGATTATTCGTGGAACTGTCGTGTGATCCCGCTTGACACCGAGTTTGCAGCCCATCGGGATCAGATCCCAGCCGTTCCCCGATGAATCGAGCAGCGATTTCAGAGTGTGTAATGGAATGCTATCCCGGTAGAGGTAGTTGGAGAGTGCTTTGCGACCCATACCCATCTTTTGAGCGGCGGATTTCAGCCCTCCAAGATCGTCTATGCACTTTTCAGTACATGATCTGACTTCCCGGACCATAATCTCCCCTGATAATCCGCCGATCCTAAAAAATTCCATGAGCAGGTCTATCTCTTCGGAATCGTATTCGACGATATCGATCCTCTTCGGCAGAAGGAGTCTGTCACCCTCGGAGAGTTCCAGTATCTTCTTAAACCCATGCCCCCCTTCCGAATGCACCATCATCCTGTGCTCTGGTGAGGCAACGAATGTCCGCCCGGACTTTGACGTTATTCGCACCAGATTGAAAGGTGCAGGAGTTTTGATGACTGATTTTACCTTCTTTACCTCGAATCTGCCATTTTCCGGGTTCATCGCGTACGTTTCGACTCCTTTGACCAACTTCTGCACCGTGCCAAAATCATCGATAATCTTCGGAGACTCTGCTGAATCGTAAATGTCCTTAAGTCTCGTAAAAATCGGTTTTTTGGAATTGAGAACCAGAACATCGGTATCAGGGGCGAGGCAGTTCCTCCGTTTCGCGGCATGGAAGAACGGGTGCGCATACCCGACCGATGCCCGCGTAAACCCGATAAGCCGCCCGAGCACGCCCGCAGAGGTGTGCGGGGCAAGCCCGATCACCAGTCTGCCGATGAGATCGTTCCTCTTCGAGGCGTTGTAGTATGCAACGCCTCCGTAATACTTCACGAGAAGATCATCGATGAAACGGGAGACCCTTAGCAGATATTCGCCAGCATCGATTGACAGTATGATATCCTGTACACGGAGGTCCAGTATCTGGCTCTTATCGGTCAGTGGAAGTCCGTTGATATCATATTCATATCCGATACGCTTCAGTGTATCGAGATCCACCCCGATCTCCTCCGCGCTGAAGTGTGTGAGGGGCAGGTCTGTCAGGTCGTATCTCACAGTGCCGTCCTTGAAGACGAATACGCCGTGTTTTGCACGGAGAATCCCTTTCTCAAGCGATTCCGGACTCTTATCCTTCGAGATCATGCCCTGAACTCCCTTGAAACTCGGAAGATTGTCCCGCTCCCCGAGGTTTGCGAACGCTGACGCATACCGCGTCTTCAGATCGAGGTCGATCTTCCGGGCAGACGACGCCTGCAGACCGCATTTTGGGCAGGTCCGGCTCTCGACATGGATGTTGCACCGCGGGCAGAAGAGCACAGGCTCTGTTCTCGCCCCGCATCCGCAACTGTATTCGTAGGTCTCGTTTCCGCAGGATGGGCATCTGCGCATCCCGATCTCGACAGGGATCACGCCGATTCCTGCGTTTAACGATTGGATATAGTTCGATGCCTGTGTAAGCAACCTCGATTTCCCGCCGGCAGTCCCGACAGGGAAGAGAACATGGGGCGCCGGCTTCATCTCCCGTTTATCGGATTTTTCGGGTCGCCCCATCCGTGCACCGATCCTGGTTGGCGCCCTCGGTCTGACACGGATGCCGCTTATCTTAAATATCGCATCAAGAACGTTTTGTTCTTCAAGATCCTGCCATCCGCCGTCCCCGATCCCGGTGCCGACGCACCGCATCAGTGGAAGCGGATCAGGTATCGCTAACACCTCCGGCGTCGACGCCCGGGACGGAGAATTTTTCACGGGCGTTATCTCGCCATCCACGACCCTGTGCGGAACAAGGATCGTCTCGAGAATCCCTTTCACTCCCGCATCGTTTGGGATCAGGAGAATCCCGTCATCAACCCTGCCGTGCAGGGAGATCTGTTCGGATAGGTTTCTGAAATCCTTAATCGAGATATCGTGCCAGAGGTATGTGAATTTGGGATGGAGCGGGACACCGTAGCGGTCGCAGAGTTCGAGCGCAAGTTCCTGATCCGGATCCTTGAGATCGGCATCCGCCATTTCGTCCACAGTCTCAGTGCCTGCCAGCTCTTTAAGTTCTGATATCCACCACTCAAACGAGTACGAAGGCGGCATCAGCGGATGGTTGTTCTCAAGGAAATCGCCGTAATTGATGAGAATCTCGCCGACATCAAGAATCTCCTCGACCCGGTCATGCAGCCGCACCGCCTCTTTTTCATCGTCGATGCGCACCACATCCCCGCCAAATAGGCGCACGGTCGGACCCTCGATGCCGGTTACAGGAGAGATGCCTGCCGCCTTTCCCGGGCGTTCGACACGCGTCTGGGTTCCAGTGGCAAGAAAGCTATCGGTTATGATCATCGTCGCAGGAGAGATGCCCGCGGCAGCAAATCCGGTGTTTCTCGCCCTTCCGTACCTGAGCCGGAACCCGCCGGGTCTCGATGGATGCGAAAATACCGGCCTTCCCGCAATAAGGTCATTTAGGTACTTGCTCTTCGGTTCGATTACCGTGATGCCGTCGTCGTCACTTGCACCTTTCGTGACGAGCCGGTTTAAGAAATCCCAGCCATCGAGATGCAGTTTCGCCACATGTTTCAGAATCTTTGGCGCTTTGAGTGCCATGCCTTCTGCGATGACGAGAGCCATTCCGCCGCGAACGCGGTTCGTCTCGATCCGTGCCAGATTCCGGTAGCCCTCGACCTCCTCTTCCTCGGTCGGCTCGCCATCGATGCAGATTGGGCAGTTTGTCGTGATCAACCTGACCTCCTCGTCGCTTGGCGTGTACTGCAGGTTTGCGACCGTCCGGTACTTCGTTATCTCTTCCACGCACCGCTCGATCTCTTCAGTTCTCGGGATGTACCTGTTGATCCCGAGTTCCCGCCGCACATAGTCTGCAACCAGCACGGATAGCGCCTGCGCAGTGCCGCCAGCACTCCTGATCGGTCCTGCGTAGAAGATGCGGATAAATTCGGTGCCGTCGTCATTTTTTTCTATAGTAATCTTCGCAATCCCTTCTATCGGTGCCGCAACGACTCCTTCGGTCAGGAGCGCAACAGCGGCTCGTATCGCCATCTCCACAGCCTCATCCCTGCTCTCGAAGGCGTGGATGCGCATACCTGCGAGGTCAGCACCGAGCTGCATCGCAGACTCCTCCCTGCTCATCTTAAGATCGTAAGCCAGTTCACGAATCCGGGTAGCAACCGGGATGCCGATTAAGTTCTCGACCCGATCCGCAAGGTCTTTCGCCATCGGAATTTCAGGGTATGTCTCAGGGTCGTAACCGCGCAAACGTGCCTCTGATGCAATCTCGACGGCGCGCTCCAAATCGCTTTCAAGAGCGTCAAAATATGAGTGCGTACTGTCAGGTGTCACGGTGTAGATGTTGGTGGTTATGCGATGTAAATGTGTTGATCGGGATCGTGTACAATAGGGCGCTTATTGGAATCGTTATCGGGACTTCAGATGACATCGATCTCCATCCGGCAGATGCGTACCAGCCAAAGGATTGACGATACTGGATTCTGGGGACGCTTCCCTATTTTTTGTTTATCTGTTATGGTTCAGCACCATCATGCTGCGGCATCGGTCTGCGGTTCGATGGAATGTAGGTCACCCTAATTTTTGTAGGGCAGGTTATTTGCACACCTAACGATACATCACAGAAGTAAATCCCAAAAGGAGGTATATAAGATGAAATCATTGAAAGATGTGGAACCTGAAACCACTGTGGTTGTTAAAGAGATCACAGGGGGTATGGATGTTAAAGAGCACCTTGGGGAACTCGGCGTAACCGAGGGAACCAGGCTCGAGGTGGTAGCGACCGAGCCGGTGCATGTGCACTGGGGACCGATCGCGCTCAGAACAAAGGATCAGGATGAATTGATCATAGCCCGTGGATGGGCTGATAAGATCTATGTAGAGATGGAAGGAGAGACAACTCCACTGCTGGTACTGGAAGAAGGAGATAAGGGAACCGTCAGGTCGATTGAAGGCGGAAAGGATTTCGAAGGTTTTCTTTCTGAATACGGGATCATAGAGGGAAGCGAACTTACATTCCTGCGTCACGTCCCGGATTGTACCATGGTCTTTTCGTCCGGAGGCGCGGAGATGCGGATGGGTGAAGGTCAGTCATCAAAGATCTTTGTGACACAAGATGGGAAATCCATCCAGCTCAATCATCTGAAAGAGGGCGAAAGTTCCACTGTGGAAAAGATCGTTGGCGGAACCCATGTCAAGGGAAAGTTTGAGCAGATTGGACTCGAAGAAGGTTCTGAGATAACCCTGCTCAGGAGAGAGACAGCAGCACCGGTGTCTGATAAGGGTACGTACATACGTGCAAACGTAGGCGGGCAGCACATCACCATCGGTCACGGTCTGGCTGAAAAGGTGCTTGTAAGTTGAATAAACGAGAAGCCCGGTCCATGAATCATTAATCATGGACCGGCCTTTCCTATTTTGGGGGTATCAATGCCGGAAAGGAAGATATGGGAACTTAAGAATCAAACGGTCTGTTCAATCCTCGGATTGACATACAATGACAGGGAACTGGGCGATCTCTTCAAGAGACTGAAACTTGACTGTGACCCGGTCACGGCTTATGGGATGCATGGCGGACTCGTTCAGGCGTGTAGCAGCCAGAACAAGGCATCCAAACAACTGGACCGGATATTAAAGGACCGGTTCGAGCAATACAGGAAGGATATCGCATGCATCCCGCAGGAAGAAATTTACAGATATATCGAGGATAAAAGTAACGGGAACGGTACGGATATCCCGATTCCTGCTCTCATCTGGTTTGCTGTGCGGAACCAGCGTGAAGATATCGATGTAATTGAGGCAGCGGTCTTTGCTGCCACTCACATGCATGAGCATCGAGCATCGAGGTTCTATGGCGAGCTTCGCAGAGCACTTCCCTGCGGCGTTCCTGAGAACATCCTGATAGGGGTGAAGGATGCTTCAAAAACGAACGAAAAACTCCGGACAAAGTGCAATAGACTGGAGCGGAAGAGAGAGCAGCTAAAATCAGAGATCGAATCCGTCAGAGAGGATCGGTTAAGGATCGGCGCAGCACTGGAAGAAGAGAAGCGGTTGAACAGACAGTTGGTGAGTGATTTAGAGGGACTTGGTGGCGAAGATACACTCAATCAAACCGGGAATCTGAAAAAGGAGATCGATTTCCTCACCAGTGAAGTGAAGCGGCTGACTGATGAACTGCTATCGCGAGATCGGAGCGATGATGTAAAATCCGGAGAGTTGGTGGAGATCGAACATCGTCCGGAACCAGATATCGCGGGCGAAGGTGCGAGTGCCGATTTAAATGGGGCGAGGGTGGCTTATATCGGTGGCGTGGAATCGCTCATGCCGTATTACAGGGATGCGATCGAATCCGTTGGCGGCACGTTCTGCTACCACTGCGGGCGGTGCATCCAGGGGAGAAAGGAGATAGAGACCATTGTGGATGGGATAGACATGGTATTCTGCCCGGTTGACATAAACAGCCACAATGCATGTAAATACGTCAAGAAGGCGTGTAAGATGAGAGACAAACCGTGCCATTTCCTTCGCAGCTCGAGTCTCAGTATGCTTATCCGGGAACTGGGGAATCGTGCCGGGAAATAAGGTATATTCGATATCGTGGGGGGTCTTGGATGGATTCAGCGGTACAAACGGCATTAATCCGTGTTCGTCTATGTTGATGGCTGATAGCTGCGCCGCATGTTTTCGCAGAATGCGATCTGCGCAGCAAAGGCGTTGCCAGCATCGCCGGAGGCACTGTGGCTGATAAAAGCTTTTAGCCACGGATTAACGCGGATTACACAGATTTCATCCGCAACGCCATAAAGCATGATAGTTTCTGTGACATAAAAGATACTTATGGGCGTATAGCGTATGTGGAATGTAACATAGCGGAGTTGATTGTTATGGTAAGATATTCCCCCCTGCTCGAAACTCGTATTGTTTTGCGAACAATTCTCAGCGTGGGCGTGCTCGCGGTGCTGGCGCTTGTGTGCGCAGGCACCGCGGCGGGTGTGGGCGCTGGTGCGACGTAGGATATGTATCCGGGCGATTCGATTCAGGATGCAATTGGCGGCGAGGGGATAGTACGAAAATGTTTATGTGAATGTCGGTTGGTTGTATGAATAGCAGACAGCGTCTGGACGTGATGCTTATGATGCAGAAAAATAAGTTGATGGAACTGACCCCAGATAAATGGGGGCTGCTCGTTTATCTGAACGAGCATGATGCAGTGGATTTATCCACGATAAAACGATTTATGAATGATATCGCAAAGTCCAGATTGGTGCTTGCAGAGGATAACCTCGCTGTGGCAGAAAAATTGCTTGAAACTGGTTTAAGCAACCGAACCGTGATTCACAAGTCGTATTATTCGATGTACCATGCGGCAAGGTCTGCGGTGTATGTGCAGATGCAGCTTGATGTCACGAGGCATAGATCACTGGTGGATAAGTTCAAGAAACTGCTTTTAAGGAACTTTGGAGATGAAACGCTTGCCAAGCAGATGAATAAATGGAGATCGATGCGTATAAAGTGTGATTACGATCTGGGCGTAGAAGTTGCGGAAGATATGTGTGGATATGCGATATCAGATGCTGTCAGGATCGTTGATACCTGTAAAAGTCTTGTGGAGGGATTTTAGATGGATAAAGAAGAAATCATAAGGATAATCAGGGATGAAGTTTCAAAGGAATTTGGAGCTGAAAGGATTAAGGATATTGAATATTTCGGACCTTATGAAGGCGAGGATCTTGATGTGATCGTTTATGTTGAGGGGATCGATGAGCGTAAGGATGGATTGGACGTGGGCATGCGACTGTCTGATAAGTTCTATGAGATGAATCTCGATGTTCCGATTGCCATAATGCGGGATAGGGGTGAAATGGGTGAAGAGGCGGCGGCATGACCCGACTGCTGCTGGTAGCTGCGGCGCTCGTGGCGGTGCTTGCGGCGGCGGGTGTGGGGGCGGGCGCTGAGGTAAATGTGACGTTTGCAGGGCACTTCGGCGGTGTAACGTGTGCAGTTGCAGTAGCCGGCGATTATGCGTATATCGGACAGGGGCAGGATCTTGTTGTGCTCGACATAAG
>JGI24025J20009_10003762_pt1 | contig 10206 bp, 11 predicted proteins | sample Cruoilmetagenom3_FD_20009 | JGI IMG/M metagenome (IMG submission 20009) | reverse complement strand
CAGGCTGGATGTGAAATAAAATTTGTACCAAAGCTTGGCGGATGGGCCGCTCTTAGGGATGAAAACTTGGAAACAAGCAAAAAGGGCATATGGGTTGCGGGAGATGCGTCAGGCGTGGAAGAGGCGACGACCGCAATGCTTGAGGGAGAAATAGCGGGATATTCAGCATCTCTAAGACTCGGCTTTGGAGGAAAGGCCGAAAGGAAACGGATAGAGGAAGCGAAAAAAGAATTAGAAGAATTGAGAAAAGGACCTTTCTACGTTCATGTAAGAGAAGGGCTGAAAGAGGTGGGCAGATGAAAAGTGAGTGGGAAAAGAAAGGATACCTGGAAGAAAGTGAGGTTGAACTGCCCTCATGGGAGAGATTGAAAAAGGGATCAGCGGCAATCATAGAGTGTCCTCAAGAGATTCCGTGTGATCCCTGCAAGGTGAGCTGCCCAAATGGGGCGATCGAATTGGAAAACTTAAATGCATTGCCTAAAGTCAACTTCGATCTGTGCAATGGTTGTGGGCTGTGCGTTCAAAAATGTCCTGGATTGGCTATATTCCTGCTGCAATTCAAGGGAGATGGGTGCAGGGTGACACTGCCGTATGAGTTTTTGCCCTTACCCAAAAAAGGGGAAAAGGTTATTGTTTTAAACAGGAAGGGAGAAGAAGTAGGGGAAGGGACAATGGTTAGAGTTTTGTCCAGAGAAAAGTCAATGGGTGATACAACGGTTATAACAGTCGAAGTGGAAAAGAAATTGGGAAACAAGATAAGAAACATAAAAAGAAAAAATAGGTAGGTAAATGGCAAAAAACGAAAAGATTGTTTGCAGATGTAACGATGTGACTGAAGAAGAGATAGAGTTAGCAATTGATGAGGGGTTAACGGACCTTGAATCGCTCAGAAAACATCTCAGGATTGGAATGGGAGCGTGCCAGGGAAGAACGTGCATGCCATTGGTTAGAAAAATTCTTGCCGAAAAAACAGGAAAGCCAATTGAAGAGATAAAAGTTCCGAGAACGAGAGCCCCATTAATGCCTTTGCCCATACATTCTTTGATCGGGAAAGAAAAAAATAAAGAAAAATGAGGAAAGAGATAGTGATAATCGGTGGGGGAGTTACGGGCTTATTCACAGCCTATTTCCTTTCAAAGAAAGGATTTGAAGATGTCGTGATTTTGGAGAAGGAATTTGTGGGATACGGTTCAACAGGGCGCTGTGGATCGGGCATAAGGGCTCAGTTTGATAATAAGAAGAATATAGAGGATATGCGACAATCAATCAAAATGTGGGGTGAATTGGCAAAAGAACTGAAATTTGATTTTAACCAGGGGGGGTATCTGTACCTGCATTATGATGAGGAGGAGCTGGAAAAGTTCAGGGAGATAAGAAGATTACAGAATTCTGTAGGCGTTCCAACCCAAACAGTGTCGCCAAGTCAAATAGAGGATATCAACACATATATAGACACATCCAAACTCGCCGGAGGCACATTCAACCAAAAAGATGGAAAAGCGGATCCTTTTGATGTTGTTTTCGCTCTTAAAAAATGGTTGGGCAACACTGAAATAGGGATTATGCAAAAAACGGAAGTTATCGGTGTTGGTGTGGAAGGAAAAAGCATAAAAGCCGTAAAAACGTCAAAAGATAAGATAGAAACCGAAACAGTACTAAATGCAGCAGGAGGATGGGCTCCCAAGATAGGAGATATGATGGGAATCAAAATTCCTATTGCTCCCTTCAGGCACCAGGCGGTTATAACAGAGCCCTTGAAGACAGGGGAGGTGGACCCCATGGTGATTGCCCCAAAATACGCTAACGCTTATTTCACCCAGACCAAGGATGGAGGAATTGTTGGTGGGGTTGAAACGCCCCCAACAGAAAAAACAACCTACAGCATGGACGAATCGTTAGACTTTGAAGAAAGAATTGCAAAAATATTTACCCGGATAATGCCTTGCCTGGACCAAATAAGGATAATAAGGCATTGGGCAGGATATTACGCAATGACCCCGGATAACAACCCTCTTCTTGGAGAATTCAAGCTGGAAGGCCATTACCTCGCGGCAGGTTATAGCGGGCATGGATATATGATGGGACCAGCGGTAGGCAAATCAATGGCTGAACTTATGGTTAATGGAAAAAGTTCGATTGATTTGGAGTATTATGATCCATACAGAATCGAGAGAGGGGAGCTGAGAGAGGTGGCACTGAAGATAGGATAGCTCGAGTTTTTTCTTATGTGCTTTTTATTTTTTCTGTGTCTTTGTTAGTGTGTAGTTCCCTTCCAAACAACATCAGCCAACGCCACGCTCCTTTGAAGTTTAAAAAGCTCTGTAGGGATTTTACGTGTGCCAGATCGCCACTCTATAACGATTTCGATATTCCTCAATAGAAAGTGGCCTGTAAATATCATCCATTTGAACTATGAACTACTAGATCTTTATTCAAATGTGCCCCAGTCACCAATCCCAACGAAGGATGGCAATCCGAGAATCATTAATAGCACCAGCATCAAAGAGATGAGATTGCTTTTTATTCTCATCATAAAAATATATAAGTAACCTTTTGCATTAACAGCCATATGGTTCTTGAAAAGCTCGGCGGATCATTGAGAGGCACCATCAACAGAATTGCAAATGCAATTCATGTGAACAAGAAGCTTATCAATGAGGTTACTCGAGAGTTGCAGAGAAGTCTTCTTCAAGCGGATGTGCAGGTAAAACTGGTGTTCGAACTGACACAAAAGATAGAGAAGAGAGCCCTCGAAGAGAAACCTCCTGCAGGCATGTCGAGTCAGGAGCATACGGTAAGGATTCTCTACCAAGAACTTGTAAAAATTTTGGGAGAGAGAAAAGAAATTAGCCTAAAACCCCAGGTCATGCTTATGGTGGGATTGTACGGCCAAGGAAAAACAACGACATGCGCCAAGATCGCCAAATACTTCCAAAAAAAGGGATTGAGGCCGGCGTTTATTGCTGGAGATGTTCACAGACCCGCTGCCTTTGATCAGCTGGCCCAGCTTGCAAAGCAGACAAACATTTCGATTTACGAAGAGATGTCTTCAAAACTCAAGCCAGAAAAAATTGTCAAAAATGGAATTGAAAAGNTAAAGCGCCAGGCAGACTTAATTATTGTAGATACCGCGGGAAGAGACAAGCTTGACAAAGAATTGATAGATGAGATGAAAGCCATTGAAAAGGCGGCCAAACCCCAGGAAAAGATTTTGGTAGTTGATGCGACGATGGGCCAGCAAGCGGGGTCTCATGCTCTGGCATTTCATGAAGCAATAGACTTGACTGGGGTTATCTTGACCAAACTCGACGGAACTGCTAAGGGAGGAGGAGCACTATCTGCAGTAGCTGCAACCAAAGTCCCAATTGCTTTTGTTGGGACAGGTGAAAAGCTAGAAGATCTTGAGAAATTTGAACCCGACAGATTCATATCTAGATTGTTGGGAATGGGAGATCTGAAGTCCTTACTGGAAAAGGCAAAAGAAGTGGAAGTTAAAGAACAAGCGAAAGTTGCAGCCAAACACATGGCCCAAGGAAAATTTACGTTGCAAGATTTGTACGATCAGATGGAGTCTCTTTCGTCAATGGGGCCTTTAAACAAAATTTTTGACATGCTGCCGAGTGGGCTAACCCAAAGAGTTGGAACCGGAGATGTCGAAAAACTACAGCGGCAACTGAAGAAGTTCAAGGTCATTATGGACTCGATGACCCAAAAAGAGAAAGAGAATCCGGTCGAAGTTAAATCGTCTCAAGTTACCAGAATAGCGCGTGGTGCTGGGGTCGAGACTAGTGATGTAAGGCAGTTGCTTAGGTATTACAGCAAGTCGAAGAAAATGATGAAAGGGATGAAGGGCAACAAAAGGATGCAAAGAGCTTTGGCAAAGCAATTTGGCTCAGAATGATCTCCTTATTTTTTAAAAACAATCTGGACTTACTCCCTTTCGTATAAAAACTCTTAGCTAGAATAGAAAAAATCTCTTACCTTTAATTCTTATTGTATCAATAGAAAATTTTTTTAAGCATCTATGATGACCAATTCTAGTAGGTTCTTCTTTAGGTCGCCCCCTCAGATAAAATTGACCTTTCATCTCTTATGCCACTACAGACTTGCTCGCTTTAACCAATTCATATACAGCGTGATAGCGCCTTGCTTGGGTCAAGCCCGTCAAACCAACTACTCTTGCCTTTTCTTTCTTGTCCTTCGGCTTCTCATAAATTTTTATGAGATTATCGATTTTGCAACCTGTCTCTTTCTGAACCAATCCAGCGTGATGTATTAAGTTTTAGCCAACATTTCGCTAGCGTCATAGCCTACAATCTTTCCCATAGCTGGATTAATCATTTCCCCTTTTTTATCTGGGTCGTTTACCTTATAGGCAATAATACCTATTGGTAAGCTGTGCATAATATCCTTAGCATTTCTCTGTATTTTTGAGCTCATTAACAGTATATTCTAAACTTTCAATCAGAGTATCTATGGCTATCCCAATTGTTTCCAGCTCCTCATTCCATCCTTTGGTATCGATTCTAGCTGATAAATTGCCTTTTGCAGTCTCGTCTAAAACTTTGCTAAAAGCTGAGATTGCGTTGGCATGTTCGGCTTCCCGCTTTCTTTCTTCTGTTACATCAATCCAGGCCGTNATATTCTCCACAGGCGTACCTTTTGCATCTTTTATTGATGCTTGGCTTAGATGCATGACACATCTTTCTCCAGATTTTTTTATGAGTGGACAATCCTATGCAACACCTTCACCGTATTTTTTCTGGACTTCTCTAACTACACTCATTGTATCGGGAGCTAAACATGGCTGATCTGCTATTCCTTTTCCAAGCATCTCCTCTTTGCTAAAACTAAGCATCTTTTCCAAAGCAGGATTTACATAATTCCATTTTCTTTCCGTTGGATTAGGATTGAATTTGAAGGTTATCAGTCCTATTGGAATGCCATTTAATATAGATTCAATTTTAGCTTTTGAGTCTGCTATTTCCCTCTCGTGCTTTTTGAGCTCGGCGGCTTGAAACCTTACATTTCCTATAGTGTTGTTCAGTGCCTTCTCAACAGTAGCATTCTTTTTTATGGTTTTCAAAGCCTTATTGAGGTCAGCTATATCCTTTTCTATTTCCGCATAAGAGACCTCTCTTTTCATTGGTTCACCTCTAAATTATCAGCTTTAAAACTCCTCGATTTCAACTAAATGAAAGCAGTTCGCTCTTCTTAAATATTGTTATCAAATGCATCTAAACCTGCCCCCGAAGAATATTTGGGAATATTGCAGAAAAAAGAAGTGCAGGTGGGCATTGAGAGGCGGTAAAAAGAAGCCATAATAAGGGGAACTTGAAAAATATCCCGCAGGACTGACTATTGGATTTGAAAAGGCCAAGGCAATCACCCCCTACCATAAATGGTCGGGCTTCCCCCTCGAGGGGGAGAAAACGCCTTCGGCGTTTTAGTAAAATCCTTCACCCTAAAGGGCGGGGTTTTAAACCCTTTAAAAAAGTTCATAAAGAAACCGATTGGAGTGGATAAATCATAATCTTTTTCTCATTTTGTAAGCGTCCCTGGATTCCAACAGCGGGTAGGTGTAATAATCCTTTACCACTCCTTCGATTTTATAGCCCGTCTTCTTATAGAGGTTTATGGCGCTCTCATTGTTTACCCTCACTTCAAGATAACACGCGATCATCTCCTTTTTCTTTGCTCTTTCTTCTGTGGATTGCAGCAAAAGCTTTCCATACCCCCTTCTCCGAAAAGAGGGGTGGACTGTCAAATTTATTATGTGCGCCTCGCGCGTGGCCTGACTGAGCAGGGATATTATGAATCCCACCATCTTTTGCTCAGCAAGCACCTTTAGAACAATTGAGTTCGGTTTCTTTAACAAATAATTTAGGTAGTATGGACTATACACGTGTTCTCTTGGGAAACCCTGCCTTTCCAGCTTCAGCATCTCTTTAAAATCCCTAAAGTCGCCTTCCCTTATCATCGAATCTCTGCAAACAGTCAATAGAAAATTTTATAAATAATCTTTGCTATGAATATGCTTAATCATTTATAAAAGTCAACAAATGGCAGAAGATAACGTGTTGGAAGAAATAAACAAAATAATCAAAGAGGGAAAAAAGCGGCGCTATAAGCAATCAGTGGAATTGATAATAAATTTGAGAAACATCGACATGAAAAATCCCTCTAACAGGATGGACCAGACAATTGTTTTGCCTGAAGGAAAAGGAAAAGAATCCAAAATTGCAGTGTTTGCTTCGGGTGAGGTGGCTCTCAAGGCGGAAGAGGCGGCGGAGAAAGTTATCCGTCCCGAAGAGTTAAAGGATTATGCGAAGGACAAACACAAGTCAAAACAGCTGGCCAATGAATACGACTTTTTTCTGGCCGAGGCCCCTCTGATGCCTACGATAGGTAAAACGCTGGGTAAGGTTTTGGGACCGAGAGGGAAGATGCCGAGGCCTGTTCCTCCCGGTGCAGATCTAAAACCAGTTGCTGATCAACTAAAAAAATCAATTCGACTGAGGTCCCATTCGACACTTACATGCCATGCACTGGTAGGAAACGAGGAGATGATGCCTGAGGCGATTTCTAAAAATGTTGAGGCGGTTATTAAACGGGCAGAAGACAATTTGCCTCAAGGAAAGGCAAACATTGCTTCTATTTTTGTCAAGACAACGATGGGGTCTCCAGTGAGGATTTTGTAGGAAGGATTGGAACGGTGAGAATATGGCTAATGTAGCAAAGTGGAAAAAAAAGGAGGTCGATGAACTTGTCCAACTGGCCAAGAAAACGCAGGCAGTGGGCATAGCAAATTTGAGTGGGATTCCTTCTCCACAGTTGCAGGAAATAAGGAAAAAACTCAGGGGGAAAGCTTCAATAAAGGTTTCTAAGAATAGTTTGATTGACATCGCTCTTAAAAAAACTTCAGATGAATCCAAGGGCATAGAAAGTTTGACAGATGAGATTGAGGGTGAAAATGCCCTGATTGCAAGCAGGTTGAATTCGTTTGAATTATTCAGAGAACTGAAAGCGACAAAAACCTTCATGCCTCCAAAAGCAGGCCAAATCGCACCGGCAGACATATGGGTAGAAGCAGGAGAAACAGAATTCAAGCCCGGACCTATCGTTGGAGAATTGCAAAAGGCAGGAATACCAGCCAGCATAGAAGGTGGCAAGGTAGTAATAAAAAAGACAAAAAAAGTTATTTCTGAAGGAGAGCCTATTCCCAATGATGTCGCACAGGCCTTGAAAAGGCTGGAAATTAATCCGATAGAGGTTGGGCTTGACTTGAGAGCGGTGTGGGAGGAGGGTATCATGTTTAAACCGTCCGTGCTGGACATTGACAGAGAGGAGACCGCAAACAAAATTCGTCAAGGGTTCATCTCAGCGTTTAATTTATCATTAAACCAAAAAATTACAAACAAGTTCACCCTACCACATCTTATACGAAAAGCATATTTAGAAGCAAAGAGTTGCGCAGTGGAAGCAAAGATAGTTAACAAGGAAACGATACCTATATTAATTAGAAAAGCATACGTTCAGTCAATTGCTTTAAAGGCATTATAAAAAACCAAAAAAAAGAGGAGACAAAAATGGAATACGTATATTCGGCGTTGTTGCTTCACACAGCAGGCAAACCCGTAGACGAAGCAGGTGTAAAAAAGATACTTGAAGCAGCGGGAATCAAATCTGACCAGGCGAGGGTAAAAGCGCTGACTGCCTCTCTAAAAGATGTTGACATAGATGAAGTGATCAAAGGTGCCTCTTTAGTTCCAACAACTCCACAGGCCCCAGCTGCTGAGGCTAAGGAAGAGACCAAGGAGAAGAAGGAAAAGGAAGAGAAGAAAGAAGAGGAAGAGGAAGTTAGTGAGGAAGAAGCAGCGGCAGGGCTTGGAGCACTGTTCGGCTAAAAATTTATTGAGGGCTTGGTACACGATTCATAAATTGAACCAAATCACTCCCTTCATATATTTCTCTAGCTTTTCGTGAGTAATGTTTCCACTCTAAATTGTTCATTTTCTTTAAGGTTAGGGACGCCATCTGATACAGCATTGCCATCTCAGCTGCGTAACCCTTGTTTCTTAAATCGTTAGCTCGCTCTTCTATCTTATCGCCAACTTTTTTACCTTCTAGTATCATGAATGGGATTTCGACCAAAGAATACTCTATTTCTTCGTACCAACAAGACTCTCCGGAGATCTCCATACCCTTATTTAAGTACTCTTTTGCCCCTTCAATCTTGTCTTGCTCGACAAGTTGCCTAGCAAGGGAGAGATAAGCATCGAATAGCATACGCCGATTGCCTAATCTTTCCAGTCTCTTTATTGCACTTTTTAAGCACCGGACTGAGCCCTTTGTGCCAGAGATTAGATAAGCTGCTTGACTTTTTTGAATTTTCAACCAGATTTCGTTTCTCTTGCACCAGTTTCTCTTCAATACTTTTGCACCAGCGTTTATAGATTTTTTTCCTTCTTTTACCTTACCCGTCTCTATCAAAAAGACACCTTTTCTAACCAAAGATTCCCCATAGGTTTCATTGTCATGCAATTTTGAACTCCAGTCTATTGCTAGATTTGCGTATCCGATTGCATTTTTTATGTCTCCGAAGGTTCTAGAGATCTCGGCAAGATTTAGATACGCATCCCCGAGCCACTGCCTTGAATTTTTTCTCTTTGCCAATTTCACCCCCCTGAAAAGGTGATCTGCGGCCTCTGTGAGNTCGCCCAGGTCTTTGTATAATGGAGCNTGCATCACGTAAATTCCAGCCAGNGCTGGGATGTATCTAATTTTCGTTCCGATATCATAAGAATTTCTGCTGCTTTTCTCTGCACCTTCGTATCCTCTAAGCTGATAATACACCTGGGACAGGTACATGTGACCCAAACACAGGTTGCGCATACTCCGATATTTAGTGCTCAGCTCCATTGATTTTTGCAGATGAATTTTTGCCTTTTCTGCATCCCAAAGAGAGGAGTATATGTAACCTGCAAGACCATGCGCCTCAGCCACTATTGTGGGATCCTTGCATTTCTTGGCTTTTGACAAGGCCGTTTTAACGGTTTTTAGCCCCTTGCCCCAGTCTCCGGTGACCGTCAAAAGATTTGCCTTACGGGTAAGCAATTCGACCCTCCCAGTTGGCGAAGTGAACTTAATGCCCTTGTCATACGCCTGAAGAGCCAAATCTGGCTCGTTTATCAGCTGATAAGTGTCACCAAGCCATCTCCAGATCTTGGGTTTGAGTTCTAGGTCAGCATATTCAAGAGCGCGCTTGGACTGCTTGATTGCCTGCTCGTATTCACCCAAGACGTAGTAAGCATGACCCTCGTGGAAGTACAGATAGCTCATCAGCTTTGGAGAAAGCCCCGGCAGCTTTTTTAGCTTCTGGATTGTTTCTAAAAATTCTTCGGCATAGCCCTCATCAATGATTCTACCTCCTTTCCTTATGGCATTGGTTAAAACGTCCTTGCCTCGGTTCATCATCACATAATGATGAATTCGTTCCAAAAAGGCTAGAGTTCCTTCTTTACCTTGGTAGTATTGAGCAGCAACCTTGTGACCTTCTGTCTTTCTGGGTGCTGCCTGCTCTTGGTATATTCTTTCTCGTATGATGTCTTGCACTAGGTATGCATCGTCTCCTATCTTCTCTAACACCCCCTTGTCGACCAAATCCTTGATTACATTCCAATCGTAACCCTCTGCCATGATGGCCTTCGCTTCAAATGGGAATCTAAAAACTGAGGCAAGTCTTAAAGCTTGTTCTTCTTTAAGACTCAACCCTTTCAGAAGTTCAGTAAAGATGTATTCATCTATCCTTCCAGTTGAGGTAGGAGTGGCCTTTTGCAAGAAAATAGGGTAACCGCGAGTGACGTCATAAAGTCGGTCCCAGTATCGCTGGTCGATGTTCAGGAGTCGAAGTAATTGATCACTGCTTTCCTTATCAAGACCTTCAAGGGCCATTTCTTTGACTAATCCTGAGTCTATATCTTCTGTATCGTAGAATCTTCTGACTTGCCGCCCGGAGAGGATGCATTTTACGTCTATGTCTTCAAGGGTGGTTTTGAGGTGGGAAAAAAAACCGAGTGATTCTGGTCCTGCTCTTTCAACTCGGTCATAGATAAGCAGTGCACCTGTGCCTTTGAGCTCTTCTCCCATTAATAGGAAGGCATCGATAAGATTTACATCCTCTCTTTTAAAATAATCCTGTAGCTT
>JGI24025J20009_10003761_pt1 | contig 10206 bp, 9 predicted proteins | sample Cruoilmetagenom3_FD_20009 | JGI IMG/M metagenome (IMG submission 20009) | reverse complement strand
ATCCCCAAGAAATGGCAGGACTTCCGAAATCAGGTCACCGATAACTTCCGCATCATATCAGATCAAAATCTTCGGGTTTTCGAGGGATAGGGGTATAACTGCTCTTCAAGCCCTTGCGGGCTTTCCTCGCGGCGCGGGGTGTCAGGGGGAACGGGCCAGTTGCTGGGCCAGAAAGTCGAAGACCAGGCGCACCCGGCGGCTCGTGTTCAACTCGCGGTGGGTGACCAGCCACATGTCGAATACCAGGGGCGGCAGGCCGGGCAGAGCCTGACGCACCAGAGGTTCAGCCTCGCCGAGGTTTTCGGGGACAACGCCGATGCCGGCGCCTTGTTTGACCATTTCCCATTGCACCAGATGATTGGTGGTGAGGATCGGAAAGTTGCTGTCTGTCAGGCTGAGTCCCAGTTTGTTCAAACCGTCCCGCATCACTGCGGTGCTGTCAAAACCGATGAAATCCGCCCGGCTAAGCGCGGCGGGGGTGTCGGGGGAGCCGATGTGATCCAGATAGGACACGGCGGCATAAAGCCGGGCGGTATCGTCGCCAAGTTTGCGGGCGATCAGATCGGNTTGCGTGGGGCGGGCGTTGCGAATGGCGATATCAGCCTCGCGGCGGCGCAGGTCGACGNTGGCGTTTGAAGCGACGATTTCCACCTTGATNCCCGGGGCGATTTTGCGCAGTTCGGCGATGACCGGCGGCAGCAGGTAGGCCGAATAGATTTCCGAGGCGGTGATGCAGATGGACCCTTCGATGGAGTGCGCCTGACCGCTGGCCGCCAGGGACACCCGGTTTGCCGCCTGGCCCATGTTACGGACATGGTCCAGCAATTCCAGACCGCTGGGCGTAAGGGTTAGAGTGCGGCCCAGCCGGTGAAACAGGATGACGCCCAGTTCCTGTTCTAGCGCGGCCACCTGACGCCCCAGCGTCGGCTGCGCCAGCCCGAGGGCGCGGGCGGCGGCGGAGAGCGAGCCCTCTTCGGCGGTGACCAGGAAGGCGCGGGCGCGGTTCCAGTCGAAATTTACTGATCTCCAATCCATGCGTTTATGCATATCATCTTGGCATATTTAGTCAATTTACTGGTTCAAATTGCATGGGTATCTTCCAGCCATTGAAACATCGGACGGAGCAAGGGCTATGAAAGCGGCGTGGTATGATCGGTATGGCGATGCGGATGTGGTTGGTATGCGCGATGTGGCGATGCCAGAGATTTCGGATGACGAGATTTTGGTCAAAGTGCATGCCAGCACAGTGACCACAGCGGATTGGCGGTTGCGGGCCTCGGCCTTTCCGGGTGCATTTTGGCTGCCGGGGCGGCTGATGTTCGGGCTGTTTGCGCCAAGATCCCACGTTCTGGGAGGGGATTTTGCCGGGCGTGTGGTTGCGGTGGGCAAGGCGGTGACGCGGTTTAGCGAAGGCGATGCCGTGTTTGGGTTCTCCACGCTGGGGGCGCATGCGGAATATCTGACGATCTGCAGCGATGCGGCGGTGGCTGCGATGCCACCGGGTGTCAGTTTTGCAGAGGCCGCAGCGGTGCCGTTTGGCGCTTTGTCGGCGCTGGTCTTTCTGCGTGATTTTGCGCGGCTTAAACCGGAGCAAAAGGTGTTGATCAACGGCGCTTCGGGTGGTGTCGGGGTGTTTGCGGTGCAACTGGCCAAAGTTCTGGGGGCGGAGGTGACGGGCATCAGCAGTGCGGCAAATCTGGCGTTGGTGCGGTCTTTGGGCGCGGATCATGTGATTGATTATGCGGCACCAGACATGGCGGCGGACACCGCCCGCTATGACGTTATTCTGGACACGATCGGCACGATGAATTTTGCCGGTATCAAACAGCGCCTGACATCTGTGGGCGCGTTCGTTCCGCTGAATTTTGGCCTGCGCGAGGTTTGGCAATCGCTGATGACCGGGCGACGTGGCAAGCGGGTGGTGGTTGGCGTGTCTGGCGATAACCAAGCTGATCTGGCCTGGCTGGCGGACCTGTTGGAAAGCCGCCAGATCAGGGGGGTGATTGAGGATTGCTATCCGTTGGCACGTATTTCCCAGGCGTATCGCCGTGTTGAAAGCAGGCATAAAACCGGGGCGGTTGTGCTGACGATTGTGCCGCCCGAAGGCAAGCTGGTGGTGGCAGAATAGGGGTGTGGGAACCGTGCCCTCTGGACCCTGCGCGCTGCTGGGCCTAGCGTGCGCAGCAAAGGAGATCCGCATGAGCAACCCGATCTTGGCCACCTGGACCACGCCGTTTCAAATTGCCCCGTTTGACAGCATTGCTGACGATGATTTTGCCCCAGCGCTGGATCAGGCGCTGGCTGAGCATCGGGCCGAGATTGACGCAATCGCCGCCAACCCCGAACCGCCTACATTTGCCAACACAATTGAGGCGTTGGAAGGTGCCGGGCAGGGGCTGGACAAGGTCTTGTCGGTGTTCTTCACCGTGGCCGGGGCCGACAGCAACCCGGCGCGCGAGGCATTGCAGCGGGCATTCTCGCCAAAACTGGCGGCGCATTTCTCGGCGATTTCGGCCAATAAGACACTGTTTGCGCGGCTGGCGGCACTTTGGGATCAGCGCGACGATCTGGGGCTAACAGACGAACGGGCGCGGGTGCTGATGTTGACCCATCGCGGCTTTGTCCGGTCTGGCGCAGCACTTGAGGGGGCCGAAGAGGCACGCATGAAAGAGATCACCGCACGGCTGGCCAGTCTGGGCACGGCTTTTGCCCAGAACCTGTTGGCGGATGAGCGGGACTGGTCGATGGATCTGGCCGAGGATGAATTGCAGGGCCTGCCGGAATTTGTCATTGACGCAGCCCGGGCGGCAGGGGCGGAAAAGGGGCGACCCGGCCCGATTGTGACCTTGTCCCGCTCGCTGATCGTGCCATTCCTGCAATTCTCATCACGACGCGACCTGCGCCAGGTGGCGTATCAGGCGTGGGGCGCGCGCGGGGCCAATGGGGGCGAGACGGATAACCGCGACATTGCCGCCGAAATATTGGCGTTGCGCGGCGAACAGGCCGGGTTGCTGGGCTATGATAGTTTTGCCGATTTCAAGCTGGAAACCGAAATGGCCCGCGATCCGGGCCGGGTGCGCGATTTGCTGATGGCCGTCTGGGGCCCGGCGCGGGCACGCGCCGAAGCAGATGCTGAAGTTTTGACAAAGATGATGCGGGAAGACGGTGTCAACGGGGAGCTGGAGCCATGGGACTGGCGATACTATGCGCAAAAACGCCGCCTGGCCGAGCATGATCTGGATGAGGCGGCGCTGAAACCCTACCTGCAACTGGACCGGATGATCGAAGCGGCGTTTGCCTGCGCAACCCGGCTGTTCGGGCTGAACTTCAAGCCGCTGGATATCGCGCTTTACCATCCCGATTGCCGCGCCTGGGACGTCACGCGCAACGGCAAACATCTGGCGGTGTTCATCGGTGACTACTTTTCCCGTGCTTCCAAACGCTCCGGCGCGTGGTGTAGTGCGATGCGCAGCCAGGCGAAGGTGCCACATGCGCAGACACCGGTGGTGATCAATGTGTGCAACTTTGCCAAAGGCGACCCGGCGCTGTTGTCCTGGGACGATGCGCGCACATTATTCCACGAATTTGGTCACGCGCTGCACCAGATGTTGTCGGATGTGACCTATGAGAGCATTTCCGGCACCTCCGTTGCGCGTGATTTTGTCGAACTGCCCAGCCAGCTTTACGAACATTGGCTAGAGGTGCCTGAGGTTCTGACCAAATTTGCCACCCATGCCGATACCGGACAGGCGATGCCGCGTGACATGCTGGACAAGGTGCTGGCAGCCGCCAATTTCGACATGGGGTTTCAGACAGTGGAATACGTCGCGTCAGCTCTGGTCGATCTGGCGTTTCATCAAGGCAAGGCCCCGGCGGACCCGATGGCAAAGCAGGCCGAAGTACTGGCAAAACTGGGCATGCCACATGCAATCGGCATGCGCCACGCCACGCCGCATTTTGCGCATATCTTCGCCGGGGATGGCTATTCCAGCGCCTATTACAGCTATATGTGGTCCGAAGTGATGGATGCCGACGCCTTTGCTGCCTTTGAAGAGGCGGCTGGGCCGTTTGATCCCGAGCGCGCGGCGGCGTTGGAAAAATTTATCCTGTCCACTGGTGGCTCAAAAGACCCCGCCGAACTTTACATCGCGTTTCGCGGGCGGCTTCCGGGGGTCGAAGCCTTGTTGAAGGGGCGCGGGTTGGCAGCCGGGTAGGGCGCCCTGCGGGCGCAGCCTCCGGCGGGAGTATTTGAGACAAGAAAAAGCCAAATAAAGAGAGCCAGGCCCCTGCTTTTTCTTGTTCTAAATACTCAAAAAGCAACGCCGCCCCAAGCGATCAATAGCCAAGTGTGCGATCCACCGGATGTAGGAATGGCTGACCCGCTTCGCCCCGGCGGACGTTTTCAGCGATCACCTGACTGGCGGTATCGGGACGGGTTTCCGACGCAATGTGGGGTGTGACCGTCACCTTTGGGTGGGCCCAGAACGGGTGATCAGCGGGCAGGGGCTCAATGCGGAATACATCCAGTGTGGCGTGGGCGATCTGGCCGCTGTTCAGGGCGGCCAGCAGGGCGGTGTCGTCAATCAGGGTGCCGCGGCCGGGGTTGATAATCATAGCGCCGGGCGGCAGTTGGTTCAGGGAGTCCGCGTTCAGGATGTTTTGGGTTGCGGGCGTGTCTGGCAGCAATAGGACAAGAATGTCAGCACCCGCGAGTGCGGTGGCCAGGCCCGTTGCGCCATATTCGCAGGTAAGACCGTCGATTGTCTTGGCAGAGCGGCTCCACCCGGTGACGGGAAATCCCAACGATGTCAGGGCTTGGGCGCAGGATTGGCCCAGCTCTCCTAGCCCCAGGATGGTGACGGGGCGGTTCTGCGCCAGCGGCGGGATGGAATTGCGCCAGATGCCGTCTTGGCCCACTATATGCGCATCCATCCCCAGATGGTGGCGCAGTACGTGACCGGTGACCCATTCGACCATGCCCTGGCGCAGCCCGTGATCGACCATGCGGGTGAGGGGCACGGTCAGGGTTTGGTTGCCGACCACGTTTTCGACCCCGGCCCACAGGTTCAGCACCGCCTTTAGTTGTGTATAGGGGGTGAAATCCTGCACCGGGCTATTGGGGGCATAGACGATGTAATCGACTTGATCCGGCGCGAAATCGGGGCGCAGGTCGAAATCGACACCGGCGCTGCTCAGGGCGTTTGACAGGGGTTTCTCGTAAGTGGCCCAGCGTTCGGCGCGGGCGGCGAACAGGATATTGACGCTCATGGGGACTGCCTGTTTCTGGGTCTGTGGATATGTGCGCTTTGCACCAGTCCAAAGGCGGCCATCAGCACCAGCATCGCTGATCCGCCATAGCTGACCATTGGCAGCGGAACGCCCACCACGGGGGCCAGCCCCATCACCATCGACATGTTCACCGCAAAAAACAGGAAGAAGGTGATCGCCACGCCCAGTGTGACCAGTGACGAAAACCGGTCACGGGTGGCGATGGCAGTGGCGATGCAAAAGACGATGATCAGCGTGTACAACGTCAGCAGGGAGAACCCACCGACAAAGCCGAACTCCTCGGCTAGGGTGGTAAAGATGAAATCGGTGTGCTTTTCCGGCAGGAAATTCAGCCGCGATTGTGTGCCCTGCATAAAGCCGCGCCCGGTCCAGCCCCCCGATCCCAGCGCGATCTTGGACTGGGTGATGTGATAGCCCGCGCCCAGCGGGTCGCTGGCGGGGTCCAGAAACGTATCAATCCGGCGGTACTGGTAATCTTTCAGCAATTGCCAGTCTGTGCCGCGGCTTTTGAACACGGCTGTGATCAGTCCGGCCCCAGCCGAGATGACGGCAGCGAAATAGACCCAGTGCACCCCGGCCAGAAACATCAGCCCGCCACCTGCCGACACCAGCAGGATCGAGGTGCCCAGATCGGGTTGGCGCAGCACCAGAAAGGTTGGGAACAAGATCAGCAGGACCGGCACCAGCACCCATATCGGGCGGGACGTGCTTTTTGCTGGCAGCCAGTCGTAATAGGCGGCCAGCAACATGATCATGGTGATCTTCATCAGTTCGGACGGTTGCAGGCGCATGAACCCCAGGTCGACCCAGCGTTGGGCCCCCATGCCGACAACGCCAAAAAACTCGACCGACAACAGCAGCAGTACGGATATGCCATAGGCCACCACCGACATGTTGCGCCAGAACCAGATGGGCACCATGGCCACGAACAGCATCACCGTCAGCCCTAGGGCAAAGCGTTTGATCTGCGGTGCGGCCCAGGGTGTGAACGCCCCCCCCGCCACCGAATAGAGCATCAGAAACCCGACCCCGGCGACCGAAACCAGCAATAGAACCAATGGCCAGTTCAGGTAGAGGATTTTGTGCAGGCCGGATGGCGTCGATTTGACGTTATATTCAAGATAGCTCATGCGCGGTCTTTCCCGTCGGCATCGATTTGCGGGCGTTCGCGTTTCAGGCGTTCCTGCTGGGCTTTGATGCGGCGGCGATCGCCGGTGGGATATGCCGCAAGCGGTGGGGTGCCGTCATAAAGCGCCTGCAGCATGACATCGCGGGCGATGGGCGCGGCTGCGACCGATCCGCCGCCGCCATGTTCCACAACCACCGCCACGGCGAGTTTCGGGTTCTCAAACGGCGCAAAGCTGACAAACAGCGCGTGGTCGCGGCGCTCCCAGGGCAAATCCCGGTTGCGGATCACCCCGGCGGCGCGTTCGGCGGTGGTGATATTGCGGACCTGGCTGGTGCCGGTTTTCCCGGACATGCGGAACGCGTCTTCGATGATGCGACTGCGATAGCCGGTGCCGCGCCGGTCATTGCTGGCGGCATACATCGCGCGGCGAATCTGGCGCAGGTTGTTTTCGTTCAGCCCCATTGGTTCGCCTGCACCGCTGGGTTGTTCGATCCCGTCGATGGATTTCACCAGCCGCGGTGTCACGCTGCGCCCGGTGGCCAGCCGCGCGGTCATCACCGCCAGTTGCATCGGCGAGGCCAGCATATAGCCCTGCCCGATGGCCGCGTTGGCGGTGTCGCCGATCAGCCAGTCCTTGCCCATATGTCTTGGCCTTCCAGTCGCGGTTGGGCGCCAGCCCGCGCGCCACGGCGGACATCGGCACATCATGGCGCACGCCCAGGCCAAAGCGTTTGGCCATGGCCGATATCTTGTCAATCCCCACCTGCAGCGCCAGATCGTAGTAATAGACATCACAGCTTTGCTGGATTGATTTTTGCAGGTCGACATGGCCGTGGCCTGCACGTTTCCAGCAGTGGAATTTGCGGCCCGAGACCTCAAGGTGGCCGTTGCAATAAACGGTGTCGTCAGGGCCAATCAGCCCTTCTTCCAGCGCGGCCATGGCGGTGATCATCTTAAAGGTTGACCCCGGGGGATAGGTGCCTTGCACCGATTTGCTGGCCAGCGGGCGATAGGGGTCTTCTGTCAGAGCGCGATAATCCGCCACCGAGATGCCGCGCACAAACAGGTTGGGGTCATAAGTGGGCGACGACGCAATGGCACGCAGATCGCCTGTTTCGCAATCAATCACCACCGCGCTGGCGCTTTGCGTGCCCAGGCGCGCCTGCACATAGCCCTGCAATTTGGCATCCGCCGAGAGTTGCAGATCGGCGCCGGGCTGGCCCTCGCGGCGGCTGAGTTCGCGCATCACGCGGCCTGTGGCGTTGACCTCGACCCGCTTGGCCCCGGCCTTGCCGCGCAACAGATCCTCTTGCTTGGCTTCCAACCCGACCTTGCCGATCTGAAAGCGTGGAATGTGCAGCAACTGGTCCGGGTCTTCGATTTGGGCCAGGTCGTAGTCGCTGACCGGACCGACATAGCCGACCACATGGGCAAAATCCGAATGGCGCGGGTAAACCCGGGTCAGCCCGACCTCGGGCGTGATGCCGGGCAGGGCGGGGGCATTGACGGCGACGCGGCTGATGTCTTCCCAGGTGACCTGATCGGCCAGGGTAACCGGCAGAAACGGCGGGCTGCGGCGCATTTCGGCGCGAGCGCGCTCCAGGTCTTCGGGGTCAAGCGTGACCAGCTGTGACAGGCGGGCGATCACCTGATCGACGTCGCCCGCATCTTCGCGCACCAGAATGATGCGATAGCTGGGGGTGTTCTGCGCAATGATTTTGCCGTTGCGGTCAAACAATTTACCGCGTGCCGGGGGGATTAGCCGGATATTGATGCGGTTTTCTTCAGCCAGCAGGCGGAACTGATCAGCCTGATCCACCTGCATATAGCGCATCCGCATCGCCAGCACGCCGACAAAACCTGCCTGCAGCCCGCCCAGCAGCAGCGCCCGGCGGCTAAGGGTGCGGTGGGTGGATTCCAGCTCGTGCGGGTTGCGTCTCATGCGCGGGATCCGGTTCGGGCGTTCAGGGCGCTGGCGTCGCCGGGGGCCAGTTTACGCACGCCCATCAGCGATTGGGTCACCAGCACGACCAGCGGATAGGTGGCGATTGTCAGGACCATCTGGATCAGGCTAAGGCCCAGCGGCGGCGCGGGCTGCACCAGCAAAAGGCCCAGGATCAGTTGGTTCAGTACGGTGATGACGACCAGCACAAATGTCACGGCCACCCATTCGCCGATAAAGCTGGCCTCGCGCAGGCCAGAGGTGCGGTTTTTCAGGTATTCGCTGCCCAACACCATCAGCAATGCCATCAAGCCTGGCGGGCGCTGAAACATCAGGTCTGCCATCAGGGTGACAGCGGCGATGCTGAGCACCGGCACATAGTCAGGGCGGCGCAGCACCCAGGCGATAGTGAAGCCGATCAACAGATCGGGTGGTGCCCAGCGGCTTGGCAGGGTGTCCAGCGGCAGCAGGTGAAAGAACATGATCGCCAGCGCCAGCGCCAGAAATCCGGCGCGCATCACCCACAGGCGGGATGTGGACAGCTCAGCCATCGCCCACCTCGTCCAATGCCGCAGGTTGTCCGCCAGTCCCGTTGTTGGCGCCATTTGGGGCCACAATGGTGCCCGGATCGCTGACCGGTTCCACGCCGAGGTGGCGCAGCACCCGCAGAAACTCCAGCCGTTCATAATCGGCTGACAGGCGCACCCGCAGCCGCCCTGCCGGGTCGGCGGCAACCTGGCCAATCAACAGCCCCGCCGGAAACACCCCGCCATCGCCCGAGCTGACAACCCGGTCACCAGCGCGCACCAGATCGCGGTTTTCCAAAAAGTCGATCAGCGGTCTGATCGTGTTGTCGCCCGCCACCAGCGCCGTCTGCCCCGAGGGCTGGATGAGCGCGGGAACCACGCTGGCCGCATCCGTCAGCAGGATGACCCGCGCCGTATTGCGCCCGGTGCCGGATATACGCCCCACCAGCCCGATGCCGTCCATCGCCGCCCAACCATCCCGGATGCCGTCGCGCGCGCCGACATTCAGCAGCACTGATTGGCGAAATGGTGATCCGCTATCGGCCAGCACCACGCCGGTCACAAAGGTCAGGCGCGGGTCCAGCCGCACGTTGTTCAGGTCCAGCAGCCGGGCGTTTTCCTGCTCTAGCTGCAACGCGGCTTCTTTCCAGGCTTGCATCTGGCGCAGCTCGCTGCGCAGCTCGCGGTTCTGGTCGGCCAGACGCTGATAGCTTTGGAAATCCCGAAACAGATTGATCACCCCTGTCACCGGCACCATTGCCCAGCCCATGCTGGGCACAACCCGGTCGGTTACCTGGGCGCGAAACCGTTCGACGCGCGGGCTGTCGATGCGCCAGACCAGAAAAATCGCCAGCAGGCACAGGCATAGCACCCCCAGCAGCAGGCGGCGCAGCGGGGCGGTATAGTCGTCGCTTTGTGACCGGTCTTTGGCCAAGGCTCTTCCTTTGTTGCGCGGCGGCTTACGCCAGATACCCGCTGATGCCGTCCCACAGCAATTTCAGGGCGCTGACGCCCAGCAGGGCATTACAGGCTTGATATAGCTGCTTTTGGTCCAGCTTTCCATGCAGCTTCCATCCGACTTAAACTCCAACCGGAATGGCAGTGACACCGATCACCATAAGTTTCAAAACCGGGGCGGTTCCGGTGGCCAGTAACCGCCAGGGGACGGGCTTGGCCAGAGTGCCGATAATTGCAAACCCGCCGCCAAATCCGCCTTTCATAAAGGCGATCAGGAAGATCCCGGCCAGCGTCGCCATAATCGTCTGCGGATCAAGGATCATTGCACGGATCATTGGTTTAACCGGCCGATTGCAGGCTAA
>JGI24025J20009_10003760_pt1 | contig 10208 bp, 10 predicted proteins | sample Cruoilmetagenom3_FD_20009 | JGI IMG/M metagenome (IMG submission 20009) | reverse complement strand
TCCGTTTCATTCTTCATCCGCTGCTCCACCTTGCCTCAACCATCCGTTTCATTCTTCATCCGTTGTCCCCCCCCTGCCTCAACCATCCGTCCCATTCTCTATCCGTTTCATTCTCCATTCGTCCCATTCTCTATCCGTCTCATTCTTCATCCGCTGTCCCCCCCTGCCTCAACCATCCGTCCCATTCTCTATCCGTTTCATTCTTCATCCGCTGTCCCACCCCCGTCACCACTACCCTCATCGCTCCGGCTGCGCGCAGCGCGGCGGCCACCTCCTCTGCTGTCTGCTGCGTCACGAGCGCAATGAGGTTGCCTCCGCGGCCAGCGCCGGAGAGCTTCGCCCCGCCCGCGCCGGCCTGCCTGGCCGCAGCGCAAAGCTCTTGCAGGAGCGGCGAAGAGACGCCGATGGCCGCCAGCAGCCGCTGGTTCTCGTCCATCAGAGGGCCGAGTTCGGCCACCTGGCCAGTTTCGATAGCCTGGCGGGCAGCTCCGGCGATGCGGCCTATCCTGTCGAACAGCGCTTCGTATCGGACAGTATCTGCCTGCCAGGCGTGGCACACGTCCCCTACGGCCAGCTTCGTTGGGCTGGCGACGCCGGTGTCGGCGATGACCAGCCAGAAGTCCGCACCGACGCGCAACGGCTGCGGTGGTTGCCCACGCACGAAACGCACCGGCTGTTCGTAGGCGATCACCGTGTTGTCAATGCCGCTGGGCGTGCCGTGGTGCAGCCGTTCCGTCTCGTAGACCAGGGCGGAGACGACGTCTGGAGCGAGAGGCCGCCCGGCATGCTCCGCCAGCGCCCGCACGATGGCTGTGGAGACGGCCGCGCCGCTGCCCAACCCGCTGGCGATGGGAATGTCGGAGCGGAGCGTGATCGTCCAGTCGGGCTCTGGGGCAGTGTCTAGCTCAGCCAGCGTCAAGCGGACGATGAGGGCCAGCGGATCCTGGGGCCGGGCATCGGCGAGCGGAAGGCGGCGGTTCAGATCGGCGGCGACGATGGTGCAGCCCGCGCCGGGCGGCGCGTCGGTCACTGCCGCCCAGGCCCGCAGTTCCCTCACCGGCACGGCGATGGCTGGCCGTCCGTAGACCACGGCGTGCTCACCGAAGAGGATCACCTTGCCCGAAGCTGAGGCTGTCGTCACTGCTTCTCCAGGAACCCGTCCCAGAACCTGGTGCCCTGTCAGACGTGAATTACGGGCTTGCAGTAGCGACTTCAGTTGCCGACCAGCGGAACAAGCGACTGAAGTCGCCACTACGAACCCATCACTTCATCAATTGACATAGTAATAGAGAGGCAATACCTTGTCGGCGGCTGGGAACTGCCTCTGCCGGCCTTTCGGGCAGACCCCAACCATCCACTTATCCCCAGTATAGCACAAGCGCTAGCGTAGAGCAAGGATTGATCAGCCGGTGAAGCCGATCGAACCGATGCTCAGCTCCTGCACGTGTCTTTCTCGGCTCCATCGGCTCCATCGGCTTCATCGGCCCCATCGGCTTCATCAGCTTCATCGGCTCCATCGGCTTCATCGGCTTCATCAGCTTCATCGGCTTCATCAGCTTCATCAGCTTCATCAGCTTCATCGGCTTCATCAGCTTCATCGGCTTCATCGGCTCCATCGGCTTCATCAGCTTCATCAGCTTCATCAGCTTCATCAGCTTCATCAGCTTTATCAGCTTCATCGGCTTCATCGGCTCCATCGGCTTCATCGGCTTCATCGGCTCCATCGGCTTCATCAGCTTCATCAGCTTCATCGGCTGACCCATTGCGTCACCCACAGCCTCCACAGCCGTCGCTGCAAGCGCTGCCAGAGCGCTTCCGCCCGTTGCCGTTCTGCCTCTGTCAGCGGATGCGGGCTGTACTGCGCTTGCACGAAGACGGCCGCCAATTCCCCTGCCTCCTCACCGGCTGCCTGACCTTGTTCCAACAGGCGATGCCGGCCCCATCGGGCTGCGGCAGCCAGCGCCGCCAGCCGCTCCGCCAGGCCGCGGGCGAACTCCGCCGGAGTCTCGTGGTCTGCTGGCTGCCGTCCCAACCGCGCACTCCAGCGGGTCAGATGCAGGTAGAGCCGCTGAGTTACACCTAAGTCCGCTTCCGACCGCCGCCGCCAGACCATCCACGCCGCCGCGCCCATAGCCAGCAAACCACCCCCTATCCCCAACCCCAGCGACCAACGTCGCAGCGCCTCACGGAACTGTCGGAACTCTCCCTGTTCCCTCAATTCCTTCAGCCGCGCGTCGAGATCAGACGGTAGCTCAACCAGCGGCCCACCCTCTCGCCGCTCGAACGTCACTCGCGCTGCCGTGGGCTCGAAAGGAATCCAGCCATAGCGCGGGAAGTACACCTCTACCCAGGAGTGAGCGTGCTCTTCGGTCACCTCATAGAAACCTTCTTCCTCGTCGTAACTGCCCGAAGCATACCCCACCGCCAGCCGCGCCGGCACCCCCACGCTGCGGGCCAGCACCGCCATGGCCGTGGCATAGTAGTCGCAGTAGCCCTTCCGAAAGTCGAACAGGAAGACATCCACCACGTCCCGCTCCGGCGGCGGCTGGTCCACCTCCAGCGTATAGGGAATAGTGCGCAAGTAGGCTTCCAGGGCCAGCGCCCGGTCGTACGGTGTCTCAGCCCCAGTCACCAGTTGCTGAGCCAGTTCCGCCACCCGCTGCGGCAGTGGCGGCAGTTGCAGGTAGCGATCCAGCACCCAGTCCGGGTATGCCTCTCCCGCTGCCCGCAGTGCCTCCTGGTTAACCGCGGGCACGGCAGAGAGGATGGTGTACTCTCCCGCCCGCCGCACCGGTTCCAGCGCGGCCAGGTCTTGCCGATCTCGTAGCAGCGCCCGATAGGGACGATCGGGGGCCAGCGGCTCGCTAACGCCGTACAACACGCTCTGCCGCACGCCGATCACCTTCACGGTCTGCAGAAGCTCCCTCCGCCCGGTCAGCCATTCCTCTGACACAGACCACGGCTCGCCTGTGCTTCGTTCCAGCGTCTCCAGTTCCTCCACGTCCCATCCCCGGCCAGTGTAGATGGCGTACGTGACCGAGCGGTAGTAGTGCTGCTCGCCCCCTTGTCCTGGTGGCGGCTCGTTCAGCCACACCCTCAACGCGACCTGCGTGCTCAACTCTGTTCCAGCGCCCAGCTTATGCGCCCGGGGCAGTCCCCCCGCACCGGGCGCGGCGGCCTCCAGCGGCGAGCGGGCAGACCGTTCCAATTCGGGGAACATGCGCTCTGCCGCCTCCTCCACCTGCCCCCACGGCTTGGAGAAGTGTTCCCAGAACCACTCCACCGTGCGCCGGGAGGCGATCGAAGGCACGGTCACGCTCACCCCCATCACCGCCGCCGTGAGCACCACGCCCGCCAGGAACAGATCGAGACGTATCTCGTTCGAATAGTCGCTTCCCTCCGCCGTCCACCGTTGCTCCAGTGTGATCGACCGCATGGCCACCAGCAGGGCCGTCAGGCAGCCTAAGAAGAGCAACAGCCACGGTTCCCCATCGTGGGCGAAAAAGACGTTCGCCGCCAGCAGTGTGCCCGTGGGCACCAAGGCCACCAGTACCCGCCGCCGGCGATAGAGCCACCAGATGGCCCAACTGCTCACCCCCCACACCAACAGGGCGACGAAGAACAGGAAGACAAGGTTATCCTGCTGCGCACTCCCTTTCATCACCCCCTGCACCCACCACCACAGCCGACCGCCGAAGCTCCCCAGCCGTCGCCCCACGTCGTTGACCAGCGCCTGGAAGGGTAGGGGCACACGGTGGTGTGCCCCTACAACCCTGTCGCGGACCAATTGCCAAAGCCAGACGAAGGCATAAGCCCATTCGTCCCACACCAGCCGCAGCGGCGGCAGTGTGCGCCCCACGAATCCCACCGTGGCCGCTAGCCCGAAGATGGCCATCAGCAGACCGCTCAGCCAGGCGGGAAAGCGCGGCCGCGTCAGAGCGATTCCTACCAGTGCTGCTAGCAAGGCCAAGCCCAGCAGCACGCCGCTTCCCTGCACCCAACGGACGATCAGCAGCGACGCGGGCAGACAGAGCACGGCCGTCATGCACAAGAGTAGGATCAGCCAGCCCTCCCGTGGACGTATTTGCTTCAGCAAGCGCAGTAGCAATGGGAGCATACTTCACCGGCAATGGGTGAGCAGATCAGTGACTAGATATCGGGTATCAGATATTGGGAATGCCCCGATCTCCAATATCCAATCACTATCTCAGACTTCCTCTTCGACTTCCATGGCGATGACCCGTCCCGTGCCCCTCAGTACTTTGTACACCGTGCGCCGTCGCTTGTAGCGAACGAGAGGACGGAAGGGGAAACCTTTGCGGATGACGTGGCTGGGCACGGACTGCTCGGCCAGCAGGCCGCGCAACGCAGCTACATTGCCGGTCTCGCGGCCCTCATCGCCGGTGTCCTGACCATCAAACGAGGCCCGGTCGATCAGGATAGCTGCCGGCGCAATGCCTCGGCGCGCCAGCGGCAGCAAGGGGGCAACCCAGTCAGACCTCAGCGAAGGGGTGATAACCACCAGCGTCAGCCCACGCCCCAGCGTGGGGCTGATCTCCTCCAGCACGCGGGCCAGCGGCCAATCGGAACCGGTGGACACTCCAGCCAGCAGGTGTAACACCCGCCATAGCTGCGCCTGGCCCCGTTGCGGGAGCGCGAAGGCAGGCTCCTCGCCAAAGGCCACGAAACCCACAGCCCGATTCTGGCGCAGCATCTCGGCGGCCAGCGAGGCGGCCAGGATGACACCGTACTCCTCCGTGGACTCCTGTCCCTCCCCCGCCTGCACGCGGCGATCCAGGTCAAGCACGATCCACAGATTGCCCGAAGGCTCCAGGTCGAACTCCCGTACCATCAACGAATCGCGGTGCGCCGTAGCGCGCCAATGGACGCGGCGCAGTGCATCGCCGGGCACGTAGTCCCGCACGCTGGAGGCGGCGACGGTAGGCTCCACCGAGCGCTGGCGGGTGCGGGAAGTGCCTGCGGCCGCGCCGCGGGGCAGATTCAGCGAGGGCAGGTGCATGACGCGGGGATAGACGAGCAGGGTGCGGGTGTCGGAGTAACGGTGGACGACGCGAAAGAGGCCGAAGGGATCGCCCATGTGCAGTTCCCAGGGGCCGAGGGTGAACAGCCCTCGCCGCTGGCAGACCCCACGCATCTGCCAGCGGCGGCTACTGTGAGAGGATGTGGTCTCCACGCGGTTGGCACTATAGCCGGGAACGTCGGATTCGTCCACCGCCTCGGCCCAGAGGACGGGCAGCGAAGAACCGTTTTGCAGTTGGAAACGCTCTTGCAGAACGTCGCCGACCACGACCCAGGTGCCGCGCAACTCCCGGCTGGCAGTGACCTCGTCCCGCATCTGGCGCGCCCAGACGTAGGCGATGACGAGGATGGTCGCCAGCCCGGCGAGCAGCCAGCTCCAGGCCCTGGCGGGGTTGGTGAGCTGCAAGAGGAGCAACAAGGCAATGAGGGCCAGGGGCAGAGGAGTGGTCAATCGCAGGGAGCGTTGCGGCACGTCCCTCTCCAGCGTGTCCATCGTAGTCCAAGTATACCAGGGTTCCCACCAACGCACTAGCTAGCAAGACAAGAACGCGGATAACAAGACAATAACGGATTGATCCGTTGCTGTCCCGCGATCCGTGCTCTCGCGGTGGGGCTAGCGCTCAGCCCGCTAGCTCCAATGCCAGTGCCAAGCGATGATCAATCTCTGCCAGATCAGCGTCAGTCAGCCGACCGATGAGGTAGCGGATGAGTTGGGGCTCAATGGTGGCCAGCGATGCCTTCACCAACGAAGGCCTGAGCAAACCGGCTTGCACCCAGTCCTGCAACACGTAGTCGGTGGGGGCCGCCGGTTGCCGGATGCGACTGGTGACGGCAGCGATGATGATGTCCGACTCGGTGTTGTGATATAGCTTGCCGCTGACGACGACAGCCGGACGCTGTTTCCGACTGCTGAGATCGACGAAAGGGAAGAGCACGAGCACCACGTCACCCCGACGGTACTGGCTCATTCTGGCCTCCAATCGTCGTAGATGGCGTCTTCCTCGTTGTCCCAGATGCGATCGAACGCTGCTGCTGAGAGCCGCATGAACGGTTGGCGCTTTGCTCGCTCCGGCACGCCCAGCGCCAGCAAGTTGCGCCCCAGGAAACGCCACTGCCGCCCCAGCTTGATGGCGTCAATCTGTCCCTTGAGCGACAGCTCTTGCACTGTGCGTCGAGATACTTTCAACAGCGTTGCCGCCTCGTCCAGTGTGTAGTATGCATTCGGCTTGATCTCCAAGGTTTCACTGATCATGTTTCCCTCCTTCTTCACTCCTTGCCATACTATACCATAAGACGCATCTATGGGCAAGTACAGGCAAGTAGGAACAAGCCACTCGCTCCTGCTCATCAAACAGTCGAAAGGAATTCCTTCACTGTGCCCTCCACCCGCTTGGCGCAATCGGGCGCGCTGGCGTCAAACCAGCGGATGGCAGGATCGTCCAGGCGGAACCAGGTGTACTGCTGGCGTACGAAGCGCCGCGTCTCCCGCTTGATCAGCGCCACTGCCTCCTCCAGCGTGGCCTCGTCTCGCAGATACAGGCCAATCTGCCGGTAGCCGAGGCCGCTCATGGCTGGCAGGTCAAAGCTATAGCCCTTGGCCACCAGTCCCCGTACCTCGTCCACCAGCCCGTGAGTCATCATGCGCTCCACCCGCTCGTCAATGCGGCGGTAGACCACTTCCCGCGGCATGCTGAGTCCAATGCGCAGGATGCGATACGGCGGCGGGCGCTTGGCCTGCAACTCGCTGATGGGCCGCCCCGCGGTCAAGCACACCTCCAGCGCCCGGATGACCCGCCGCACGTTGCGGGGATCAATGTGCTCCGCTGCCGGCGGATCGAGCGTTGCCAGCCAGCGGTGCAAGGCCGCTTCGCCTCGTCGTTCGGCCTCCTTCTCCAGCACGGCGCGCAGAGCGGGGTTGGGGGGCACGCGGGGGATCGTCCACCCTTCCAGCACCGCCCGCACGTAGAGGCCACTGCCCCCCACCAGCAGTGGCAGCTTCCCGCGGCACAGGATGTCGTCGATGGCCGCGTAGGCCCGGCGTTGATATTGGGCCAGTGTCAGTGGTTCGTCGGGATTCACCAGGTCGAGGAGGTGATGGGGCGCGCGGCGCTGCCCTTCGGGCGTGGCCTTGGCCGTGCCGATGTCCATGCCGCGGTAGACCTGCCGTGAGTCGGCGGAGACCACCTCGCCATTGAAGGTCTCGGCCAGATGCAGGGAGATGGCCGTCTTGCCCACGGCCGTGGGGCCTATCAGGGCGACAAGAGAGGAAGATGCGTGAGGTATCATCAGCACAGTCGTGGTCACGCTGGCGCAGGTAGTCGGTGCTAGGTATGAGGTATCAGGTACTGGGTATCGGTGATCGGCTATCAGGATGTCAGAGTGGTTCCTGATCACATATACCTGGTCACCGATCACTGGCAGACCCGAGTCTCTGGCCGAGTCAGCCTTGCACGGCGTTCTCAATGATCGTCAGCCGTTCCAAGTGTCCACTTCGGTTGAACTGCACAGCCACCACGTCAATGCGCCAGGGCCCGTCCCAATCATGCTCCTGCACGTAGGTTTGGCCCAACTCCACCAGCTTGGCCTGCTTGGCCGGAGTCACCGACTCCTCTGGCGTACCGTACGTCTGGCCTCGCCGAGTGCGCACTTCTACCACAACCAAGGTGTCGCCACGTTGGACGACGATGTCGATTTCCCCCGCGGGGCAACGCCAATTGCGGGCGACGATGGTGTATCCGCGTGCCGCCAACGCCTCCGCCGTCAGCCGCTCACCCAACCGACCCAGCCGCTGCCGCCTGTGGGTCATGTCTGCAGGGCTTCCCGCAGTGGTCGGAAGGAACGGCGATGCAACACGCAAGGTCCCAGGTGAGCCAGCGCCGCCCGATGGGCCTCCGTGCCATATCCCTTGTGGCGGGCAAAGCCATAGCCGGGGTAGGCGGTTTCGTAGGCGACTAGCATCTGATCGCGGGTCACTTTGGCGAGAATGGAAGCGGCAGCGATGGAGAGAGAGAGTTGATCGCCGTGGGTAATGGGTTGCTGAGGTAGCGTCTGTTCGGGCAAACGCAGGTAGTCGATCAGCAGCGCTTCCGGCGGCATGGGAAGCTGCCGAAGGGCCAGCCCCATCGCCTGTTGAGTGGCGGCCACGATGCCTAGGCGGTCGATCTCGCTGGCCGCCACAAGCCCAACGGCCCACCCCTCCGCTTGCTGACGGACAAGCTCGAACAGACGATCGCGCCGTGACGGAGTCAGTAGCTTGGAATCGCGCACGCCTGCGGCCAGCAGCGGTTCGTGATCCGCTTCGGGGCTGAGGATGACGGCGGCTGCAACGACAGGTCCGGCCAGCGCACCTCGTCCCGCTTCGTCCAGACCGGCCACGAAACGATACCCCTGTGTCCAGAAGCGTTGCTCGAAGACAAGGGTGGGCCTCTGGCTTGCCGACAGGATTCGTTTGCCCACGGTCTCCCTCAAGAAGCCTGAATGGTGTTGCAGAGCTATGGAGAAGGCTCTCCAAAAAGCGAGAAGCGCAGGGTTTCCCCTCCGCCTTTGTGCCCTCTTTCCCTAGGCCGAACGTTTCTCTTTGAGCCGGGCAGCCTTGCCTCGCCGATCGCGGAGGTAGTATAGTTTGGCTCGTCTGACCTTGCCGTGCCGTAGGACTTCCACTTTCTCAATGCGTGGAGAATTCAGCAGGAAGGTACGCTCGACTCCTACACCATGAGAGGCGATACGGCGCACGGTGAAGTTGGAGTTGATTCCCCCTTTGCGCATGCGTATCACCACTCCGCGAAAGACCTGCACCCGCTGTCGAGTCCCTTCGACGATGCGGTTGTGCACCTGCACTGTGTCGCCTGGGCGAAGCGGCGGAATGTTGGGATTCGGTTCTACTCGTTCCAGAGAGTCCATTAGCGTGGACATATCACACCATCCATAGTCGTAAGTACTCAGGCTCGCGCCGGACAGCTATGACTTCGGCGAGCCCTCGGCGTGAGCTCGGTCGAACGCTCAGTCGAGCCGTCCGGCAGCCTGGCGGGCCAGATACCAGTCAAACTAGACCGCTTCAAGCCTGGACTTGGCAGTCCAGGCCGAGCAGGCTGAGATGTTCTAAGTCTTGTCAAGTAGTTGAACCTTAAAATTCTCGAATAGCACTAACTCCTCTGCCAACTGGGCACGGGCCGTAGAGAACCCTCCCACGCCTGAAGCGGGGTTTGACAAGGAGCCCAGTGTCATGTAGAATGAAGACATAGGGCAAGGAGGGAGTTGACCGAAGACTGAGGGAACTCCGGTTCGCCTCTTACCTTCTTCGGCGACTCTCTCTTTGTTTTCGCTTGCGCTCCATCCGCCGCTCAGCTCTCTCTTTGCGAGCGCGACGGTTGTTGCGCTTGCGCACCTCTTGGGGCACGGTGTATCGCTCGGCAATGATGGCCCTGGCCTGTGCCGGGGTGATCGGTGTGCCGTCTACGTCCCGCAGTTCGTAAGGCCGATCCTCCTTCAGGATCACAAAGACCCGATCCAGGAGGTGCGTTGCGCAGGCACAGACCGCCTGGTTGTGGTGCTTCCCTTTGTTGACCATCTGGTCGTGGTAGATGGCGGCGATCTGCGGGTCATAACGGCGAGCGACGTTACCGTTCAGGTAGCCGTACTTCTTGACGGGGTCGGGCCCGGCCTGAGAGATGTGCAACCCCTTGCTCTCGGCGTCACCACTCTGGCGGCTGGCCGGGATCAGTCCGTGCCAACCTCGGAAGTGGCGATTGTCAGGAAAACGACCTGCTCGGCCGACGAAGCTGGCATACACCGCCCCACTCTCTTCACCTACGCCATAGAGGGTTTCCAGGTGACGACTGGGATGTAGTTGACGGTACAGAGAACGGACGGTATCTTGCCATAAGGTTTTTGCTCTCTCTTCCAGGTATGCCAACTGGTGCTGCTCACGACAGACTTCTTCCTGCAACAGAGCATAGTCTGGTGGAGTCGGACCATACAGTTGCACCACCTCAGAGGCCAGTTTGACCAGGTAGTCCACCCATTTCAGGTCATCTTTCTGCTTAGAGAGGGCCTCAAAGGTACGGCGCACTTGCTCTGCGCCAGCGGCTACCACCCGGGCGGGGTCATACCAGGTCCGCCGGAAGAGCCGGGCTGTCGGGCTGTAGATGTTCTTGAATATGCCCTCCAGC
>JGI24025J20009_10003759_pt1 | contig 10210 bp, 7 predicted proteins | sample Cruoilmetagenom3_FD_20009 | JGI IMG/M metagenome (IMG submission 20009) | reverse complement strand
TGTGCGATTAGCTACTGGCCGTTAGCTTTTAGCTTAATAACCCGTTTTTATACAAAGTTTTTACCTAATAGCTAACGGCTAACAGCTAATGGCTGGCATCCATCTATGTTGAAAAAGTGTAAACTACAAAATGAAGGATGCCGAAAAATTACATATTTTCGCATTTTTTCTGGCAGAAAATTCTGAAACACAATCACGAAAATACGAAAGCCTGAAAGCACGAAATAAAACAACATTCAGACTTTCGTATTTTCGTGATCAATTTTTTTATCTTCAAACCTGTTTGGTTCCGGCTTGTCCGGATTAGGAATTTATTTTAAATACTACTTTAACTTAAGAGCTACCATAAAATTACCTGTTTTGGCAAAAGAATTATTACGGCTTGACCTTATTTTATTGCAGAAAGGGCTTGCCACTTCAAGAAATCAGGCCCAAGCTCTCATCGGCACAGGCAAAGTACGAGTTGAAGGAAACATCATTGATAAAGCAGGGCACCGGTTTTCTGCTGATGCTCAAATAGAGCTTGCGGCAAACCTGAATCCCTATGTGAGCCGTGGCGGACTGAAGCTTGCGCACGCAATCGAGTACTTTTCAATGGATGTTCACGGTCTTGTTTGTATGGACGTCGGGGCATCTACCGGAGGATTTACAGATTGTTTGCTTCAGAAAGGCGCAGCAAAGGTATATGCAGTGGATGTTGGCTACGGTCAGCTAGACTGGCGCCTGAGGAATGACAAAAGAGTTGTGCCTATCGAACGGACCAATATACGATATTTGCCCCTTGACGTTTTGGATTCTCAAATATATCTAGCTACAATAGATACGTCATTTATTTCACTAAGGCTGGTAATACCCTCTATTCTTCCATTTATGCACCGGGAGAGTCATATTATTGCCCTTGTAAAGCCTCAATTCGAGGTTGGGAAAGGGAAAGTTGGAAAAGGCGGGATAGTAAAAGACCCAAAGCTTCACCGCGATGTCTTGGATAGACTAAATATTTTTTTTAATAAATTAAAACTGACTGTCATAGGAGTTACACCATCACCTATCCTTGGAGCAAAAGGCAACAAGGAATTTCTTATGCTGATTAGGTATCCAGGAGACGATAAAACTGCATAGGTATTTCCAGAAGACTGATATGACTATCCGGTTTTGTTCTAATACTCCAGCACCCCGAATATAATTACTTGAGTTTTCGAAAAATAGTTGGTCAGAAAAACAAGGATTTGGAATGATTTTTGCTGCAGGCATTCTAAAAGTAGTATAGATGAAAAGTATACGGTACTACCGGACGTCATTCCCGCGAAGGCGGGAATCCAGAGGTAACAATGGAAAAGCAGTATACTTTGCAAATATGACGAACTATAATTAGGAAGTGCGAAAAAATGAGCCGGCTCGACCTTGAAAATCAAAACCAATTGGAAGACCTTGCAGAGAAGGAAATCGAGGAACCACCCATGTGTAAGGTCTTGTTATATAACGACGATTATACGACAATGGATTTTGTGGTACGGATCTTGGAAGACATATTTCATAAGTCATCATCAGAGGCAACAGTAATTATGCTGAATGTGCATTACAACGGTTTTGGGGTTTGTGGGTATTATACCAGTGAGGTTGCAGAAACAAAGGTAAGGGCCGTTCACATAAATGCGAAGGAAGCAGGCTTTCCTCTTAAGGCCGGTATGGAATATATATGATATGATCTTAATATGTTAATTGTCCCTGACTTAAATTGAGAAAACCAATTTTGGGGTTTCCGTTCAGGCACTATATAGAAAGGCAAAAAAATGATAAGCAAGGACTTGGAAATAATGTTAGGTGCAGCGGCTCGGGAGGCTCATATTAGGCATCATGAATATCTATCTCTTGAGCATTTGCTTTTTGCAATAATTCACCACCAAAAGGGTGAGAATGCCATAATGGCATGTGGGGGCAATCCTGACCGGCTGAAATCCAGAATTGAGACATTTTTTGAGACTCACCTTGAGAAATTGCCAGACGATCGAAAAGAAGGCCCCCAGCCCACAGTAATCCTGCAGAGGGTGCTCCAGCGAACCATTATGCATGTGCAGTCTGCCGAAAAGGAAGAGGCCGACATAGGAGATCTTCTTGCTGCCGTGATGACCGAGGAAGATTCCTATGCAGCGCACTTTCTTCATCAGGAGGGAATCAATAGGCTGGACATACTGAATTTTATATCACATAGGATTGAGCAAACTGATTCTTATCAAACCATTAGCTCCCAGAGAAATACAGGTTCCCAAGCTGGGAAACAGGCCAAATCCTCAACAAAACCGGCAAGTGCCCTTGATGTTTTTACTGTAAATCTCACAAAGAAGGCTGCTGATGGAGAAATTGACCCGCTTATTGGACGAAAGGTGGAACTGGAACGTACAATGCAGGTCCTCTGCAGGCGCAGAAAGAATAATCCTATTTACGTGGGGGACCCCGGAGTAGGCAAGACCGCCTTGGCTGAAGGACTGGCACTAAAAATCCAGCAAGGCGAAGTGCCTGAGCCTTTACAAGACACAGAAATGTACACTCTGGATATGGGATCGCTTCTTGCCGGCACCAAATACAGAGGGGAGTTTGAGGCCAGGCTCAAAGAGGTTATTGCCCAGATCAAAAAGTGCCCCAGGGCAATACTCTTTATTGATGAAATCCATACTGTTGTGGGAGCAGGAGCCACCAGTGGAGGGTCTCTGGATGCCTCAAATATTCTCAAGCCGGCCCTGGCAAATGGTGAGCTAAGGTGTATAGGTTCAACCACTTATGAGGAATACAGGAATTTCTTTGGAAAAGATCGCGCACTTTCAAGGCGTTTTCAGAAAATAGAGATTCCGGAACCCGGTGTGGGAGAGACAGTGAAAATCCTTAAGGGGCTGAAGTCACATTACGAAGAGCACCATGGAATAAAATACACCGATAGCGCTCTGAAAACTGCGGCTGAACTGTCAGATAGATACCTTACAGATCGTTATATGCCGGACAAGGCTATTGACGTAATAGATGAAGCGGCATCTGTATTAAGGCTTTCAGGCAATGGTGGAAATGGGTCAAGGCTTGTGACTACACGTCACATTGAAAATATAATTGCCAAGATGGCCCGATTGCCTGCAAAGACTATCACTCAGTCGGACCGCTTTCGTCTTGAAAAAATCGAAGAATCCATAAAATCTTCAGTCTTCGGCCAAGATGAAGCTATAGAAATCTTATCAAAAGCCATCAAGCGTTCCCGAGCCGGTCTTTCTCATCCTGATCGTCCCATCGGCTCTTTTCTGTTTATAGGACCCACAGGAGTTGGAAAGACGGAGCTTGCCCGGCAGACCGCTGCAGCGCTTGGAATACACTTCCAGCGATTCGACATGAGCGAATATATGGAAAAGCACGCTGTGGCCAGGCTCATTGGTGCGCCTCCCGGCTATGTTGGATTTGATCAGGGAGGCCTCCTTACCGAAGCCATTCGTAAACACCCATACTGTGTTTTGCTTTTGGATGAAATAGAGAAGGCCCATCCCGATCTCTTTAATATCTTGCTTCAGGTCATGGATTATGCCACTCTTACCGATAATACAGGTAAAAGGGCAGACTTCCGTCACGTGATATTGATTATGACCTCAAATGCAGGTACAAGAGAGATGGAAAGCCATACAATCGGTTTTGGTGCAAAGGCGGAAGATAACAGATACAAAGGGGAGAATATAATAAAACAGCTCTTCAGCCCGGAATTTCGTAACCGGCTGGAGGCTGTTATACCTTTCGGCCATTTGACCGTTTCAGCAATGGAGCAGGTAGTGGATAAACTCCTGGGGGAGATCCAGGAGCAGTTATCCGGACGCAAGATCAAACTGAATGTCACACCTGCTGCCAGATCCTGGCTTGCCCAAAACGGGCATGACTCTCAATTTGGAGCACGTCCTTTGGCTCGTATTTTACAACAGGAGATAAAAGACCCTGTATCTGATGCCATCCTATTCCATGGACTCTCAAAAGGAGGCAAAGTTTTAGTTGACCTTGAAGATGGACGGCTTATTATTCATGAATAATCAACAGCTCCAGCCTTTGTAATACCGTAAGGATTCTCTGATAATGCCCACAATTCAAAGCATTACAATCGTTCCCAGCCTGCCCGAGCGTTTGATGCCGTTGATGACTATTGCTCGTAACATCTGGTGGACCTGGACCCCTGAGGCTATCCATCTCTTTCAGGACATGGACCGGGAAGTGTGGGAGAGGTGTAGACACAACCCGGTTTCCTTGCTGGGCACCATTGAGCAGCCCCGGCTGGAACGGCTTGAGCGGGATGATGTCTTTCTTGCCAGAATGGAAAAGGTGCAAAGGGAGCTGGAACGTTATCTACATGCCCAGACATGGTATAAAAAAATCAGTGAGAATCGGGATGACGGGATAATAGCATACTTTTCTGCTGAGTTCGGCCTGCATGAAAGCCTTCCTCTATATTCCGGGGGGCTTGGCATCCTTGCCGGTGATCATATGAAGTCGGCCAGTGATCTGGGGCTTCCCCTCGTGGGAGTTGGTCTTCTTTATAAACACGGGTATTTTCAACAATATCTCAATCCTGACGGATGGCAGCTTGAGACCTATCCCTCAAATGACTTCTACAATATGCCGGTAAGCCTGGTCAGGGACAAAGAAGGAGAACCTTTGACAGTCCAGGTGGAGCTTGAGGGCAGAGAGGTCCACATACGGGTCTGGTCCCTTAATGTGGGCCGGGTCAAAATCTATAACCTGGACACTGATGTCCCATTAAATTCTCGTTCAGACAGACAGATAACTTCGTATCTCTATGGCGGCAGCCTTGAAACCAGGCTTCAGCAGGAGATAGTACTGGGCATGGGGGGAATAAAGTTAATAATGGTCCTTGACCAGTGCCCTTCGGTTTGCCACATGAATGAAGGCCATTCCGCCTTCATGGCACTGGAACGTATTAACCAGATAATGCTCAAGGACAATCTACCTTATGACGTGGCCCTGGAGGCCGTGCGTGCCACAAGCATATTTACTACTCATACCCCTGTCCCTGCAGGAATAGACCGCTTCCCGCCGGAGATGATCCGCCGGTACTTTACAGGATTGGCAGATAAGATGGGCATTGGCATTGATGCATTCATAGGACTTGGAAGGATCAACCCCGGTGATCAGGCTGAAGAATTCTGTATGGCAGTACTGGCTATAAATATGGCATCTCAAACCAATGGCGTGAGCAAGCTTCACGGTGAGGTCACACAAAAGATGTGGGGTAGCATATGGCCCCAGATTCCCCGGCATGAGGTCCCGATAACCCATGTCACCAACGGAATACATATACTCGGCTGGCTATCAAGTGAGATGTCCCTGCTCTATGAACGATATTTAGGATCAAGATGGATCGATGAGCCCACAAATTACGCCATCTGGAAAAGGAGCGAACAAATCCCTGACTTTGAGCTCTGGAGAAGTAAAGAGAGACTGAGAGAGGGACTCATATCATTTGCCAGGGCAAGGCTCAGAAAGCAGCTTCAGGCAAAAGGGGCCCCAAGTTACCAGATGAAGCTGGCTGACGAGGTCCTGGATCCTGAGGCCCTTACCATAGGCTTCGCTAGGCGCTTTGCAACATACAAGCGTTCTGCCCTGCTCTTTCGAGATCCGGACAGGCTCAGACAGATACTAACTAACGAAGAGCGTCCGGTGCAGATCATCTTCAGTGGCAAGGCCCATCCACAGGACAAGTACGGCAAGGAACTCATCCACAAGATAGTGCAAATGGCCAACACTACGGAATTTCGAAAGCACATAGTCTTTATTGAAAATTACGACATAGAAGTGGCCAGGTACCTTGTCCAGGGAGTAGACGTCTGGCTTAACACCCCTTTGCGCCCAATGGAGGCCAGCGGGACCAGCGGCATGAAGGTCCCGGCCAATGGCGGAATCAACCTGAGCATCCTTGATGGCTGGTGGGATGAAGGCTACAAGAGCAACAATGGCTGGGCTATAGGTGCGGGTGAGGAATATGAAGATCGCGAATACCAGGATGAGGTGGAAAGCCGGCTCCTCTATGAACTGCTTGAAAACACCGTAGTACCACTGTTTTATGATAGATCTGCCCATGATATACCCCATGGATGGGTTGAGATGATGAAGAATTCCATCCAGACCGTGTGTCCTTATTTCAATACAAACCGCATGGTGGAAGAATATGCCAGCCGGTTTTATCTGCCCAACATCTCCAAATGGCACTTGTTAGCAAAGGATAGCTGGAAGGAGGCCAGGGAGTTGTCCCGTTGGAAACGGGAGACATCAGGAGTATGGCACAAAGTCAAAATACTTGATTTACAGGTCCCGATCGACGGATCGCCAAAGGTCGGGGATCGTTTGCCGATAAAGGCCGTACTGGATCTTGGAGGACTGGACCCTGAAGAGGTGCGGGTTGAGGCGTATATTGGTCGACTGGACGATAAAGGAGAGATCCCTGAAGGCCATCCACTACCGATGCTTTCCGTAAGTGGGCAGCAAGAAGGAGGAGGATCTGTCTTTGAAGGAACACTACTCTGCCTTTCAAGTGGGCGGATAGGTTTTACTATTAGATGTTATCCTTTCCAGAAAGAACTTAGCCACAAGTTTGAGCTCGGACTTCTGACTTGGTGGGAAACCGAGAGATAGTTTCCATTTAATTGAGTTTGAAGTACCTAAAGTGAGCTAAAGTGCCTAAAGTTGTGGCGTGCGCTTTCATCTGCGTCCAAATCAAAAGCGGAGGCGTTTTCGCCTCCGCTTTTTCTATTTAATTCTGACCCTGATTAATTCTAAGGCAGCTCTTTCATAATGGTTTCGGACACTTCCTGGATGGAGGGTGATCCGTCCACTGAAATAACTTTGGGACCTTCCAGACTCTTGAAAACGTTGACAGCCGCCATTGTTCCAGTCGTATCGTCATAGTAAATGTTGTGGCGCTTGTTGATGGCTTCCTCGTCCTGATCATCAGGCCTTGTTATCAGATCACCGCCGCATACCCGGCAGACAAGTTTGCCCTCTTTTTCCACAGGTTTAATAGCATCAAACGCAATGTGGTTGGGATGGTTATTATCATTAACACAGAGTCGGCGACCCATGATTCGCAGCTTGGCTACCTCCCTGTCCAGGACGATCTCTAATACGTAATCCAGATCCATACCTTCGTCCTTCAAGGCCTTTGCCAGGGTTTCCGCCTGGACCTTGTTCCTGGGAAAGCCGTCCAGAAGCCAGCCATTCTTACAATCGTCTTCCTTGAGCCGGTTGAGTATCATCGGGATTGTAATATCGTCCGGCACCAGATCACCTTTATCAATATATTCCTTGGCCTTTAAACCAAGTTCTGTTCCTTCGCCGATATTTTTCCGGAAGATTGCACCTGACTCGATATGGGCGATATTATATTTATCCTTGATAATTGCGCCTTGGGTTCCTTTACCACTTCCATTGGGTCCAAAAGTCAAAATGTTCATACTCCACTCCTTTTTTAATGTTTATTTTGCCATAATGAATCAATGATAAAATTCAACAGGACGCATGATGACTCAAAAATCGCATCCTGATGATTTGGATTCAGAACACTGCCGCTCTTTATAACTCTTCATAACCCCTGGCCGCAAGACAAATACCAAGGGAATCAACCCAAAATAATCTTTATGGGTATAAAAAAACATACTAAGGGTTCAGGGTTCACCGTTCAGGGTTACTTTTTCCGTTGGCCTTGACCGCGGTTACGTCCGGCATGATCAACGTCCTGAAACTCAGCTTGATCCAACGCCAGGAAAGCTCACTATAGACTTCGGTGCAAGACCGTTCAAAACTCACGAAACAAATGCTCAGATTCTCAGTGAACCCTGAACGGTGAACCTCTGAACCTGTGAACGGTTACAAAACATACACGTAGTTCGAATTTGAGAAATGTATTTTTTCTATGCGTTTTTTCACTTCCTCGCACCTTGCCCACGAACAAAATCTTGAGTTTTGCATGCAGCTCCATATATAGTATATAATATTAATATGGTTCATCGCGGATTACTGGGGTAATCCACTTGAACAGCTATTAGCGGTTAGCGGTTAGCTATTAGTTTAATGATTACAGGATGTTTTGCTATTACAAATTTTTACCCGTTGGGTGTTATTTCTAATTAATGTAATGCCTTGATTTTTTCAAAGCTAAACGCTAATGGCTAACAGCTAATCGCTAACAGCTAATCGCTCAACTTAGGTTTCTAGGAGTACAGAGGTAATGGCTATAAAGCTCATGGAAATGGATTTAAAGACTCTACCAGGTTACTTGATGCTGTTGTATTCCGTAATAGCAATCGCCCTTATTATTTTTTTATGTATCCCATCAACAGCTCTGGCTAAATACTTATATGTAATACCCAGCGCCGAGATCCCGCTGAGAAGTGGTAAGGGTAATGAGTACAGGGTTGTTGCCGTGATTATAAACGGTAGTCGGGTGCAACTGTTGAAAAAGGACGGGGACTGGGCCATGGTACGCACATCAAATAATAAGAAAGGCTGGATGCCTAAAAGGTATTTAAGCGCCTCCCAACCCTTGAAGGACGTGGTCGCTTCATTACAGGTCGAGAGAGATCAACTTAAAAAACAGACAACCGAAATTAGTGAACAACTGGATGAAGCCTCAGAGGCCCGGAATCAGTATGAGCAGGAATTGAAAGCCTGTATTCTGGACAGAGATCAAATCAGAAAGAGCTATGATGGCCTTAAAGAAGATGCTGCAGATGTAATAAATTTCAAGCAGGCCCTTTCAGAAACAGCAGAGGAACTCCAGGAAGTAAAACATAAATATACCATAGCTGAGCAGGAGAATGAACATCTCAGGGATAATAGCAAAATAAAGTGGTTTTTCGCCGGTGTCTGTACCCTGATAGTTGGTTGGATTATAGGTTTTATAACAACCCGCGGACGTAAGCGCAGACCTTCACTTCAAATCTAATAAGATAAAGACATTTGGCAGTGAATTTTGAATTTTCAAATTTCAAATTTTCAGTTTCGACATCGGCATTCAAAAGGATGCCGGAATTTATTTAAAATGTTAAGGTTCTTTATGATAAAAGGTTTTACTGATATGAGAATATTTAAATGCCCCGGGTGTGGTAAGCCGATTTCTTTTGAGGGGAACCCCTATAGGCCTTTTTGCAGTAAAAAATGCAAGATGGTGGATCTTGGAACATGGTTTAAAGAAGAATACCGGATATCAAACCCTATGGAATCTGAAGATGAATTTAAGGATTTAGAAATTGAGGAATTCCTAAATTAATGGAAAGAAGAATATGGACGAGAAAATCGAAAAAGTTATCCCTTCATACGACGTAATTATTCTTGGGACAGGACCTGCCGGTCTGCAGGCTGCAATTCATGCAGCAAGGAAAAAGGCCAGGGTGCTGGTACTGGGCCGTCCGGAATCCAGCAGCCTGTACAAGGCCCATATTGAAAACTATTGCTGTGTGCCCGGAGTAAAAACAGGAGAGGAGCTCCTATTAACAGGTATGCAGCAGGCAGAATATTTTGGGGCGGAACTTCTTCAAGAAGACGTTATAACAACCGCTGTCCTTCAGGGTGATGCATACCAGGTGACCACTGAGAGCGGAAAGACTTACTCTACATATGCCCTGATAATTTCAACCGGAGTAACACGTAAAGGCCTCGGACTTAAAGGAGAAAAGGACCTGGTCGGCAGAGGAGTCAGCTACTGTGTTGACTGTGACGCAAACTTCTATAGGGATGCTGTGGTGGCAGTAGTGGGAGACGGGAGCGCTGCTGCCCATGGCGCAGTCACTCTGAGTAAGATAGCTAAGGAGGTAACGCTCATAACTAAAGATTTGAAGGTGAACCCTGCGCTCAAGGCAGAGCTGGAAAAAGGCGGTGTGATAATGGTTGCCGGGTCCAAAGTAAAGGAGCTCATAGGCACCGACAAGCTGGATGCCATTGTACTCAGCGATGGCACCGAACTTTCCCTTGACGGACTCTTTATTGAAAAAGGCGCCAAAGGGGCCATGGAGCTTACGGCTTTTCTGGGAGTAAGCCTGGATCCGGAAAAATTCACTTATATAGTCACTGACAGAAAACAGGCCACCAACATAGGTGGCATCTATGCAGCAGGGGACATATGCGGACCTCCCCTTCAGATGGCAAAGGCCGTTGGAGAAGGTTGCGTCGCCGGTCTTTCCGCGGG
>JGI24025J20009_10003757_pt1 | contig 10211 bp, 5 predicted proteins | sample Cruoilmetagenom3_FD_20009 | JGI IMG/M metagenome (IMG submission 20009) | reverse complement strand
AGGTGGCCGCAGTGTTGCGCGGGTTGCGCCAGGCGCTGTCATCCAGTGATGAAGCCGCCGCGCGGGCGCTGATTTCACGCTGGGTGGAAGGCTATCAGGGCGGACAGGCGGATCTGAAAACATCCTGAGATGAAAGGCTCTGCCCACAATCCGCAAAAGGCAGATCAATTGTTTCCCCAGAGGAACGTATCGTCGGTGAATTCGTCGCGCCAATTCCAACACTTTGCCGGTTTGCGGTCTATATGTGGGCGGCTTCAAGAAAACAACACAACATATAGGCGGATCGGCGCATTTTGACGGGGCGCTCGAAAATCACAGGGTGACGGGCAGATTCTTTATGGATAACTTTTGCTGTGAATAGTTTTTTGTCCATTACGTAGCATGACATTTTCAATTATGTGGTCTGTGCTCCGGGGGAGTGCGGGAATGGAGTTAGCGAATGTCGAATTCTGAACAGGCTGTGGGGCAGGCGGAACTGCGTGAGGTGCGCCGCGAGAATCGGGGGCTTCTCTGGTCTGCGGCTCTTTTCAGCATTTTCATCAACTTGCTGATGCTGACGGGCCCGTTGTTCATGTTGCAGGTTTACGATCGGGTTCTGGGCAGTCGCTCGGAAGAGACATTGGTGGCGATGTTCGTGCTGATGGCTTTCCTGTTTCTGGTCATGGGTATTCTGGATTGGGCACGGGGACGGATTCTGGCCCGGCTGGGCGCGCGGTTCCAGGCCCGCCTGGACAAGCGGGTCTTTGCGGCGATCCTGAAAAAGGCCTCTCTGTCCCAGCACACTAAGGATTCTGACAACCAGCTCAAGGATCTTGAATCGGTTCAGCGGTTCTATGCCTCGCCGGTTTTTGCCGCCCTGTTCGATCTGCCCTGGACTCCGGTGTTCCTGTTCGGGATTTCGATTTTCCACCCGTATCTTGGCATGCTCGCCGTGGGCGGCGGCGGCCTGCTGATCATGGTCACCGTGCTGAACCAGGTCACGACCAAACACGCGGTGATGCAGTCTATGGCGGCGGCCTATCAGTCCGACCGTATGGCCGAGCACCTGCACAGCGAAGCTGAGATGATCCGCAGCATGGGTATGCAGGAGACGTCGTTCCAGAGATGGCACAAAGCCCGTCAGCGGTCGCTGGAGCAGGGCATGCGGGCCAGCGATCTGGGCGGTAGCTTTTCGATCACCACCAAGACGTTCCGGATGTTTCTGCAATCGGCGATGCTGGCGCTGGGGGCCTATCTTGTGTTGCAGGGGGAAATGACCCCCGGGGCGATGATTGCAGGGTCGATCCTGATGGGGCGGGCGCTGGCACCGGTGGACCTGGTGGTGGGGCAATGGGTCATGGTGCAGCGTGCCAAGCGCGGCTGGGACAACCTGGTAGAACTGCTTTCGGAGGTTCCGGCCGATGAGACCCGCATCAAACTGCCGCGACCGCAGGCCCGTCTGGTGGTTGACCAGGTGACCGTGGTGCCGCCCGGCGCACGTCAGGCCTCTCTGCGGTTGGTGAATTTTGAAGTAAAGCCCGGACAGGCCATCGGTGTGATCGGCCCGAGTGGCTCGGGCAAATCCACCCTGGCGCGTGCCCTGACCGGTGTCTGGGCACCTGCGGGCGGCAAGATCCGCCTTGATGGGGCTGCGCTGGATCAATATGATCCCGAGCGGCTGGCGCAGTATATCGGCTATCTGCCGCAGCGGGTGCAGTTGTTTGATGGCACGATCGCGGAAAACATTGCCCGCCTCAGCCTGGAACCGGACGATGCCAAGGTTGTTGCCGCTGCCAAAAAGGCCGCCGCGCATGAGATGATCCTGAAGCTGCCTCTTGGCTATGATACGCCGGTCAGCATGGCGGGCGGGCAACTGTCCGGTGGTCAGGTTCAGCGCATTGGACTGGCCCGTTCCATGTACGGGGATCCGGCGATCATGGTGCTTGATGAACCCAATTCCAATCTCGACAACGAGGGGTCGGATGCGCTTAACGCGGCAATTCGACAGATGAAGGCCGCCGGCAGTTCAGTCATAATCATGGCCCACCGCCCGGCCGCCATCAAGGAATGCGAAATGCTGTTGATGCTGGAAGACGGACGGCGCAAGGCCTGGGGGCCGCGCGAACAGGTCCTGGCCGCAGTGGTCCAGAACCATCAGCAGATCAAAAAAGCAGCCCAGAAACCAACCGGTGTAACATGACCGATAAAACTGCCCGTCCCTTTTCGCCCGCCGGGCCCCTTTTTGTGGGGTTCCTGACAATGATCGCCCTGATTGGCGGCTTTATCGTCTGGGGCCTGATGGCCAATATCGCCGGGGCCGTCGTGGCCTCGGGCCGGATTGTCGTCGACAAGAACCGTCAGGTTGTCCAGCACCCCGATGGCGGGGTGGTCGAGGCCATTCTGGTGAAAGAGGGCGATACCGTTGTGGAAGGCGATGTGCTGGTGCGGCTGGACCCGACGAACCTTGCCTCGGAACTGATCATCATCGAGGGCCAGCTTTTTGAGATGATGGCCCGCCGTGGGCGGCTTGAGGCCGAGCGGGACGAACTGGAAGAAATTGTCTTTGATCCCATGCTGTTGGAGTATGGAAAAACCACGCCCAGCATTGTCACCATGACCGAGGGGCAGACGCGTCTGTTCGTGGCGCGCAACGAATCCGAAGCCAAGCAGGTTGAACAGCTACGCAACCGACGGACGCAGTTGAACAACCAGGTCATGGGGATTGATGCCCAGATGACGGCTATGGACCGTCAGCAGGAGCTGATTGCGACCGAACTGGTCAATCAGGAGGTTCTGCTGAAGAAGGGGTTGGCGCAGGCCACGCGGGTGTTGGCCCTGCAACGCGAAGAAGCCCGCCTTGCCGGCACCATGGGAGACCTGGTGGCACAGCGGGCCCTGGCGCTTGACCGTATTGCCGAACTGGAGATTGAAGAGCTGCGATTGCATACCACCCGCCGGGAAGCCGCCATCACCCGCCTGCGCGACCTGCAATTCAGCGAGTTGGAGCTGGCTGAACAGCGCCGCTCGCTGTTGGAGCGGTTGTCGCGGCTGGATATTCGGGCCCCGATTTCCGGGGTGGTTTACGATTTGCAGGTTTTTGGCCGGCGCTCAGTGATCCGGCCGGCCGATCCCGTGCTGTTTCTGGTGCCTCAGGACCGGCCGCTGACCATCGAAGCGCAGATAGACGTGATCCATGTGGATCAGGTCTATGCAACGCAGGAGGTGGTCCTGCGGTTTTCGGCCTTTGACATGCGTGAGACACCGGATTTGAACGGCTTTGTCACACATGTTTCGCCGGATGCCTTTTCGGACAATCAGACCGGTGCCTCGTGGTATCGGGTTGAAATCGAATTGCCGGAAGATGAAATCGCCAAGCTCTCGGAAAAGCAGATTTTGATTCCGGGCATGCCTGTTGATGCGTTCATTCGCACCCGGGATCGCACACCGGTTGCCTATTTCCTGGCACCACTGACGACGTATTTCGACAAAGCGTTCCGCGACGGTTGATTCGCGGAACGGATCAGAGAAAAACAGGCCGGCGTCCGTTTCCCGGTTAAGGTTTTTTCAACACTTTCCTGTAAGTATCCTTTTATGGATGACTGTCCTGATGTTGACACATTCCCGCCTTTGGGATGTCAAGGTTCAGGTGCAGAATATTCCCTAAGGTGTTGGTTTCATATCCGTTGCAAGGCGGCTTTGGAGTCGGCCCACCTGGCAAATCGCCGGGATATACATAATGGGATGGTGCTCTCAAATAGTGCCATAAAGACCCGGATTCGGACAGAGTTTCCTAGAGAGTTGCAAAGCTCCGGGATATGAAACAATCTGTTTCCGGTCTTTATCCCTAAAAGACCCCTGATTACCCCCATATGGGGGTAGCGAAGATTCCCCCTGAAATGGTCAATAATATGTGAGCGATCTGCAGGCATATCTGCGTCGTTTTTACGGGCACTTTATTGTTTAGGGTGTCGCGTGTTTTTTTTAACAACCTTTTTACGGGGGTAAAAAAATGTCTATGACTAAAATCCAACAAGCTTGGCAGAGTGTCGGTGGCGTTCCGGTTATCGGGACACCTGATACGGACAACATCAACCTTAAGACGGGTGTGAACGCGGGTGCCAACAAGGCCAAAGGCCTGGGTGGCGACGACTACATTCTGGGTAACCACAATGACAACGTGCTGATCGGCAACGCGGGCAATGATTACCTGCGCGGCGAAGGCGGAAGCGACACCATCGCTGGTGGCGTGGGCGACGATGTCATGCTGGGTGATGGTGCCGAACAGGGCCAGGTTCCTGCCGGTGACTGCCTGCTGGGCGGCGACGGTAACGATGTGGCTGCCGGTAACGGTGGTGCCGACACCATCGAAGGCAACTTCGGTAATGATTTCCTGATGGGGAATTCCGGTAACGACAATATCTGGGGTGGTTTCGGCGCAGACATCATCGCAGGTGGCGGCGACGACGACAAGATCTGGGGCGGTGACGACGATGACTGCCTGTTCGGTCAAGAGGGCGATGACACCATTTATGGTGGCAACGGCGACGACGGGATTTCCGGCGGCAACGGCGACGACGCTCTGTACGGCAACGCGGGCGACGACGCTATCGCAGGTAACGACGGCCACGACGCTATCAATGGCGGCATGGGCGACGATACTCTCTGGGGTGGTGCTGGTGCCGACGCGATCCGTGGTCATGACGACGACGACTGGATCTGGGGCGGTGAAGACGATGACTTCCTGCTGGGTCAGCGCGGCAACGACGAGATCTACGGTGGCCAGGGCCGCGACAACATCCGCGGTGGTTCGGGCGACGATTCGCTCTCCGGCGATAGCGGCAATGACGTCATCCAGGGTGGCGACAACGAAGACTGCATCGATGGTGGCGAAGGCAACGATAAGATCTGGGGCGACAATGCCGATGGTCAGCCTGCCGAAGGACCGGCCACTGACGTGATCGATGGCGGTGCTGGCAATGACACCATCTTCGCTGGCGAAGACGGTGACATCGTGACCGGTGGTGAAGGCAACGACTTCGTCTTCGGTCAGGATGGCAACGATACGCTTGCCGGCAACGAGGGTCACGACATCGTTTCAGGTGGTGACGACGACGACGACATCCACGGCAACGACGGCAACGACTTCCTTATGGGTGGTTTCGGTGACGACGAAGTCTCGGGCGATGCCGGTGATGACTCGGTACTCGGTGGCCAGGGCGATGATACGCTCTGCGGTGGCGAAGATGAGGACTACCTGAATGGCGGGGCCGATGATGACGTCCTGCTCGGCGGCGACAATACCGACGAACTGCGCGGTAACATCGGCGACGACACCCTGTTTGGTGGCAACGGCGACGATAAGGTCATGACTGCCGGTGACGTTGGCTTCCGTCAGGGTCCCGACGCGTTCCGCGGCGATGCGGCCCATGCCGACGCTGCATTCGGTGGTCTCTTTGGTGGTGCGGGTAACGACGTTCTGCTCGGCGGTAAGGGTAATGATTACCTGAACGGCGAAAAGCACGAAGACTGCCTGATCGCTGACGAAGGCAACGACACCCTGCGCGGTGGTGCTGATGGCGACGACTTCGTCTTCGGTCATAGCCTGGACGGTAGCCTCTTTAAAGGCGGTGAGTTCGGTTCCAAGAACGTTGTTGAAGACTTCAACTACGATGGTAGCGATCGTCTGGTGTTCAACGGGGTTCACCAGAATCACCTGACGGCCAGGGTGGACGGCGATGACATCATCATCAAGTCCGACCTGAACGGTGGTGACACCGTGCGCGTTAACAACCTGTTCACCGAACTGGGCCTGGACCTTCTTCCGGCGGAAGACGTTCCCGGCAATCAGCCAGAGTTCAATGCCGATCTTCTGGATTATCTGCAGCACAGTGACTTTGGTGAAGGCAAAGGCGTCATCTACTTCGAAGACAAGAATGTCGACACCGTTGTCTGTGATCCGGATGATGCGATGACCGGTTGGGAGCACAACTACGAATGGATGCCGCTAGGCAACAAGCCTCTGGATGGTTACGCAGGCGATACTCTGCCGAACACCACTGTCGCGGACTTTGTTGACCGTTGGTTGGAAGATGATGCGAACATTAGCTACGCTGGTGATTCGATCAACTACGACCTGGGTGCATAAGCCATCTAAGATTGGCTGAGCAGGACCGGGTTCCCGGTCAGTTTAGCACCGACTTGGGACTCGTCCCCCGGCACCGCTCCTGAAAAGGGGCGGTGCTACTTTTTTGGTCCCCGGCATTTCTTGCCCCGCCACAATTTCACCTCTCTCACGGCATGGTTTTCAGTTTATGCTGAATGTCGACTGGCAGGCAGAAAGAGGATGTGCATGGACGATTTATTGAAGATAAGCGCACTGCGTTTCGTGCCCGGAGGCATGTATGGTGTTGCGCCAACAACCGCCCTGCTGACACTGGAGGTGAACGGGACCATTCCCGGCGATCTGCTTGACCAGCTGGCTTCCCGAGACAGCCTGAATGCGCTGAACCAAACCGAACCGCTGTCGGGTCTTGGGCAGGGGGATTGGCTGTCGCATTTTCTGGTTGGCGGCCGGGGTGAGTCCCGTTTGGCCGATGTAATCGCGGCATTGATTGTTGTGGTGCAGCTTTGGGCGCGCTCTCCTGTTCACAAGGCGCAGGTCATTTCGGCGTCTACCGACCGGATTCGCCTGGCTGTGCCCTGGTGGAACCGGATCCTGACCCGGGACGCTGCCGATCTGGTAGCGGGATATCTGAGCGCGGTGGCCGCTTTCGGGATGGAGGATGGCACCGCCAGGGCGCGCCGCCACCTGGACAGGGTGCTGCGGCAGGCCCAGCCCGAGGGGCTGTCGCCCAATTCGTTGCGCTTCGCCCGTTCGGCCATGGCCCGGGGCATGCCGGTCACTCTGCTGAATGGTCGAACGTTGCAGATCGGATGGGGGGCAAATGCCCGACAGTTCATGAGCAGCTTCACCGACCAGACGCCCGCACTTGGAGAGCGGCTGTCCCGGCACAAATTTCACTGCAACCGGCGGCTGGCCCGGGCTGCGGTGCCGGTCCCCGATACCCGGCTGGTCCAGTCTCTGCCGCAGGCCCGGGCCGCCGCAGAGGCATTGGGCTGGCCTGTCGTGGTCAAGCCCGTGGCGGCGGATCAGGGGCGGGGCGTTCATGTGGGGGTCGGTTCTTTTGCGGCGCTGGAGCATGCGTTCCGGGGGGCTTCTGATATGCAGGATCACGGTGTTCTGGTCGAAGAACTCGTCCCCGGCGATGATTATCGGATCCTGGTGGCGGATGGCCGGATGGTTATGGCCTGCCGCCGTATTCCGGGCGGCGTGACCGGGGATGGAACCTCTACGGTGAACGCACTTCTGGATCGGCTCAACGCGGATCCTTTGCGCGGCACCGATCTGCGCAGCGCCTTGGTCCGGATTTCACCGGATAGCGAGGCGCTTTCGTGTCTGGAGGCGGCGGGGCTGACCCCGGACAGTATTCCGCAAGAGGGCCGGTTCGTGCCTTTGCGCCGGACCGCCAATATCAGCACTGGTGGAACGGCGGTGGATGTCACGGATCTGATTCACCCTGACAATCAGATGGTGGCGGTCCGGGCCGCGCGTATCGCCAGGCTGGATATCGCCGGGGTGGATTTTCTTTGCCCCGATATCGGGCGATCCTACCGCGAGGTTGGCGGGGCGATCTGCGAGGTCAACGGGCAGCCCGGGTTCCGCCCGCATTGGCTGAGCGCCCCCGGGCGGGACGTGAATGGCGATATCCTGGACATCCTGTTTGAAGACCATCCGGCGCGGATCCCCACGGCGGCGATCACCGGCACCAATGGCAAGAGCACGACCGCAAGAATGTTGCATCATATCTGGCAGACCGCCGGGAAAACGGCCGGGGTCTGCACAACTGCGGGGACCTGGGTCGGGCCGGACAGGATTGATACAAAAAACCTCAGCGGCGTGCCGGGGGCGGCGCTTTTGTTCTCGGATCCGGCGGTCGAGGCGGCGGTGCTGGAAATGCCACGCAAGGGGCTGATCCTTTATGGCCAGGCCTGCGATCACTATGACGTGGCGGCCTTCCTCAATGTTCAGGACGATCATATCGGACAGGATGGCATTAAAACCCTGGAAGATATGGCGCGGTTGAAAACCGGGGTGATCCAGCGCGCCCGGGAGGCTGTCGTTGTCAATGCCGAGGATCCGCTTTGTCTGCAAGCGCTCGGGACGGCCGTGGCGCGGCGGCAGATTCTGGTGGCGATGCGCCCGGACACCACGGCTCTGGCCGACCATCTGACCGCCGGCGGCGACGGGATCTTTGTGGCCGCGCATGAGGGTGCCGACTGGATCATCTCGGCCCGCGGGGCGCAGCGTATCCCGGTCATCAAGGTCGGGGATATCCCTGCCACACTGGGTGGGCGTCTGCGTTTCAACATCATGAACGCGATGTTCGCCACCGCCCTGGCCGATGCGCAGGGCCTGAGTGCAAGCGCTATCCGCACGGCGCTTGCCAGTTTTGAGGCCTCACGTGAAATGAACCTGGGGCGCTACAACATTATCGACGGCTTACCCTTTCAGCTAATCGTCGACTTTGCTCATAATGAACCGGGCGTCACCGAGTTTTGCCGATTTGTGCGTGACCTGCCGGTGACGGGGCGGCGTCACCTGGCGGTCCAGATTCTTGGAAACAGCGGGCCGTACAAACTGGAGGCAACGGCGGCAGACCTGGTCGAGACCTTCGATCAGATCTGCGTGATACCCAATCTCTCGGTCATCAGAAAACACAGCTACTACAAGAGCCAGGATCCGGAGGGTGAGATGTTGCAAACCTGCCGCGCGGTGCTGCACAAGAATGGGGCCACCGGCAGTCAGATCATGACCAGTCAAAGCGAAGACGCGATCCTGGACCAGATCCTGTCAATAGCGGAACCCGGTGATCTTGTGGCCTTGCTGGTCGGCGCGGATGTCGCCTATCGCTACATTGACAAGTTCCGCACCCAAGGCGGCAGCAAGGCGGGGGCAGAGAGCGTCTGAGCCATTTCTGTCCCCTTGTCAGACCCTCGTTTCAAACTTGCTGCTGTCCCGACGGTGGTGCGCCGGTTTTGATCGGCGGCAGCAACGAATGATACAGGGTGATCAGCTCGCTTTGCCGGTGAATGCCCGTCTTGGCAAAAATCGCCTTGAGATAGCTGCGCGCCGTGGAAATCGTAAGATTGCTTGCCTTGGCCGCCGCCGCGAGTGATTTGCCGCCAAGCAATTGCTGGGCAAGCCGCCGTTCCGCCGNCGTCAGGCCCAGGGTNTCCAGAAGCAATTCGCGCAGGTTGGAGTCTTCGGCATCTTCCTGTCCGAATACGATCAGTGCCAGGCGCGGCACCTCGTTGATCGGCAACACGACAATTGTCTTGAGCGGCCCCTCGACCCCTTCGAGCTGGACCACCGATGTCTTCCCGGCCCCGGTGGTTGCAGTGACCAGGGCATCTTGGATAAGAGTCTGATTTGGCCGTGTTTTAGCCGTTATGCGACCATTCAGAATGTGCAGCTCTTCATTGCTGCTCAGCCAGTTTCTGGAACTGTCCGTCAAATAGCCCAGCACACCCTGAGCATCCGCCACGGCAAACCCGAAAGACAGGCTGCGCAGGATGATTTCCGGAATTTTGGGTTGCTCCTGGTTGCTCTGAGGGCTGAAGCGTTCATGCAGCAACTGGTCGGCATAGGTCAGGCCGACCTGCGCCATGCGGTGCTGCTCGGCCGAGACCATCTGCCCGGGCTGGCTGCTGACAAAGGCCACCATTGCGGCAATATTTCCAACCCGCTCGCCAATGCCGATCAGATACCGGCTGGAGCGAATCCAGCCGTAGAGGCCGCATCATCCGCGGGCACCCGGTTCTGGCCCGGCCGCAGGTCCGGGTTCTCTCCGGTCAGCGAAAGGGACGTCTTCAACGCCCGCGAGATAATCGTCTAAAATATGAATAACAACCTAGCCAAGCCCCCCGGACCGGGCAAGAGCGAAGGAACTAATGTGGTTAAACGAGCGGAGTTTGTTTCCCGCCGGGAAACAATACTTGATTCGAGGCATGAATTATCCAAGCGGCCCGGTTGAGGCATTTTCAGAAAAACAACCCTTAAGGGAGTGCCTTATTGGAAAGGGGAAATGCAGATTCTGTAGCTTCTGTAGATTCTGTGCTGTATTAATCCCCCCGCAGGGTTCCGACCCTAACGACCCGCAATGCCGTGACCA
>JGI24025J20009_10003756_pt1 | contig 10212 bp, 6 predicted proteins | sample Cruoilmetagenom3_FD_20009 | JGI IMG/M metagenome (IMG submission 20009) | reverse complement strand
TAGCGTTTTATCGGGGTTTCGGCGCAAAGGTTGAACAGATGCGTGACGATCTGCTCTTTCTGCTGCGTAACTTGAAGGCGCAAGGTAAGCGTATAGCTGTCTACGGTGCTTCGGCAAAGGGCAGCACGCTACTCAACTACTTCGGCATTGGCCGCGAGGCGCTTGATTTTGTGGTAGACCGCAGTACAGTCAAGCAGGGGTATTATACCCCTGGTACACATTTGCCCATCTATGCGCCGGAGAAGCTGCTGGAAGAGATGCCAGATTACGTGTTACTGCTGACCTGGAACTTTGCCGATGAGATCCTGGCCCAGCAGGCTGAATTCCGACAGCGCGGTGGTCGTTTCATTATTCCCATTCCTGAATTGAGAATCGTATGATCGTAGGTGTTGATGATCACTGCGCCGATCCTCGGAGTGGAGGTTGATTCGTGATTTTCGCCGAGACAAAACTAGAGGGCGCATTTGTCATTGAACCAGAAAGGCTGGGAGACGAGCGCGGCTTTTTTGCCCGAACCTGGTGCCGGCGAGAATTCGAAGCCCACGGGCTCAATCCACGATTGGTACAGTGCAATGTGTCATTCAACAGGAAAAAGGGTACCCTGCGCGGGATGCACTATCAGGCCGCTCCCCACGAAGAGGCCAAGCTGGTGCGCTGCACCATGGGTGCTATCTATGATGTGATCATTGATCTGCGTCCCGATTCGCCCACCTTCAGGCAGTGGACAGCGGTGGAACTGACAGAGGACAATCGCTGCATGCTCTACGTCCCCGAAGGGTTCGCCCACGGATTTCAGACCCTGGAAAACGACACAGAGGTCCTCTATCAGATGTCTGAGTTCTATCATCCGGAAAGCGCCCGTGGGGTGAGGTGGGATGATCCAGCATTTGGGATTGAGTGGCCAATAGAACAACTGACCATTTCGTCTCGGGATCGGTCATATGACCGGTTTGACGCAGATGTAGTTGAACATGCCAAGCAGGTGACGGAGATGGTTTTTTGGGGGGCTACCGGGCAAGCCAGGGTACTAAGGGAGTGTATGAGGGACTCTGGACTGAAGCTGGTGGCCTTGTTTGATAGTAACGAGAGTCTGACATCACCATTTGCAGATGTTCCTCTCCATTGTGGCAGGAAAGGCTTCGAAGATTGGATGACAAAGAGAAGTTCGAAAGCCCCGGTTGGCTTCTTGGTAGCTATTGGTGATCTTGGGGGTGTCGATCGGATTGGAATCCAAGAGTACCTGGAGTCGTATAGCCTTGTTCCTCTGGTCGCAAAGCATCCAACTGCATTTGTGGCAGATGATGTCGTAATCGGACCTGGATCTCAGATCTTGGCTCATTCATCAGCCTGCGTTGAAACTGTGATTGGTCGTGCCTGCATCATCAATACAAGTGCTAGCGTTGACCACGAATGCCGCCTTCATGACGGCGTTCATATTGGACCAGGCGCGCATTTGGCGGGTTGTGTAGAAGTTGGGCGCTATGCATCACTTGGCACAGGAGCAGTGGTATTGCCAAGGACAGAGATCGGAGAAGGAGCTATAGTCGGTGCTGGTGCTGTGGTCACTGAGGATGTTCCACCACATACCGTTGTTGCTGGGAATCCAGCGCGGGTCTTGAGGAGAGTAGGTGGACGATAGTGCAGGGTGACAAAGCTATTCACGACCACTACAGCAGATAGGTGCCTGGTGGGCGTGAAAGGAGTAGATGTGGTGGAACGTATTCCTGTTGCGGGGCCTTGGATCACCCAGAAAGAGATCGACTATGTGACTGATGCTGTAACTAATGCCTGGTACGGCAAGGCCAACATGTACCATGGGCGCTTTGAATCAGCATTCGCTGACTACGTCGGCAGAGAGTATGCCATAGCGCTCCCATCCTGTACTTCAGCACTTCATCTCTCTCTGGCAAGCCTTGGACTAGAATCGGGAGACGAGGTGATCGTGCCTGAGATCACCTGGATTGCCAGTGCAGCCCCGGTCACCTATGTGGGTGCGATGCCTGTCTTTGCCGACATTGACACGGAGTCATGGTGTCTGTCAGCTCAGCGTCTTGAAGAGAGTGTCTCGCCGAGGACCAAGGCGCTCATCGTGGTTGGCCTGTACGGCAATATGCCAGACATGGACGCGATTCTGGACATAGCACAGCATTATGGCATTTCGGTCATTGAAGATGCGGCACAGGCAATTGGATCAGAACACAAGGGGAGAAAGGCTGGCAGTTTTGGGCTGAGCAGCGCTTTCAGTTTTCATGGCTCGAAGACTCTGACGACGGGCGAAGGCGGCATGCTCGTGACCGATGATGAGAACGTATACAGACGCTGTCTCTTTCTGCGGGATCATGGTCGTCAGCCCGGACACAAGGTGTTCTGGAACATCGAAGTCGCCTACAAGTACAAGATGTCGAGTATGCAGGCAGCTCTAGGTTTGGCGCAATTGGAGCGCGTGGAGGAACTGGTTGAGCGAAAGAGGCAGATATTCGCCTGGTATCAGGAATCGCTCGGCGATGTGGAAGGGATTGTGCTCAACCAGGAAGCACCTGGAGTAAAGAATACGTACTGGATGGTGACAGCGATAGTGGATGCGAGATTTAGCATCGGCAAAGCGGAGCTCATCAGTGTGATGTCAGAGAAGGGTATTGACTGTCGCCCGTTCTTTCATCCGCTCAGTTCGCTTCCGGCTTATGCTGATTTGCCCCAGGCCCGTATTGCCCGTTCAAGGAATCTGAATGCGTACGATATTGCGCCGCGGGGCATTAACCTCCCCAGTGCTTTGAACATGACGGAGGAACGAGTCAGGCATGTCTGTGATCGTATGAAAGCGATTGTGGCAGATAGCAGATGAGCCCGGAAATGCGAGGGTGCTGATACACACGCGATCGCAAAGAGGGAGAGGGGATTCCTCTACGCCCCTGAGAGCACCAGGGGTGTCAGGTGGAATGACCCGACATTTGATATCCGGTGGCCAGTTGCTGAGCGGGTAGTCTCAGCAGAGGATCAGCGTTATCCAGGTTTCATCTTTCGGTCATGAAAAGAGTTCTGCTCACTGGCGCTGCAGGGTTTATTGGCCGACATTGTCTGCCATTGCTGTCAGCAAACGGCTATGAAGTCCACGCTGTTGATTTGACGGTGCCATCTAGCGGTGTGCTGGATGTGCAGTGGCACCGAGCTGACCTGCTGAATCCAGGACAGGTTTCAGAGTTGATGGCCAGAGTCCGGCCAACTCATCTCTTGCATTTCGCCTGGTTTGTGGTGCCAGGGAAGTATTGGACTTCTGTGGAGAACGTGCGTTGGGTTCAAGCGAGTCTTGACTTGCTGCAGGCATTTGCCTCGCATGGGGGACGGCGAGTGGTAATGGCGGGAACCTGTGCCGAGTATGACTGGCGGTACGGGTACTGCTCCGAGCGGATAACGCCACTGCGCCCTGCGACTCTGTATGGAGTATGCAAGCACTCTCTTCAGATGATGCTAGATGCCTTCGCTGGACAAGCGGGGCTGAGTGCGGCCTGGGGGCGTATCTTCTTTCTCTACGGTCCGCATGAGCATCCGAACAGATTGGTGTCTTCGGTGATTCGTTCGCTGTTGCGGGGTGAACCCGCTCGCTGTTCCGACGGTAAGCAGATTCGGGATTTTCTTTACGTTGAGGATGTCGCTCGGGCATTTGTCACGCTCTTGGAAAGCGGTGTATCGGGGCCTACAAACATCGCTTCAGGATGTCCTGTTGCGGTGAAGGACCTTCTCTACGGAATCGCTGAGAAACTGAACCGACGAGATCTGATTCATCTGGATGCCTTACCGGCCCATGCAAACGAACCACACTTGCTGGTTGCTGATGTCAGCCGTCTGTTTGATGAAGTGGGTTGGTCGCCGGAGTATGACCTGGATCGTGGCTTGGAGAAAACCATAAGCTGGTGGAGAGACCATTTCCTTGAAGAGAACGAACTACGAAGATAGGTGTCCTGTTTGCGCAGCCCACTCGGTAGCTGCATTCTTATGTCGTGAACAGGTCCCTGTTCATCAGAATCTGGTGATCAGGGATCAGCAAGCTGCTGTGGGCATAGCTCGTGGTGACCTAGAGCTCGCCGTCTGTGAAGAGTGTGGGTTCATATTCAACAGGGCGTTTGAGCCTTTGCGCTTAAGCTATGGCGGGGACTACGAGAATACACAAGCATGTTCGCCCTTTTTCAGAGCGTATCTTGATACGCTTGTAAGCTACTTGATCCTGGAGAAAGGCGTTCGGAATTCGCACATTGTGGAAGTTGGGTGTGGAGACGGATTGTTCTTGAGAAGCCTGGTCGAGGCTGAGGGGGCTGGGAACAGTGGTTATGGGTTCGACCCCAGCTACACCGGCCCGGCAAGCGATCTGGAAGGACGACTGCAATTCCAGAAGCGCGACTACGGGCCAGAGTGTGTTGGCGTTTTCACTGATGTGGTTGTCTGCCGCCATGTGATAGAGCACGTTCCGGATCCTTTGGGCTTGCTTCGCACAATCAGACTGGCGTTGGCGAATTCCCCCCACGCTCGGGTCTTCCTTGAAACACCTTGTGTGGAATGGATACTGCGCAATCAAGTGATATGGGACTTCTTCTACGAGCACTGTTCCTATTTCACAGCAGAGTCATTAACTACCGCATTTCAGGCTTCGGGATTCAGGGTTGAGGATGTGCGCCACGTCTTTGGGGGGCAGTATCTGTGGGTCGAGGCGACAGTGGCTAAGCAGGGGGCAGCCATGGCGCGAGACCCTGGTTCTATCCCTGCTTTGGCTCGGCAGTTCCTCGAATTGGAAGGTGATCTTGAAGGAGGTTGGCAGACTAGAATCCAGCAACTGGCATGCAAAGGGAAGGTCGCTCTCTGGGGAGCAGGGGCCAAAGGGGTGACTTTTGCGAATCTGATTGATCCCACGCTCCAGTGGATTGACTGTGTTGTTGATCTGAATCCTAAAAAGCGGGGGCACTATGTGCCAGGAACTGGGCATCCGATTGTGGGCTATCAGGAACTTGCAGACCGGGGAGTGACAGTCGCGATACTGATGAATCCAAACTACCGCCATGAGAACCTGGCCTTACTGCGCACGGCGCATTTGGACATTGACTTGATTGAGTAGATCAGAGCAAAACCATGTTGATATCTTATAGTCACAGATTTATCTTCATTCACATCTACAAGGTAGCAGGATCAAGTGTCCGTTGGGCCCTAAGAGAACACGCTCATCAACCAGATAGGGTGCTGGCAAACAGATTGCTGAGGAAAGTGGGCATGGATATTGCCCTACCATTCCGCAAATGTGAGGAGTTTCCTGCTCACATGAAGGCGCGGGATATTCGAGAAGAACTGCCTCCTAAGGTTTATGACAAATTCTACAAGTTTGCTTTTGTAAGAAACCCGTGGGATTGGCAGGTTTCTCTATATCACTTCATGCTAGAGAATACCTCGCATCTGCAACACGAGCTCGCCAAGTCGATGTCAGGTTTTGATGAGTACATGGAGTGGAGAGTAACTGAAGACAAGCACCTCCAGAAGGATTTTGTGACAGACGAGAATGGAATACAGATCGTTGACTTCGTTGGCAGATATGAGCGCCTATCGGATGACTTTCAGCACGTCTGTAGAGCATTGGGCATAAGCGCTTCTCTGCCGCATGTAAACAGATCATCGCATGGAGACTACAGGTCACATTACGACTATAGAACAATCAAGATGGTTGAAGAGCACTTCAAAGAGGACATTGAATTCTTCGGATACACGTTTGACCCACAGGGGTTGGATCATGCACGGCTGTGAGAAGAGCACAACAGGCCAGTGCTACCGGCCCGGGCTCAGGCTCCAGGCGTTCTGGACGATGCGAGATCCAGGCAGGTTCGCAGTGCCCCCCTCACTGCAAGAGATTGGCCTATGACCATGTCTGGCGAGCGTACCCGCTGTCGCGCTGAGAATCCCAGGGTGAGCGGACCTTCTGGGTGTGTCATTGCAGGCCATCGCCTTTGGCGGTGCTGGTTGACTGATTCTTGGCCTGGGGGAGGGGGATGAAGCGCAGACTGTTTCTCCTTGTCAAGAGCCTCGTCATCGTTGCCACTGTGCTGTCGACGAGCTGCGGGGCCATACTGGTGCCAGCGGCTGTCCGGCCGACTGGTGTATCCTCACGGGTCTCCATTCCCGCTGCTCCAACCGAAGCGTTGCCACCAGCGGCTCCTACGTTCACTCCTGCCGAGGCCAGCACTGGTGGAGACTCATCGGACACCTATTACGTATCTCCTGAGGGGGACGACAGTAACCCGGGTACCGAGGAGTCCCCCTTCTTGACTATTGAGAGGGCTCAACAGACTGCAAGATCCGTCATCGCCGACGGGATGAGTTCGGACGTGACGGTGTTCATTCGGGGAGGGGAGTATTATCTGTCGTCGCCTTTGTCCTTTGACGAGGACGACTCCGGGCGAGACGGGTACGAGGTCATCTACAGGAACTACCCTGGCGAAGAACCAAGGGTCATCGGCGGGCAGGAGATCACCAACTGGGAACACTATTCGGGCAACATCTACAGGGCTAACGTGGGGACCAGTTGGGACTTCTATGCCCTCATGGAGAACGGCGAGCTTGCGACGATGGCGAGGGAACCCAACACGGGCTATCTGGAAACGGAGACAGACGGCGGAAACCCCGTCAAGTTCAGCTTTGCCGCAGGTGACCTGCCCACTAGCTTTGACTACAGCGATGCCCAGGTATACGTCAAGCTGGGGCCTGACGACAACGAGTGGTGGTCAGAAACGCTGCCTGTCACTCATATTGATTGGGGAACCAGAACGATCACCGTAGACAAGAAGGCAACCTGGTATCCGGTTGAAGCGAGTGATCGGTACTACGTGCAGGGATCGTTGGACTTTCTAGATCAGCCTGGGGAGTTCTATTTAGATGAATCCGCAGGGTACCTTTACTACTATCCGATGGTCGCCGGGGGTGACATAGCCAATCAGAAGATCGTGGCCCCCAAGATGAAGCGCATCGTTCAGCTCGTTGGCGCTTCCGGCTCCAACCCGGTAGAGAACATGCGCTTTGAGGGATTGATCTTCGAGCTCTCTGACTTCGTGAAACACCATGATATGCACTATGGCGTCAGTACCGCTGGTACCTATCATGGTCTGATCTACATGAAGAACGTTGAGAACATCACCGTGAAGTTCTGCAAGATGTTGAACGCAGGACTGCACGGCATCATGCTCCACGAACACGCTCAGAACAACACCATCTACGGTAACTGGATCGAGCATGTAGGACAGATTGGCGTGTTCTTGAAGAACTACGACGTGTGTAGGGGGCCATATGATCCACAGGACGACTTGCGCAACTATGTCAACAAGAACAATACCGTATCTAACAACCTGATTCGGGACGTCGGCAGACTGGGCGGAGGCGCTTATGGTATCCGGCTTGCTCAAAGCGGCAATAACACCATCGCTCACAACGAAATAAGCAACGTGCCGTTCAACGGTATCGGCCTGATAGGTCGTATCTACACGCACATGGCAACCATATGTGGGGACGGCGTCACTTGGGAAAACCACTGGGACTATCTGTTCGTCAGAGACAACCTCATAGAGTTCAACGATGTATCACACTGCATGAGAGATGGAAACGACGGAGGAGGGCTCTACTCCTGGGGCACGGGCAAGAACAACACCTACAACAACAACCGTGTTCATCATTGTTCCTCCAATCATCCACGACACCCTCACTTGAATGCCATATACCTGGATGGCTCATCAGATTATTGGAAGGTGCAGAATAACATCGTTGATAACAACTATGGTGTGGGCGGTATCGGTCAACCAATCAGGGTCAAGGGTACTCGCAACACCGTTGACAACAACATCGTTGTAGACAACAACAATCGTTCGCAGAAGCATGGCACGGGGGGCAGTCATGCTTCGGACGTCCGCCCCGCGTATGAGCTTGAAGCAGCCAAGCTCGCCCCTGAAGCGGACTACGGTTATCACACGCTCACGCACAACATTCTCTACCGAGAGAACGGATGCTGGGCGTATGATTTCTGGCCCGAATGGAACAGCTATGGTAACTCCAAGAACCTGCAAACATCAGACTATAACGTGTTTTACCATCCAGGGAGATCAGTCGACTTTTATCTTCACTATGACGGGGGTACCATTACGTTTGGCGAGTGGCAGTCCCTAGACAACAGCGCCTACGATCAGCACTCAATTGTGGCGGATCCTCTGTTTGTGGATAGGGAGAACTACGACTACACCCTGCGGGATGACTCCCCGGCTCTGGCCTTAGGCTTTGAGAACATAGACCAGCAGAGCATTGGTCTGCTGTTGGACTTCCCCTGGGATGAACACGGTAATCCGAAGCCGACGCCAACCGCTACATCCACTCCCACGCCTGGGCTAACCTCTACGCCCACTCCTACGCCCACTGCTACACTGACTCCATGGGCTACACCGACAGCAACGGCTACACCGACAGCAACCTTCACACCCACGCCTCGCACGGTGATCAGCTATTACCTGCCTCTGATCTCGCTGGTACCGTGCACCGACGGGCATCTTGCAGAGTGGGGGACGCTGCCCGCGGTGGTCTTGGATGCTGACACGGCGGACTACGGGCAGTACTGGTGCGGGGTGCCCGATTCGGCCAATGCCAGCGCTATTCTGCGCAGCGGCTGGGATGATGACTTTCTCTATTTCGCCATTGAGGTGCGTGACGACGTCTTGGTGGCCGACAGTGCCGACATCTGGCGGGACGATGGCATCGAGCTGGGCATTGATGGCCTCTACGATCATATCGGTAGTTGGTTCGACGATGACCATCAGTTCACCCTCACCTTCGATGGTCGTGTCACAGACTTTGGTGATCCCACCGATGCGGTTATTGCTGTCACCAGTACCCTCGACGGTGGCTGGGCGTTGGAAGTGGCTATTGCCGCTGATGGGCTCGGTGCCGGGCCCCTGACAGTAGGCAAGGCTATGGGGTTCACCTTCGGTTTGAATGACGACGATGACGGCGGCAACTATGAGAGCCACCTCATCTGGGAAGGAGACAGCACCAATGATAGTTCCATCGAGTATGGCCGTTTGCTGCTGACGCTGGCTCCAGCTTCTCTCGGCGGTTTCGCCTGGAATGACACCGATGCCGACCGTGTCCAGGATGGGACTGAGAATGGTATCTCTGGGGTAACTCTCGTCCTGTACCATGTTGTGAATGATCCTGTGGCGTCGGCGGTCGCAGACGCCAACGGCTTCTACAGATTCGAGGGGCTGTCTCCCGGAATCTACACCGTGATGGCCGCCAAGCCACCCGGGTACAGGCTCACTACGGAGGCTACGGTGGTGCGGTCGGTTGAGTCTGGCGACCAGGATCTGACCGCGAGTTTTGGGTTTGTGGCCGCGACGGCGGTGACACTGGTGAGCTTTGAGGCTGAAGTTTTGCCTGAGGGTGTCGTCGTTTCTTGGCGCACATTCGGCGAGCAGGGGATAGCTGGCTTTCATCTAGCTCGTGCCCTGTCGCAGTTTGGGCCGTGGATGGACGTCACTGATGGGCCCATCCCAGCGCAGGGCATGAGCGGCGTTATGGCTACGTATCGGGTAGTAGATGACGAAGCCGAACCTGGGCTCACCTACTACTACCGCCTGGTGAGCACGCCGGACGAGCAAGTGTTCGGGCCTATCCGGGGGGAGGTGAAGCGGTGATCACCAGTGGCTCATGCTCTGTCAGCATCGGCATGCCGGTGTACAACGGTGAGCAATACATCCGGCAGGCGCTGGATTCGCTGCTAGCCCAGGATCATGAAGATTTCGAGCTAATCATCTCGGACAACGCGTCCACGGATGGGACCCAGGACATCTGTCTGGAGTACGCAGCGCGGGATCAACGGATTCGGTACTGTCGTAGTGAGCGGAACATGGGTGCATCCTGGAACTTCAACCGGGCATTTGAGTTGTCGTCTGGCGAGTACTTCATGTGGGCGGGCAGCCACGACTTGTTGTCGCCGTCCTTCATCAGTGCCTGCAAGCAGGCGTTGGATACTGACCCTTCTGTTGTCTTGGCTTACCCTCACGCAGCACGTATCGACGGGGTGGGTGAAATAACCATTGAGGTTGTGCCAGAGTTCATTGACACACGAGATCTACCGACTGCACACGGAGTCCGTCTCATAGTGGCTGAGCTGCGTTACTGCACAATGATATACGGCTTGTACAGAGC
>JGI24025J20009_10003755_pt1 | contig 10213 bp, 10 predicted proteins | sample Cruoilmetagenom3_FD_20009 | JGI IMG/M metagenome (IMG submission 20009) | reverse complement strand
GGCAACTATGGGGGCAACTAAATACTACGAAGAACTGAGATCCTAATTTATATAGCTTTAGATTTATAATTCGATTGACGCCACCTCCACCAATTACCAGTCTAACACAGACCAAGAAAGTCCTAGAAACCCTGCTATATAGCGGGGTTTCTTGCATCTAGCATCCCAAACCGTCCACCTTGATCTATTGACATCTCATAGCAAATGGGGGCAACATTAGGGGCAACAAGTTTTATCAAAATTGAGTTGCCCCCATATGCCATTAACCAACATAAAAATTAAAAATGCTAAGCCGCGTATAAAACCGGACGGAAGCACGACAACAAAACCTTATCGTCTTTCCGATGAGAAAGGCTTGTATCTTGAAGTTGCTCCAAATGGTGGTAAATGGTGGCGGTTGAAATACAGAATAGGCGGCAAAGAAAAAAGGTTATCCCTTGGTGTTTACCCTGATGTTAGCTTGAAAGACGCTAGAGCTCATAGGGATGAGTTTAGAAAACAAATTGCTAATGGAATAGACCCTTCTCATATCAGAAAAGCAGAAAAAAAATCAACTAGCGCTCAAAATAGCTTTGAAACTATAGCGCGTGAGTGGCACACAAAGTTTAGCGCAAACTGGACAGCAGATCATGCGGCTAGAACACTAACCCGAATTAAAAATGATGCTTTCCCATGGATTGGTAATAAAAACATTAACGATATTAGCGCCCCCGAGCTCTTAACCGTTTTAAGAAGAGTCGAAAACCGAGGGGCATTAGAAACTGCTCACCGCATTAATCAAATTTGTGGTCAGATTTTTCGGTACGCAATAGCAACCGGAAGAGCTGAACGTGACCCAGCGGCTGATCTCAAAGGCGCCCTACCCCCTACTAGACCAAAACATCACGCTTCTATCGTTGAGCCTAAAAAAATTGGCGAGTTACTACGAGCCATAAATGAGTATTCTGGTTCCTTCATTACTTCAACAGCATTGAAACTATCCCCTCTGCTCTTTGTTCGCCCTGGCGAATTACGCCAAGCTGAATGGTCAGAGATTGATTTAGAAATTGCTGAGTGGCGCATACCACCGGAAAAAATGAAAATGAGAACGCTTCATATCGTTCCATTATCAACTCAAGCAATTCAGCTTTTGAAAGAAATACAGCCATTAACAGGCCGAGATAATTACGTATTTCCAAGCAACCGAACCGTTACAAGACCAATGAGTAACAATACTATAACCGCAGCATTAAGACGGCTTGGTTATACTAAAGAAGAAATGACAGCTCACGGCTTTAGAAGCATGGCCTCTACTCTCTTAAATGAACAAGGTTGGAACAGAGATGCTATTGAAAGACAGCTTGCACATAGTGAAAGAGATGGCGTACGAGCTGCTTATAATTATGCTCAATATCTCCCAGAGCGTAAAAAAATGATGCAAGCATGGGCTGATTATTTAGATACGTTAGCAAAAGGTGCAAACATAATCCCTATAAATAAAACTATTAATATTTAACCGATTATTAAATATAACAGCTTCACTCGTCCCTATCAGAGATATAAGGAACCATGAGATGTACCCAGAGCATTTACTAAAATATATTCCATCAAATTTCGACTTATCCAAATACAACAAAGCAGCCAACATGGAGTTAATAAGTTGGATAGAAAATTTAGCTATGCGGTTGATTGGTTTTTCCGCCAGTAAAAATAAGTTGGCGCTGTTAGATACAAAACAAAAAGTTTTAATAGAAGGGTTCACTCAAAAAATTATTGATCAGGGCGTTGTTTTATCCAGTCCGTATTCAACCATCCTTAGTGAAATACTTACGAAGGATGATGCCGAATATACATCAATAGTAAGAGATATAACCTATTACGAATTATTTAGCTTATCCGACATACTTAAAACTACAGATATGGATAAACTGTATTCAGAAGTAAAGTCGATGTTTCTCCACCTTCTTAACCAGCAAGAACTGGGAGAACTAAATGACCCTCTCCCTATTTATAGAGAAAACGATGACGCTAGGCTTTCATGGTTAGAAGTTGACATGAACTGTTCTGACGGTGAGATCACAGCGGCTTTCTCAGAATGGTTGAAGCACACAAGGGCCAAAGAGTTATCAGAAATATCAATGCTAAAAAGAAGAGAACATAAACTTAATAAATTTAACCAAGTCGCTTTTAGAAAATGGCATGACGCACAAGTCCTTGCATATCTTGATTTAATTACTTGGAACAATTTAGAAGGCAACAAGACTACTAGTAAAATCATTGGGGATATTTTATTCCCTGACCCCAAAAGCTTAAGGGACTCAACAGCAATGATTAACGATACCGTTAAGCCATTAGCCAATAAATTAACATCACCAACTACAATGAGAAGGATGCTTAAAGTAGTTGCAGACAAAAACCGGAAGAAAACAACCTAAAAAACTTCCAAGGCGTTTTTATACTCCATTCTTGTCAAGTGATGCCTATACCTAAGTAATAGAAAATATCCCCTGCATCCATAACAAATCACAGGGAGATAAAGATGTCAGAACAAATTATCAAATTACCGGAAGTTGTAAAAGCAACCGGTCTTGCACGATCAACCATATATAAACTTATTAGCGAACAGCGTTTTCCAAAGCAAATTAAGCTCACGACTTTTTCTAGTGGATGGATTAAATCCGAAGTTGACCAATGGATTGAGGAGCGTATAGCTCTTTCTCGCAACTTGGAGACAATCTAATGTCTCAAAAATTAACCAAGACACAAATTGATTACCTGCAATGGATAAAAGAAGGAAATTCAATCCACTTTTGCACTGAAGTCTCTAAGCAGCTAGGTGAGATGGTTTATTCAACGCCACCAACGTTCAAAACCAACCATAGAGCCATTTTAAATTTACTGCGCGATGGGTATTTAAGCCTTAAGGAGGAATACAGCTTTGGCGTTCGATGGGCGGTTCTTTCGATCAGCCCCAATGGTTTAAGCCTTTTGGAGAAGAGCCATGGATGAACCTACAATCCACCCCCACGATAAAACTTTTGTTAAAGAAAAGCTTCGTTTACTTCCGAAACCTTTTAGGAAAAAGGTTCTACGTGATTATGGAAAAATAGCCACTAAAAAAGGCCGCACAGCATCCAATCTTTATTTACTTGATATTGAAGAAGTAGCGTCTATTGCGATAACGCACCGTCTTAACAAATCATCACTCAATTATGATGAAGATGACTTAAAGAAATGGTCGATATTAAAAGCAAAGAAATGTACCGAGTTATGGCAACTTACAAAGTCAAAAGACCCGAAAAATTTAGCAGCCCCTTATAAGAAAATTCTAAGCTATATCCGCAAGCATGGAATAGAACCCACTTTTCTTAAGAAAAACCCAGCCGAAATTGACCATAAATCCCTTATAAGAAGATCTCGAAATCCATCATGGTGGTTAAGTAACCTTAGAAAGGTTCAAAACCGTGATATTGAAACAATGGCTAGAGCACTAAATTTTATTAGCAAACAGAAAGAAATCTACGCCAGCGATATGAATGTTTATCGTCGTAAGAAACAAAAAGAACAGCAAACAGCATACCTTGAAAAAATGTTCGCCACCAATGAGCTTGGCGACCAATTTAAGCTCAGTGAGCTTAAAGAAAAAAGTGTGTCTGATCCTTACATACGTAAATCAGAATTGATGGTTCGATGCCGAGGCTTTGAAGACTATGCAAAGCAGCATGGTCATGTTTCATTATTCCTAACGATGACCTGCCCTTCAAAATATCATCGCGCTTATAGTTCAAGTGGCGACCCATCTGAAAACTGGAATGGTTCTACTCCTATTCATGCTCAAGAGTACCTTAAACGTACTTGGTCAAGAATTAGAGCTTCATTCGATAGAAGTGCTATCTCACCTTATGGGTTTAGAGTTTCAGAACCACATCATGATGGAACACCCCATTGGCATTTATTGCTTTTTGTTGAACCCGAAAACAAAACCAAGCTTCTTGATATTATGAAACGTTATTGTTTTGAAGAAGATGGTGATGAAAAAGGTGCTGTAGATCATCGCTTTGAAATCGTTGAAATAAACCCTAGTAAAGGCAGTGCCACGGGCTATATAGCAAAATACATCTCAAAGAACATTGATGGAAAAGATTTAGATGAAGGCGTTTATGGTGAAAACCCTATCGTTGCCGCTCAGCGTGTTGAAACATGGGCCTCAATATGGGCCATAAGACAGTTTCAACAAATTGGCGGTGCTCAGGTGAGTATCTGGAGAGAACTTAGACGCATTGAACCCTTAACCGAAACAGACACCGTTATTGAAAAGGCAAGGCATGCAGCAGACACATCTGACTGGTCAGGCTATCAAGAAGCCATGGGAGGCGTTATATGCCTAAGAAAAGATCGACCTATTAACATTATCTATAAAGACAACATAAACACCTCCACAGGCGAGTTAGAGCAGAATCAATATGAAGAAATAAGCACTCCTAAAATCTTAGGGCTTAAACATCAAAACACATGCGTTATCACTCGCAAACATGAATGGAAAATTACTAGATCTCTATGAATTGGGGCCTAAAACACTTGGAGTTCTGTCAATAACTGTACGTTATTAATAATATTGCCTGAAAGTACCTAGAACGTAGAGGTAAGCGGAGTCCAAACATGTGCGACTTTTTGCGCATGTGAACTTGACCGTTTTGTTAGTTGCCTTCTGAATTATTTAATTCAAAACAGATAAGCACCTATTCAATACTTGTTTATTTCCAATTATTATCAATTTCAACTTCTTTCTAGTTCGAGTGATATTCTGAAATAACATTTTCACAGAATCATAATATGTTCTTGATTGATAAATTAATGAGCCTGAGCTGTCATATGAAAAATATTCATCGATAACAACTGCAACATTATCAAATTCTTGTCCAATTACTGCATGTGAACACTTGTTAATACTATCTGAATAAGACTCATGATGCTCGGTATCACGTAATGACGGAGTCAGATTAAGCACTTCCCATCCATCATTACCTATCAATTGAATATAGTTTTTAACAGTTGTTAAATCCGTGAAATAATCAAAATCTACATTGCCACAATTAGTTAAAGCAACATCATTGCGTTGATTATTAAATAATAACTTGAGACCTCAGTATAACTCCCTAAACATGGTGTTAAATTGTTAAAATCAGGTATGCAAAAATCATTTACTACACAGCCCGAATTATTCGTTTCAAGCATCGACCTTAATCACCCTGTATTACATGCGCTTGATGATACTGAAGCGTTGTTGGATTGGACGCAGGTTGAACAGGTGTTGTCCTCAATCTATTCATCAAATACCGGACGTCCAAGCTATCCATTGCTAACACTGTTCCGCAGCTTACTGCTGGGAGTGTGGTATCGATTATCGGATGTTCAGCTGGCTCAGTGTCTATACCGAGACTTGTTATTTCGTAAGTTCTGCCATCTTGAACTGGGTACTGCCGTTCCCGAGGCATCAACGCTAGGGCGGTTTCGCAACAAACTGGTTGAGCATGACTTATGGGATCAATTATTGGGCGAGATCAATCGCCAGCTTGAAGCCAAGAACATAATTATGACTGAAGGGCGCATCAATATTATTGATGCGACACCGATAGAGGCTGCCCAGTCAGGGCCCGGAAAAGGTAAAGACGGGCAAGTAAAGCGAGACCCCGAGGCTGGGTGGCATGTAAAGAAAGACAGCCGCGGCCGAGTCAAATCAACGTATGGATTCTCCGTTCATACTGGGGTGGATGAAGATGGTTTTATTCATCGTCAAAGCATCACCTCTGGCAATGTCCATGATAGCCAGGAACGAGACACACTACTGCTAGGGGATGAGACCGCTTTATATGCGGATGCCGCCTACAGCTCAGAACAAACGCGAGACACATTGAAATCCTTTAATATTGACGATCAGGTTCAACGTAAGGGTTACCGGGATCACCCAATATCACAAGCCGACAAAGACCGTAATGCCTATATTGCGGTCACTCGTGCAGGAGGTGAACGCCCCTTTGCAACTTTCAAGCGACACTATGGGCTGGCTCGAACCCGATTCATGGGGCTGGCTAAAAATGCCACCGCCTATGGGATCGCTGCGATGGCTTTGAATATTCGTAAAGGCGCGAAATTTCTAGGGTTGTATGGCTTACCTGATCTTAGCTATACAGGATAGATCCGTCTAATGCGTATAGAAAAGCCAAAAAATGGCTTTAATCAAGGCTATAGCGCCAGCTTTATGCGACAAATATTGAAAATAAAATCGAAACTCAACATTGATGATGAAAATCAGTCGTTATACTGAGGTCTCAACTTAATAAAACTAGCAACTTCCTTGTTCGTTCTGATTTTATCTGTCAACTTGAACTTAGAGACCCCTCCGATTACATTGATTTTCCCCTCAATATCCAACCGAGATTCTGTTGATGATAAAGTCTGTTGCTTATCGTATGAAAGAATGAAAACTGTATTGCTCGCTTTAGCGTCAATAACTAATTTATCAATTTGATTTTCGTATATCCGTTGAGTTTCATCAATGACAACTAAATCATAACCAGTTAAATCATGATGCTTGAAATTCTTTATTGGTATAATATTCCAACCCAACTGGTTTAATCTATTATGCCCTTCGTTTAAGTTCCCGCAATGCACGACTAAAGTACGCTTTTGTTCTTTAACCCACTTAACAATGTCATATGTTAACAATGTTTTCCCAGTTCCTGGGCCACCTGTAATTGAAATGAAAGCATGTACATTTTTGCTAAGTATGTTGAAGACCTTGTTCTTTATATCTTCTTGCTGTCCAGTTAAAAAATATTGATTATTGGTAAACTTATCAGTGGAATTAAAAGGCGAAACTAAATAGTCTGACGGGTTAAATAAAACATCTGGACTGTCAATTTTTAATAATCTTTGATTTGTTAACAGCTGTGTTAACAACCCAAAGTCAACTATTTCGAGTTCATTATTAACACCTAGCTTATAAAGTGTGTTCGTTTGAACAATAAAGGAGAAGTTATGTACTATTTTTTTTATATGGCTAAGGTAATATTTATTTCTTAACAATTGCTTCTTAACCTTTTCCTCAGTACTGCTGTTTTTAAGTTCTACATTCAAAATATAGTTTTCACCAAATCTCAACAAATCGAACTCTTTGCTTATGTGCTGTATTTTATAGCCTATATAAAAAGCATTAAATATATTCACATACGGTAGCACTTCATACATCTTTATCACGAGTTGTTTAAGGTCTTCAACTTCATTGTTTTTTATGTCTACGCCATAATATTTATTATAAGTATCGTATTCACTAAGGTCGAGACTACTGTAAGCTTGTACAAGAGAGATTATATTGACACTTTTCATTAATTTTATACCTAGTGTTTGTCGAAAAAATGACGATCCTGAGTAAGTATTTCTCTGGTATCACAAGAGAGAAATAATTGGCAACTAACGCCGCAATTTTCTGAAGGAAAATGATGGGCGGGTTTTGGCCCAACATTTGACTTTCAGTAACATTGCTTTGTTAAATGTCACTTGAATCAAGCTCAATTTTCTCTATAAAGTTCTTAACAGAAGCAAGGCACTCTTCGACTTTAACTTTATCTATATGATGAATTCTTCCATCTTTACACCTTCCATTTCTGTGTACGATATCGTGCCTTACGCTTATGTGCCGATTAATATCTTCTGACAAAGTGCTGTCAAACTCGATAGAAAGCACTTTTCTATACAAGTGCTCAACTTTTGGTAAGTTGTGCCATATTACGTCATGTATATATTGCTCAACTTCCTTTGATTTCCTGTCACTAAATATTAGAGCTTCATTTATTGACATTTTTCTATTTTTAAATTCTTTCGCATTTCTAAATAGTTTATCCATTTTGTCCTCGCTCGCGAGTACTCTTTCCATAAAATAATCAGATAGATAAGCTTCAAGAGAGGTAATAATTGATGAGTATGCTAAACGTAGAAACGTTTTATTGTACGAAGGCATGCTAAAATCCACCTCTTTAATAATTGATTCTATCGAAAAAAGGTTTTTTACAAATAGCTTGTAGTGCTTTGTAAGTACGCTAGAGTTATCAAGCATATATCCTTTAAGCCGAATAGCCTTTATTTCGTTTTCACAGTGAGGGCAATTACTTCCAAGGATTGTTCTATTTCTAACTACAGCATCCCATTCATGATCTGGGTCATTCTTGCAAACCCACCAAACTTTTTTGCCGCTAGCTCTAGTTACGTCCTCTGGCTTCAAGGGGAAGTTTTTATCAAAGCCCCACTCTTCAGCCACTTCGGGATATATACTTTTAAGTGAATTCTTTTTACTAGGAAGCTCCCCATTACAATAAGGACAGCCACGCTGCTTGGACGTTCTATTTGTAACTGTTGATTCCCACTTGTGGGTTTCATCAATATTACAAACCCAGGAAACACGTTTTGCGCTTGCATGAGTAATTTTGTTGATGTCAATGCCAGTATTCTTTTCAAAATCCCATTCTTTGGCAATTGAAGGATAATCATTTACAAGTAGCTTTTTCCTTCCTCTTTTTTCCTTATTGAGGTTTGCACACTTCCTGCATCCAGTACGGTTGTAAGACCTATGGTATAGGTCAACTCGCCATGTGTGGCTAGGGTTATTCTTACATATCCAATAAGCCTTCTTCTTGCTTCCGCAACTAAGACTTTTAGGGTCTAGGTTTTTGTTTTTCTCCCAATCCCACTCCTGCATTAAATCAGGATGCTTAGCTGCAAATGACTCTTCCTCTAGCACCAATTTACCAGCGCAATACAAACAACCCGTATGATTGTACACGCGCCTTTTTACTGTGGCTTGCCATTGGTGCCTTGAGTCTTCCTTGCACTTCCACCAGACGTTTTCATTTGATGAGCGGTACAATTCTTTGGGATTTAGATCGCCATTAAGTGAGTAATCCCATTCATCTAAGAGGTTGGGGTTACTATCGGCAAGCAGTTTTTTATTCTTCAATAGATTCCTCTATGCACAAGATCGGGATACATTTAACGCCTTGCTTCAGGAGCACCGCGCAGCGGCAAGCGAAGCCCTTGGAACGAAGGCGTAGCCGTAGTGGAAAGGGTGTCCCTTGCAAGCAATTGTTAGGTTTTTTCACTACGATATTAAGCGTTTTTCTCATTTTCGTGATAACGGTTGTGACAAGGGTGGCATAACGCTACCAGCTCGAATAAAAATTCTGCACCAACATTTTTATACGTTGTATGGTGAGCGACCTCGGCTTTTGCATCCATACACCCCTCACAAATAAAGCCAGCACGTTTTAGTACCTTCTGTTTCTTTGCCTTCCATTCATCTGAATCTAAGTAAACGGCATACCATTTATGAAACTCAGCATGATTAAAATCAGCTAAGTTTTCAAAATCTCCTGTGATTTTTTTAGCACCATCTTCAGAATCCTTTTTCCATTTTTCCTGGAGTTTGTTATCGAATGGCCGTGGATCATTACCACCACATAGCTCTATTGCTTTAGCTCGAGCATAAGCATTACTGGCCGCTGCCCCACACCGTAAGCACTGATATACATGCTGACTTCCGCCGCCAGTGACAGTGCGTTTTCGCAGTTCTTTCTCACCGGAATGGTCACACCTGAACTGTTCCCAGTGCTTTTGCAGCGCTGCTATTTTTTCTGTTTCTACATTGCTCATAAAGAGAACCTAACTTGTTATTAAGGGAAATACCCCCTCTAATTCTTACTTTTATATGGGCAAAAATTCCTAGTAATTCGATATTAAACACTAAACCGAGAATAGACGAGGCATTTGTACATTAGTTGATAATACTACAAAAGATTCACTAGCCTTGAGAATTTAAAAGTAAGTGTCATCAAATTACCGCAATGCAAATTTTAAAACTAACTTATTTAAGTTCCATCCTTTTATGCTCACCGAAAAATGTATTATTTCCATGTGCCGCCTATCAAAATTATAGGGGACTTGCTATTATTTCAACTGTCTACATATAACAAACATAAACGCCTCTACATCAAAAATAATACTAAGGCTTTGATATTGTTGTCGGACTTGAATAGCTGGAACCATTCGACAAATAGATGATGAGTTAATGTAATTCAATTAAAACACATTATTAGGGGGGGCAACTATGGGGGCAACTAAATACTACGAAGAACTGAGATCCTAATTTATATAGCTTTAGATTTATAATTCGATTGACGCCACC
>JGI24025J20009_10003751_pt1 | contig 10214 bp, 8 predicted proteins | sample Cruoilmetagenom3_FD_20009 | JGI IMG/M metagenome (IMG submission 20009) | reverse complement strand
TTCAAGTTTGAGCCCATTGAAGTGGAGCCCGACCCTGACAAGCCCGGCAGATACCGCCTGTTAGATGGGGCTCACAGATGGAGCGCCTACAAGTCAACCGGGGTAGCAGAGGCCGAAGCGGTCATAAAGAGCCTGGATGGGACAGATCCTCTGCTCTATGCGGCTAAAAAAGCCATCGGCCCGAGACAGTTGACAGAAGACGAGGCAAGAGATACCGCACGGCGCGCATACAATAAGAACCCGGCTCTGACATCTTCAGATATCGGAAAGGCGATCGGACGCGCGAGACGAACTGTGGACTCATACATAGCTGATCTCAGGGCCGCAACCCGGTTGGGCATCGACCGCAAAATATTTTGCATGAACCGCCTTGGCATCCCACAGGACAGAATTGCAAAAAGATTGGGACAAACCAGGGAGACGATCCGTGACCATTTGGCGAAAATGGCAGAACTGCCAAATCCGCCAAATGCCGATTTGTCCATAGGCTTCACAGTCTCTCAGGTAGCAGAAAAGCATGGCTGGACAGATCCAATGGTCTGGTCACTGGCCCTGAAGCCAAAGAAGACCTTGAACGATTCAAGGAACTTGGCTGGGGATTACAGACATGGGACCTATGGGAATGGAATGATTGCGACCAACGATTCGGAGACGACTGGCCGGGGCGTATCCCGGCCCAATTGATAGCCCACATCCTTTACTACTTCTCGAAACAAACCGATCTGATCCTTGACCCCATGGCAGGAGGAGGAGGAGTGACCCCCGACTATGCGGAAAAAAGCATATCCGATTTGTCAAAAAAAGAATACCTGGGATTCCTTGAGGCCTTCTTCGCCCTGCTGAAACGCAATGCCAAAAAGACAACAAGGCTTGCATTCATCAATGCGGACTGGAGAGATTTTCAGAACAAACCAGCGGCGGAAGAATCCGGCAAAGGATCAATCCTGATAGACGATTACCTCCGGATTCTGAACAAGACCGGCTGGCAGCATACCCACATCATCCAGGCCCCTATGTCCGCGCAACGCTCCACCGCACTGGTAGTCTCTGCAATGCAAAAGAAAAGGATACTTGGCGTGACAAGCAGGTATGTGATAATCCTGCGCAGAGCAAAGAAATAGAAGGATGTCCCCTATGTCCAAGAAAGGCAGGGCCAACGGTCTTTCATCTGCCAAGGGTTTGATTTGTTATTTGGGGTGCTACCAACTTGGCATCAATGGGAAGGAATTGCCCCGGTATTTCGGTATATCCCGGCCTTCAGTCTCGCAGGCCATCAAGCGAGGTGAAAAATTTGCAAAAGAGAATGATGTTAAGCTATTAAACTAACTCCGTCCCGCACGTCCCTCAAATCGTCCCGCAAATCCCGACTTTTTAAGCGCCATTCCATATAATAGCAATGTCGAATAAACTGCGTGAAAGGCCGATTCATAGGCAATTTGTTCTCGCCGCCAGCGCCTTTTTCTATGTCGGTCTTCCCTTGCGAAAATCGGTGTTAAACTGACTCCGTCCCGCACGTCGTCTATCTTTATTTATGTTTAATCTGAACCCATGCTGGCATATCATCCTGATCGCCAAAGATAATCGCCTGTCCTGGACGCAGCCGTTTGATAATCGCGGCTTGTTCATTCGTCAAGGTCATATAACTTGCTGTCGCGTCACGATCATCGCTGGCAACCAGACGGTGAACAATCTTTAGGTTTGTATTCTTCACTGCATCAGGGATTAATCGCGATGGGACCTGGTCAACAAGGATCATTCCCTCTCCATACACCCTGATTTCTGAAAGGATATTAGCAAACATCTCCGCTACTTTTGCCTGAGGATTCGCTTGTCCCAGTGCGCTTCGCGTGGGGCGCATCAGAATACGATGTGATTCCTCGATTACTGTAATATGTTGAAGTGGTTGAGTCAGCTTTCCCGATTCATATTGCGCCTGACGGTATTCATACAGAAAAAGCATCAAAATCGCCATTGTAAAAGCTTTATCAGCATCATCGCCAAGATGTGAAAGATTGATTACCACTGGTCGGTCGAAGATATCTGCCCATTTTGTGGAATGTGTCTGATCAAACAGCAGTTTTTTCCAACCCTGTCGCAGGCTGTAGATTCTGGTCTTTAATGCCGTTGTCAGATTAGCAGTGATATGGGGATTATAACCCTTGCCTTTAATGACAACACTGATGTGGTTGTACATTTCTTCCAAAGTTGGAAGATGAGTACCGTATGGCGGAAATTCCTCTGCCAACCAATTTCGATGAGGACGGTTATACGTATAAATTAGCACGTCTTCTAACAATACTGGCAACGCTTCCTGCATTAAAGACATAGCGATAAAAATAGATTTGAGGCGGTCAAGATGTGATAACACATCCGGTCGCATTCCCTCAAGCCAGACAATGTCGAGGGGATTTAGTTTTAATTCATGCTCAAGTTTATGGCCGCGCCAACTTTGGACACCAGGCATATAAATAGTGATAGGTTTTGAGACATCGTTAGTCAAACCTTCGTTTAAATCCATTGCCCATTTCACATACTCATCCTTTGCTGGTTCGATTACCAGAAAGGGGGTGCCAAGTTGTAACAATTCACTCAATAGCTTACAGCAAGTAGTCGTCTTGCCGCTGCCAATAATGCCAGTCACAAGGGTGTGCTTAGCAAGTGTTCTCAGAGAAATATTATAAGACAATGATGTTGCTTCACCACCTTCCAGTAAATCACCTAATTTGACACAATGCTCTTGGATTTTTGGAGGATTCAAACTGAAATCGGCGGTTGGTATAACTTGAATACCAGAGACTTCACGGCGAGGCAAATTAACCAGCAAGGCCAATTCTTCTGTATTCAGCGGGGTAGTCAACCCATTAAAAGCAGATCCAAGAGGATGTTTCAACAATTCTTGTGTTTTTGGGTGAACTAACATCAGATTTGGTTGCTCAAAGTTCCTTAAAGCATCCCGTGTATTTTCCGGTGTCTTCTCTGTGCCGCTTACCCATACACGCTTCAGATCGTGAATGCGAATAGGTTCAAAGCTACTTTTTTCACCGCTAAGCAAGGCTCGAAGTTGCGTTACACCTTGTTGAACAATATCTGGTTTTGGCGCCAGGAAATACACACCAACATTCCAGCATCCTGAAGAACGTGCCTGTTCAAACCGAGCGATATACTGTTGAAGTAAGGTTTCTGCTGCTCTCGCGTGAGCGTTAATATATTCTCGCCCAAAAGCTTGCGCTGAACTTTCACTATATCCAATGGATTTCTCAATGTTCTTTCCAACTGTTTCCGCCGTAGATGTTTCTTTGGACATACTAAAACTGGAAGTTAAAAGTTTTGCGCCGCCAAGTGTCAGGCTACTGAAAAATCCTGCAGGTGGAAATATTGTTGCGATTGATGCAGCCAGGAGTCCCATCGCAAAACTCATTTCGGCTTGTTTGGTTTTACTTTCTGTTTTCGTTTTAGACCACACATCAGTTATCGTTACATTTTTTGACGTACCTGTTGTTGAGGTTTCCGTGAACGTGGTCTTAGTTAGCGTGTGGACTCGTCCTAGCAGATCACGTCCTTGATAAATGATCTCGTTAGCTCCGACTTGACTCATCGGTTCCGCAACGACCATGTACATGAATGGCGAACCCCTCAACCCTCGTAACAATCGATCTAAGCTTTGGGGATAACCAGGATTGTCACCCGGTTTGAGAGATGGAATTCCAGTCAAGGCAGCAGCAAAATTCAGTTTGTGATTAAGAGGGGACAATATTTGATCTTGAAATATCTGCTCATCTTGATCACAAAGTTGAAAACGAGTCCCCGGCCAGTTCCCCTGCAAAAAGTACCCTAAATAGTTGACAAAATCTTCAGAATTATAGGCATACCGGTCATGACTGCGCGTTCCCAAATAGATGTGATTCTCATCACCGTCACTAGAGACAATAAAAAGCAGCGAATAACAACCAGGCTTATGACAGGCAGAAAGAGCAGTCTGAAATGCAGTAAAGGGCTGATATAGACTACCGGATGCAGCATTGCCCACTTGTTTCAATCGCAAAAAACTTGGTCCCTCTACTGAGAGTCCCCCTGACATAACAGGTTGAATATACGTTGCTTTCTCAAATGGAATGTCAAGATACTGTCGTTCCAGGCTGAATAACAATGATTGTGACATCATATTCGTAAATTGGATTTGCGCCTCAAGTTGTTCCAAGTCTTGAGGTTTAGCAGGACCCAGGACTTTTTTTTCCATGAAAGAAGCTCCTTTTAATAAATTATCACCAACTTCTAATCGATTAACAATCTTGCTTTATCAGCTTTTTCACATACATTTTTGGCTATTAATTGTTTGATTTTCTGTGGTATATTGTTGTTCAATTCTGGCTCCATTTCGAGCATTTTTTGGATACCTTGTTCCAGTTGCGGCTTGTTTTCTTGACAAGTGTCCATAATTTTCTCATCAGATACTCCTTTGCGTATCCAACCAGGAATATCTGAAGTTCTGACCATCTCAGTCACTACTCCAGCACCCCCAAAAAACGCAATTATACCGATACCAGCACCAATAACTAATCCCACCGGTCCCGCCATTATAAAAGCATATCCTGCCCCACCGGAAATAATTGTAATTACGATTCCGGTAACCAAGCTGATTAAAGCACCCAACCCTTCAAGACCAGTTATATCGTCTTGAAAAGAAAAGTCATCCATAAAGTTATCAATAGCATATGTATGATAATCAACCTTAAGCGCAAGTACATTATCCTCTATCCCATATTTCCTAGAAATTGGTTTGAGCTTAACATTCAATTTTTTGGAAAGCGACTTAACCCAGTCGGAGACACATCTTGAAATCTCCTTTTTTGCCTTAGCACTTCTTATCCATTTAATAGCCAACCCTTTCATATGATCTTCTAAGTCATTCAATGTAAGTACTCGTTGTTCTCGCCAGTCACGCATGCCACGACGCATCATATTATTAATCAGGCCATCAGTTAAAGTTTCTGTTAAGGACTCAATAAAGGTAGAGATATCGTTTTTAATAATACTATCTAAATCTCTATTTATAACCTCATTGACCTCTCTCACAAAGCTCTCAGTACTAATGTAAACTCTACCCCAACGAGCTAATCCACGCGCAATGGTTAGTTCAGGTTCAGTATCTCGGAAGCAGCGTGACTCTGGGAAAATTGTTTCACATGTTTCTTTGATAAACTCCATACGAGAGGCTCCACCAGTCAATAACACTACATCTGGCTTAATACCAGCCTGGTCCATCTTATTTTTTGCCCTAGTTATTATATCACGAAAAGCTTCAATAAAACGCCTTCCATTAATCAGGAGATGATTAAGAATCTCTTGCATAATTGGCCCGTTAACCAAAGGCTCAAAGATTATCGTTTTTTTCGTTTTGATTTTTTGATATCCCTCGTGGACCTCTGTTTCAGGGGCTTCATAATGCGCAGGATAACGAAAATATTCTTCTTTGGCTTTACGGCATTGGATTTCACACCTATTTCTGTAATATGGATGCTCATTAAAGATATTTTCTAATTCTTCTTTGTGCTCATGTCTCGCCAAGGTACGAGTTAAAATAGCTTTATCAATCACCGATGCTCCCAAATCATATCCCACATCAAACGGTTTGTCAGCTAGCCCTTGTACAAGGGCTAGATCAGTGGTGGATGATCCAATATCAACAACTAATATAGCTTGCTGCGTTTCCTTAAATGCAATCTTTCCACTTTCCTTAACATGTAAAAGAGCAGCTCTAGACTCACGAACTACTGTCAACAAGGGAATACCGGCACTTTTAAAAAGTTTTTCATATTCCAGTCTTTCTTTATCAGACCACCCTGATGGACATCCAATAAAGAACTGTTCATTCTTTCCACCCTTAATCTGGTTTTTAGCTTTCAACTGTTGATATAATACTTCAACGAATTTTTGTGTGCTTTGATACTGTTCCTCAGTAGATTTTGAGGGTTTGTTTTTAAAACCGATTGTAAACTCTGTAACACCAGGCATGCCATACGCTATTTCACCGATAACGAACCCCACTCTTGGGTTGTAAGCAATCGCTGTCATTTGACTTTTTTTATTATTAACTTCAAGTATTTCGGGTTCTGCATTGCCCCTTGTACTCGAACGGGCGAGAGCTGTCTCTCCATGCCCTAAATCAAATCCAATGACTTGTTCTATATTATCTTGCGACATTTTTATCTCCTTTGTAAATTTACTTTTGAGTCGAAGAAGCAGGCTCAATTACCTGACCGCGCAGAAGAACCTGACCATTTTTAACAAAAGCAGGTTTAAGCGCCACATAATCTTTCAGATCAGGATCAAGACTTGGTTCAAAATTAAACATTGAATGTGCATCCACTATTGAAGATTGATAGAATTCAACCTGAATTCCATAGTGCCGTAAAATTGTCGGGACTTCCTTTGTTCTTAGTTGAAGCTCAGGCGGAAGTTGAACATCATTATCAAGCGCATCACCCATAAAATTCTGTAAAAACTCTAATATCTCCGGATGATTTTCTAATTTAGGCTTTTTCTGCTCTTCTTCTGTTGCTAGATCAACATGGTAGCGAGAAACCGCCGTGTCAATCACTTCGAGCGCTTCGGTAAGATGGCGCAATAAGGTTTCTGTGTCTATGTTTATCGTTGTCTCAAATGGTTCGGAAGATATTGACGCTTTGACTCTGCCTAAAAATTTCTCTTTCAGCTGCGGAACAAGCACTCCGGCAATTGTTCCGGCTGTTGCCCCAACCCCTGCTCCAAGCAAAGCTCCTCCTGACAGAACTGTTCCAATTGCTGCCGTTAATGCTGCTGTTAACGCTTCTGTTAGTTCAGTTGCTTTATTCTCACGTGATTCTTGAGGTGTTGCTTGAGATTTTATGATCTGAAGTTGAAGAGTGGTGAGTACATTAAAGGCTTGGATAAGCGTACTGAGCATTGGTTGCGCAATACGCACTTCAGGAACGGTCAGATTTTTGATGTATGGTCCATCAATATCAGCAAGCCCCTTCAATTCATATTGCAGTATGTCAACCACCTGTTTAGTGGTTTTGGCTTCTTTTAGCTGACGTTCTAATTCGCTTTGTCTGTCTTGATAATAGTCCTGTAATGTCTTCATTATAATCCCTTCCTTGCATTATCCTTTAAGAGAGAATCATATTCCAACAAGTCTTTCCTATAAAAATTAGGTGAATACTGGCAACCTTCATAATGAAGGAAGGATGCCAGAACTTCCTCGTAATTTAACGAACGAGGTCACTTGCGCCGCCCAAAAGCTTGCCCGATAAGGCCGCAGCGGATCTCGGCGTCAAGTGAACCGCATAGTTCGGCAATATGATAACTAATTAATGAGCTACTGCGCTTCACATGGAGAGGAAAAAGACTCAAGAATATATTTTCCTTTCTCTAAACGAAGCGAACAGTTTATATATTGGTGTTTCCGGTTGACTAAAAGTTCCTCAATAATAGCAACATCACTTGGCGTAATATCTTTTTCTTGACTTATTGTTTCAATTCTGTACCATCTAGCACCGTCCTTTGGGATTCCATCCTTTATGGTTAAATGGAAGACATGGATTATATGATGTCTGTCAAGACCGCTTTCATTGAAGACAAGTTCTGAAATTGTACCGAGATATTTTTCTATATTGCATGCGATACCTACTTCTTCACCTATCTCTCTGGTAACAGCAGATGAGACATATTCATCTCTTTCAATTTTTCCTCCAGGGATGCTCCATAAATTGGCAAAAGGTTCTTTTTCCCTTTTTATCATTAATACATTATTATTCTCAACTATAAGACCAACTGCAGCTGGAACAAATTGCACGCTCATCAAATTTGCCCTCATTATTAATTAACTATAGGATATCTATCCGAAATTACCTTAAGCCCAAGCTTTAAGGTAATCCTCTAATTGTTTCTGGAGTGGATCATAATTATCAAAACTATAAGAGATATATATTAATCCTTTAAGATCTACAGGAATATCCTCACTTTCTTCTTTTAAAATAAGAGCTTCTCTGCTCAAACCATAAACCATACCTAATTCAAATAAAACATTTGCATTCCACCCCGATATATCTATTATTGCTGTCCTGCTAGACTGTATGCCTTCACAAACTTTGCACATCAAGTCGATATTTTTAAATACTTCATCTGCTTTCCATGCCTCAAAATCCATTTTTTCTATGACAGGTTTTATTGCGTACTTGTAAACATTTTGGTGTTTAGTGCTAAAAGGGCGACCAATAAAAATTCTGTTTGGTACTGTCTCGATATTGGGAAAAGCACACACCCCTCCAGTCTTGAAACATCTCATTACGTAATCCTCCATAATCGCCTTATAATTGTTGCTATGGTTAAAGAAAAATTGCTGTTCTTTTTCATGGACAATAATTGGATAAGCATTTGAGGAAACAGGATCAAACTGTTCGCCCTTTGTGTATAATAGGTTGGAAAGTAGGGACATAGGAATTCTTTTTATGTCTGTAAGTTTAAACCAAAAGGGTATATTTTGAGGCAATTCCGCATAATAATGGGGTGAATTGGGGTGATTTCTCTGATCGTCTAGTGAAATCTCTTCAAGTTTGCCAACATGCAGAGATGGCTTGTCTGAATCAGGGCAATAAAGGTAAATATGCTTTGTTGATTTAGAAGATACTATACCATGATTTATGGTCAAAAGTTCTTCTCTAGAAACACCACACCTCCCTGACTTACTAACTTTTCCCCACCAAACATATTTACTATCGGTGTGATAGTATTTTTGTAAAATCTCACAATGTATTTTTATCGTATCTGGTGCTAACTTATGAAAAAAACTATAAGGATTCCACTTTAAAAGAATATGTTGAGGGCGGCTACTTTGTAATTTAGAAGACATCTTTACTGAACTCCGATGTGTTACGTGTTTGGCGGAAAAAACACATCCAAAACATCTCCAGATAGTCTAACCGAGTAAAATGTTTTGTTAATTTTAATTAATGGCATCGTGTCATAATTGTTCTCAAATAAGTTCAATTGGTTCAAATAGTCTAAATTAGTTTTAAACTGTTTTTTAAAACTAAAGTGTGATATAATAAATTGTGGATCTATGCCTAAATGATTTGCTATTTCAGTTTCAATTTTTTTTCTATTTACCCAGTCAAACCTAAATCTCCGCAGTTTTCTTTCCACAATACTAAAATATCCAATATCAACAGAACTCAAAGGTAAAAACAATTTTTTTGTTGAAAATAGTTCAATTATTTTTCCTGAAATTTCGTTTCTATTCATCAAGTTATAGGCAACTTCATCTGTACTTCCTATAAATATGTCAACAAGATTTTTTGAATCAAAAGATAAATTCAATGAGCGTGTTAACATTGCTTCAGCAGACAACACATCGTTGTTATAAATATACTTATTGTATAGTTCGATTTTATTTCTCCAGAATAATACTATGTCGTCAACTTTATTTTTATTGACAAGTACAGTTTTCCCATTTATTGAAAAAAATTTAAGAAATGAAATTGGCGCGGGGCAGCCTAAGCCCAGTGAAAATAAGGCACGATTAGTTCCGTCAATTTTATCACAATTAATCGAACAGTAATGAATACTATCGATAATGCTATCTCCTGTCGGCTTATTTAGTAATAAACTTGTTACATTCTTTTCTACTTTTTTGGACCTGTTTGACAAGATTTCATATAAGCTAAAACTTTCAGGTAATAGGCGAGTGTTAAACCTGAGGTATGAGGATATTAGTCCCTCATGATATTTCCTGATTTTTTCAAGGAGAAAGGTTTCTGCTGCATGAGAAAAAGGTGCATGTCCGATATCGTGCAGAAGATTTGCTATAACGAGGACTTCTGTTTGACCTTTTTCAAGGCCCAATTGATTTGATAACTTTAAGGCCAAAAAAGCTGCTCCTAACGAATGATCATACCGTGAAAATGGACGTGCTACGTCATAAATATGATCCATTGTTGCTAAAAAACTGACCCCTTTAAGTCGCTGCAAAAATGGACTATCTATCAAGTCCTCAAATCCAGCCCTGGAAAGTTCTTTTTCAAATAATTTTGTTTTAAAGAATTCTTGTCGGATCATGGCTTCAATCTGATCATATCTAGTGCATCGACTCATAAGTTCTGCTCTTGATTTTGGCAATTTGGGTTATTCATGTGCTGATTACACTGAAAAAAGTCCTTTTTGAGCCGCTGCCTCGA
>JGI24025J20009_10003750_pt1 | contig 10215 bp, 8 predicted proteins | sample Cruoilmetagenom3_FD_20009 | JGI IMG/M metagenome (IMG submission 20009) | reverse complement strand
ATTTCATCCTGATCAATGTCTTTTTGGGAATATTCAACCTTCTGCCAATCCCGCCATTTGACGGTTCGCACATTGTCGAAGGGTTGCTTCCGCGCAGTGTTGTGCATCATTACGTTCGGCTGCGTCCTTATGGGATGATGTTGTTTGTGGGCTTGATCGCGCTGACATGGTTTGTCCCAGGCCTAGGCATCTTTGAAAACACCATCATGCCGCCAGTTGACTGGGCGATGGAGAAATATCTGGGTCTGGCTGCCGGAATTGCAGGCTAGGTTGGCGTAGCGCTAACGGCATCAATATAGCGCGCCTGTGGGTGGCGGATGATCAGTTCACGCTGCCAGTCCTCGCACGCGTCATTTGCAACGCAGGCGACAATGCACCCGCCAAAGCCTCCGCCGGTCAATCTTGCTCCTACAGCGCCCCTCGGCTAGCTTGCGCACAATACTTGAATGGATGACCACGAGCGCATGATCCTTGGGCAGGTCGAGCAGATCGTATTGCAGGCTGTTAGTGTCCAGCGCCATGGCTGAGCCCGGCGTTGCCAGCGCCACCGCCATCTGGTCCATGATGCCGCACGGCACGCCCAGAAAGTCATTCTCCACCCGCTGCGCCGCCAAAGCCAGCGCGACATCATCGGGCCCAGACCCGTTGGCCTGTCGGGCGGCTTTCAAGATTGCAACCATTAACGCCGCAGACGAAGACAGCCCCGATCCAGCTGGAATGGTCGATCGGATGGATAGATCTGCGCCGCCCTGGATCGGTCCTAGCCGCTTGGACTCTTGCAAGGCGCCTAAGGCCGTGTCGGACCAATCGCCATTGGCCTGTTCATCCATCGTCCGCTCTGCAGGTTGGTCATGATCCGCGCTGGCAATGGTGGAAAGCGGTTGATTGCGCGGCGTTAACGTCACCTCCAGCCCGACTGCCAGAGCCGCTGGTAAGACCATTCCGCCGTTGTAATCGGTATGCTCGCCAATCAGATTGACGCGCCCCGGCGCATGCCCTCGAAACGACATTTCAGACATTGCTGCCAAGCTCTCTTAGGGCCTCAACCGCGCTTTCGGGCATGACATCCACGGTAAAGACGCCGCTGTGGTTCTCTACCGAGGCGACATATTTGACCCGGCCTGGCGCGCGCAGCAGCGGGTAGAATTGCACGGTGAAGTGATAATTGTCCGCGCCGCCAGCGGGCGCTGCATGAAACGCCATCATGGTCGCGGCGGGTTGTTGGAAAAACGCATCATAGCGACGCGTTATCTCGTCCAGCCAATAGCCGAGACCTTGCAATTCTTCATCGGTGCAGTCCCATGGGCCAGCGCGCAATTGTTGTGGGGCAAGCCAGACTTCATAGGGGAACCGGGCGAAACGCGGGACGAAGGCATTGATCCCGCCGCTCGCCCCCAAGCCATANTCGCCCATGCATTCGGTCATTTCAGCCGCAAGGCTAAACCCATTTGCAAAGCCATTGATCGCCTGCTGTTGAACCTGAGGGATGCGTTCAAACCCATAAATTTGGCCGTGCGGATGATGCAGGGTGACACCCACTTCATCGCCGCGATTTTCAAACGGCAACACATATTGGCATCCGGCCGAGAACAGCGCGTCATAGCGGTCGATCAGGCTGGCAATCAGCATCTCGCGCCGGTCTTGCCCGATTGTATGCAGACTGCCGCTCGCCTCGGTAGAATAGACCACCACTTCGCACGCACCTCGAGCAGGCTCGCTCTCGATACCGTGCAATTGCGCAGCTTGGCTCGCCTTGGGATGAAATGCCGCCCATTTGTTTGCGAACACCGCCAGTTCGAAATCAGAGAAGGGTATCTTGGTTTCTGGACCGCCCTGTGCTGTTGGGGCGAGGGGATCATCAGCGGCGCTGGGCTTGAAAGTTCGGTTCTGCCGATGCGCGGCGTAGACATTCCATTCATCGCGCAAGGGATGGTGCCGCAGTTCCCCGCCTTAGGGCAGGTCATCCGCAGTTTCGGCCAGCAGGGGCAGATCATGCGACGTCCGGCCATACAGATAGAGCATTCGGCCATCGGCCTTGCGGTGATCGCGGCGATAGACCAGGTTGCCCCCTAATGTACGGTCGAGCCTGCGGACGGTGCTCACGCCTGCGTACTTCGCGCGGCAAACCAGTCGCGCACTTTTTGTTGCGCAGGCTGGTCCAAATGCAGGGCCAGCTTGCTGCGCCGCCACAGCACATCTTCTGCGGTGGTCGCAAATTCTTGTTCGACCAGATATTCAAGCTCTCGCTCGTACAAGTCACCGCCCATATGCTGGCCCAAATCTTCCAGACCATTGGCACGGCCCAATACCCGATCAATCCGTGTTCCATAGGCCCGCGCCAGTCGTAAAATTCCCTCTGGGCCGAACCAGCCATAGTCCGTCATGCAGTCGACAAAGAATGTGTCGAAGCGGGCCGGATCAATATCACCACCGGGCAATGGTTCGTCAGCGGTCCAGCTGCCATCGCCAAACCCGCCCAGCTTTTCCAAGGCGTGCTCTGCCAGTTTGCGGAAGGTGGTGATTTTGCCGCCAAAGATCGACAAGATTGGCGGAGCGCCATCTTCATTGTCCAGCTCGAACACATAATCGCGGGTGACGGTGGAGTTGTTTTCCGACTTGTCATCATACAGCGGCCGCACCCCTGCATAGCTGGAAATGGCCTGGTCGGGCGACACTTTGACTTGCAAATATTCGTTCAACGCATTGCAGATATAGGTTTTCTCATCTTCGGAAATTTCGATCCTATTGGGATCGCCCGAGAAAGCCACATCAGTCGTGCCAACCAGCGTAAATTCGTGTTCATAAGGAATTGCAAAGACTATGCGATCGTCGCGATTTTGGAAGATGTAGGCGTGACGGCCATCGAACAATTTAGGGAAGATCAGGTGGCTTCCCTTCACCAGACGCAAATTATGGTGCTGCTTTGCCGGCACTGCATGATCCAGCACCGCATCCACCCACGGCCCGGCCGCATTGACCACGATCTTGGCTTGGACGGTTTCTTCCCCAGAGGCGCTGCGCAAGGTGGCCGCCCACAAATCGGTGCCGCGGTCTAAACCAACGCATTCGGTCCGTGTGCGAATGTCTGCGCCGCGTTCCTTCGCATCCATACAATTGAGCGCGACCAGGCGTGAATCCTGCACCCAGCAGTCGGAATATTCGAAACCTTTGGTCAGCCGGGTTTGCAAGGTTTGGGCATGAGGATGCGCGCGCAAATCAACCGAACGAGTCCCAGGCAACAGCTTTCGTCCGCCCAGATTATCATAGAAATACAGACCCAAACGCAGCAGCCATTTGGGGCGCAAACCCTTGTCATGCGGTAACACAAACCGCAGCGGCCAGATGATATGCGGCGCTATGTTCAACAACCGCTCGCGCTCGATCAAACTCTCGCGGACCAAACGAAATTCATAATGCTCCAGATAGCGTAAACCGCCATGCACCAGCTTGGTGCTGGATGATGAGGTGTGCGATGCTAAATCGTCCTTCTCCACCAACAGAACCTTTGCCCCGCGCCCGGCGGCATCGCGCGCTATGCCTGCGCCATTGATGCCTCCGCCGATTACCATCAAGTCATAGATGTGTTCGCTCATGTCGCGGCTTTCAAATGATATATCAGGTATGTGTCTGGGTTCGTTATAGGCAATTGCAGCCCGTATTGCATCAATGCCGATCCAGCAAAGGTGCCGAAAGATTTATCCAGCGCTTGAGGCCAGATGGATTGGATTTCATACCGCTGGTCTGGATCAAGCCCTGCAAAATTGATCCGTGGCGGATGCATGGTGGGGTGCGGGTCAAGGACGGCCAACTGGAACACAGCATCGCGCCGGTCGGATGCAACAACGCCGATGCCACAGATGTGTTTGTGGGTGGAAAGCCGATGGTAATCACCGGTATGGATCAGGGTGCGATGGCGTTTGTGCAAAGCGATCGCATCAGACAGGATCGCGCGATCTTGCGCGCTTTCCTGCGTCAGATCCATCTCCATCCCCATATGGCCAAAGATCGCCGCCCCGGCGCGAAACTCCATATCAAACTGACGCCTCGTGATGTGGCATTTTTGCGGCCCTACGTGATTGCCCAGCACATCCAGCGGAAGGAAATGCGCTGTTCCGCGCATGATCGCATGATGCGCGCGGGCGTCATTGTTGTCGCTAGTCCAAACCCGGTCCGTGTGCGTCAGAATGCCGTAATCGGCCCTTGCGCCGCCACTAGCGCAGCTTTCAACCACCAACCCCGGCACGGCGGCTTTGATCCGCTCGATCAAGCCATATAGCGCGAGGATCTGCTGGTGCATGACGGCATGCCCAGCCTCACCGCCTGGATGCTGAATATCGCGGTTCATATCCCACTTGATATAGGCGATGTTGAGCTGCTTGGTCAGCGATACAATACGTTCAAACAGATGTTCGCACACATCATCGCGCGTCAGATCGAGCGGCAATTGATGGCGCGAAGCAATTTGTTCGACACCAGGGGCTTGCAGCACCCAATCGGGATGCGCGCGGTATAGATCGCTGTCTGGATTGACCATTTCGGGTTCAAACCACAAGCCAAACTCCAAGCCCAGAGATTGCAAATGCTCGCTGAGAAATTCCAGACCGTCGGGATAGACATTGTCACAGACGGTCCAATCGCCCAGACCTGCTGTGTCATTGCGTCTCGCGCCAAACCAACCATCATCCAACACAAACCGTTCTGCACCCACTTCTGCGGCGCGATTGGCCAATTCCATCAGCCTTGCAGGAGAATGATCGAAATAGACCGCCTCCCAACTGTTGTAATGTACCGGTCGCGGCGCGACGGGGCATAATTGCCCTCGCACATATCGGTGTAGACTGCGGGTCAGCGGACCATAACCCTGATCTGACCAAGTTAGGTATAGCGGCGGTGTGGCATAGCTCTCGCCGCGCTGCAGGGTCATCTCGCCCGGCAGCAACAATTCACCAGCCTGAGCCGACAGTTCGCCAGTGGCCAAATGGTCCACTCGGAGCCTAGTGTTGCCGCTCCAGCCAAGATGCCTGGCGACAGCTTGGCCGCTGTTCTCTGTGGTATTGCTTTCGCCCAGATAGAGGCCGGGATAGCTGGCATGGCCGGTGCGTCCACTGCGATTTTCTTGCACAAATGACCCGCGAACAAGCGTGGTTTGCTCAGTTTGAAACTCGCCTGCCCATTTGCCCGCAAAGCTGGTTATATTGGTGAGGCTAGGGTTAATTGGCACGCATAGCGCCGCGCACCATTCCAATGCCAAGGGTGAATCAGCCTGATTGGTGATACGACAGGCGCAGCGCAATACGCCGCTGCCCGGATCAATGTCGAATGTGTGTTCCGCGCTGATGTTGCAGGCTGCATCATGCGTCATCAATGTCAGCGAAGTTTCGCTTTGCTTTGCTTCAACCAGGCACGGATCACCGACCCAATCCTGCCCAGTGCGATGCGCGAGCAATCCGGGCGGGGAGGGGTAGCCAGTACCGATTGCGTTGAGCAATGAGTTTGCGATGGGGTTTTGGGGGCCGCCGGGGGCGTGTTCACGGGTGCTCAGTCTCTCAAAATCCGCTGCCGAAGCACTTGGCAAATCAGGGCCAGCGTACAACAGTTGAACACGCTCGCTCACTTGCGCGGTAAGGCACAACAGCGTGCCTCCGGCGCGAAAAGTGATCAATCCGTCACGATCTGCCTGCGTTTTACTCATTGCAGTTCGCCATGCGTCACTGCATGGGCTAGCACAATGTTAAACCGCCATCAGTGCGGCCGGATCGAGGGGTTTTCATGGCGCATATTCAGGTGGCAGTATTTGCTGGTTTGATGTTGGCATTGACGGCGCTGACGTGGCGCAAGGTTGTTGCCGCGCGCGGCCAGTAACGCTTCTGATGATAAAGAGATATTTCTGGCGGGCGGCGGGCTGAGCTGGTTCTTCGTTGCCGGGGCCGTCACGCTGACCAATCTATCGACCGATCAATTGGTGGGTATGAATGGCAATCAGATGCTGCTGCTGGCTTGGTGGGAGTTGGCAGGGTTCATCGGATTGCTGCTGTTGGCCTTTGTCTTTGTGCCGATTTATTACAAGAACAACTGCACCACGATCACTCAGCTGCTGGAAAAGCGATATGACGGTGCCAGCATTCGCACGGTGATCTCTGCCCTGTTCCTGCTTGGCAATCTGTTCATCTATCTGCCCGCTGTAATCTATTCTGGCGCGCTGTTTATGCAGATCCTGTTTGGCATCGAAGCATCCGTTACGACAATCGCGGCTGTGTTGGCATTGTTCGGCGCTGGCTTTGCCATTTTGGGTGGTTTGCGCGCGGTCGCGGTGCTGGACACTTATGCAGGCATAGGCATTCTTGCGCTGGCATTGGTGGTGGTGTTTCTGGCCATGCAAGCCATCGGATGGGATATGACCACTTGGGTTCCTGAAGAACGCCTGACGATGATCGGTTCGCTCGACAGCCCGATCCCGTTCCACACCCTGTTCGCCGGGATGTTGTTTATCCAGATATTCTATTGGTCGACCAATCAGAACATCACCCAAAAGGCTTTGGCCGCACCGACAGTGAAAGAGGCGCAAAAGGGCGTTGTCGCGGCGGCCATCATCCGCGTGCTGATCGTGCCGCCCATTGTGGTGATCCCCGGCATTGTTGCTTTCAAACTGTTCGGCGATGTGGATGACCGCGCCTATGGCATGGTGGTGGCAGAGGTGTTGCCCGATTGGACCAGCGGCATGTTCGCCGCGATGATCGCAGCGGCCGTTCTGACCACCTATTCCGCAGTGATGAACGCCACCATCACGCTGTGGTCGGTCGATTTCCATCGCCGTTTTATCAAGCCCGACGTTGATATGCGCAAATTGAACCGCACGGTCGGGATCATCGCCATGATCGCCTCTGTTGCGCTGGTGTCGATCTATGCCGGCGCGGAGAGCATTATCAATCTGCTGCAAGAACTGAACGGTCTGTTGTTCATGCCGATCCTGTCTGCTTTCATCGCAGCCTTGCTGTTCCGCAATATGGACGCGCGCGCCGCAGTGGCCGGGCTAGTGTGCGGCTTTTCGATCTACGCCTTCCACACATTCTACCTCTATGTGCCGGAAAACTTCGGCGGGGTCAGCTGGTATGCCACCATTGGCCTGCCATGGGTCCACTATATCGACGTGATGCTGTTCGTGCTGGTGTCATCGGTGCTGGTGGCCTTGCTAACCAATTTGATTGTTTTCGGTAATCACGCAAGGCTTGCCTTTGGGAAGTGTGCACCCCAGCTAAATGGGGCATGACTGACACCCAACTTCCGCCAAATGGCTGGCTCATCCTTGATAAACCGCGGGGGCTGGGTTCAACCCAAGCTGTTGGCGCGGTTAAACGAAATTTGCGCACCGGCGGTTATGCCAAGGCCAAGGTGGGTCATGGCGGCACGCTGGACCCGCTGGCCGAGGGAGTTTTGCCGATTGCCTTGGGCGAGGCAACCAAACTGGCGGGACGAATGTTGGACGCCAGCAAGATTTACGAGTTTACCGTTCAGTTTGGTGCAGAGACTGACACATTGGATGCAGCAGGCGAGGTGATCCATCGCACCGATCACTTTCCTCCGCTTGCGGCCATTGCCGCTGTGCTGGACCATTTTACCGGGGCGATCGAGCAGGTTCCCCCTGCATATTCTGCACTGAAAGTGGCTGGAAAGCGCGCCTATGACAGGGCGAGGGCGGGCGAGACCGTTGAGATGAAGACCCGCGCCGTCACTATTTACGAACTCGCCTTTGCCAGTGAGCGTGATGACCCTGAATTGCGCTCGGCCTTTCAAACCACCAGCGGCCGGCCCGACCCCTACGATCCTTCCGTTCCATTGGAGGTGGCCGATTGTGTGACCCTGCGGGCCCATGTGTCAAAGGGTACATATATCCGCTCTTTGGCAAGGGACATCGCACGCGCACTTGGAACCTATGGCCATGTTACCTATTTAAGGCGGATCAAGGCGGGGCCTTTCCTCGAGAATCAGGCGATTTCACTGGACAAACTCAATGAAATCGGTAGAGGCGCGCGACTTGAAGATGTAATACTGCCATTGGAGGCAGGGCTGGACGACATCCCGGCTCTTACCCTCACGTCCGACGAGGCAGCAGCGGTCCGCCAGGGCCGCGTCTTGACCGGACAGCCCCAAGCAGACGGGCTCTATTGTGCCACGTACCGGAATGTTCCGGTGGCATTAGTGGAACTTGTCGGCGGGACGACGAAAATCGTCAGGGGTTTTAACCTTCCCGATGTCGCTGAGTAAGAGAGAATAATATGTCGGTAACTACCGAAGAAAAAGCAAAAATCATCAAAGACAACGCCCGCGAAGATAATGACACGGGTAGCCCAGAAGTCCAGGTTGCCATCCTGACACAGCGCATCCGCAATCTGCAGAGCCACTTTGATGGTCACCACAAGGACAACCATTCGCGTCGCGGCCTTTTGACCATGGTCAACAAGCGCCGCAGCCTCCTCGCCTATCTCAAGAAGAAAGACGTCGAGCGCTATAACGCACTGATCCAGAAGCTGGGTCTTCGTAAGTAAGAATTTTGCGGAGCGGCCCCATTATGGGCCGCTCTTTGCATATGGGGTATGGCCACATCCGGTTGTCATACTCGGGGCAGATATTAGGCCCCGCACCGGTCCGGGACGGATTGCCCGGAAACAGTAGGCCCCGCTCTGCAATAAGGCTCAGCGGGTTCATAAGGAAAATACATGTTCGATAAGAAAACCGTATCGTTGGAGTGGGGCGGGAAAACCCTCACCCTCGAAACCGGTCAGATCGCCCGTCAGGCTGACGGCGCTGTTTTGGCTACCTATGGCGAAACCGTGGTGCTGTGCGCCGTGACCGCCGCCAAAAGTGTTCGTGAGGGCCAGGATTTCTTCCCGCTCACCGTTCACTACCAAGAAAAATTCTCATCAGCAGGCCGTATTCCCGGTGGCTTCTTCAAGCGTGAAGGCCGTGCGACCGAAAAGGAAACCCTTACCAGTCGTCTGATCGACCGTCCGGTACGCCCGCTGTTCCCAGAGGGCTTCTACAACGAAATCAACGTGATCTGCCAAGTTTTCTCCTATGATGGCGAGACAGAACCAGACATCGTTGCGATGGTTGCAGCATCAGCTGCCCTGACAATTTCCGGCCTGCCTTTCATGGGCCCAATCGGGGCTGCACGGGTTGGCTTTAACAATGGCGAATATGTCCTCAACCCAAGCATCAACGATGCCTTGGGCGAAGATGGTCGTTTGGATCTGGTTGTTGCTGCGACGAATGACGCAGTGATGATGGTTGAGTCCGAAGCCAAGGAACTGACCGAAGAAGAAATGCTGGGCGCGATCATGTTTGCGCATGACGAAAGCCGCAAGGTTATCGGCGCAATCATCAATTTGGCAGAGCAAGCCGCCAAGGATCCTTGGGAAGTTGATCTTTCCGACGACACAACCGCGATCAAAGAAAACCTTCGCGGTATCGTTGGAGATGACATTGCCGCAGCTTACAAGCTGACCGACAAGTCAGAGCGTTCGGACGCTTTGAACGTGGCACGCGCCAAGGCCAAAGAAGCCTATGCCGATGCCGAAGGTCAGACCCAGATGACAGCGAATAAGGCGGTCAAGAAGCTGGAAGCTGAAATCGTTCGCGGTGCTATCCTCAAGGATGGTCAGCGGATTGATGGCCGTAAGACGGACGAAGTTCGCCCGATCGAAGCCATGGTTGGATTGCTGCCACGAACCCACGGTTCGGCGCTGTTCACTCGCGGTGAAACGCAGGCAATCTGTACCACAACTTTGGGCACCAAAGATGCTGAGCAGATGATCGACGGGCTAGAAGGTCTTTCGTACAACAACTTCATGCTGCACTATAACTTCCCACCCTATTCGGTTGGCGAAGTGGGGCGCTTTGGCTTTACCAGCCGCCGTGAAACCGGCCATGGTAAGCTGGCATATCGTGCGCTGCACCCTGTGCTGCCCGATCATGAGGACTTCCCTTACACGATCCGTATTCTTTCAGACATCACCGAGTCCAACGGCTCAAGCTCGATGGCGACGGTATGTGGTGGCTGTTTGTCGATGATGGATGCAGGTGTTCCAATCGAACGGCCTGTTTCAGGAATCGCGATGGGTCTGATCCTTGAAGGTGACGAATTCACCGTTCTGTCCGACATTTTGGGTGATGAAGATCACTTGGGCGACATGGACTTTAAGGTGGCTGGTTCGGAAT
>JGI24025J20009_10003747_pt1 | contig 10221 bp, 8 predicted proteins | sample Cruoilmetagenom3_FD_20009 | JGI IMG/M metagenome (IMG submission 20009) | reverse complement strand
CACAATAATAACAATATCCCCCTTCTGAAAACCCAGAAGGGGGATTTATAAAAAGTGTCCCCAACTACTCTAGATCTCAAATGCTTACCTCTGTAAAAAAATTTCATCTTTTCCACGCAAAAAACCTCATCTTTACGTATTATCAGCATTCATCAACCAACACTTTGTTGTGATTTCCTTGTCTGCCATCGTTTGAACCAATCCGCCAAAAACACAATCAACACTGAAAAAGACCCTAAGAGTATTGACGCAGTATAGGCATCCGTTGTGCGTCGCTCTTCTAATGCCCTAAAGATGTACAGGGTTGTGGTTTCTGTTCGTCCTTGAACGCCACCGCCAATCACCAGAACAGCACCAAATTCACCCAGGGCGCGTGCCAGGGTTAAGGTCATCCCATAGATGAGGGCACTCTTTATCTGCGGAAAGATAATCCGGCTAAAAATGGTCCAGGATGTCGCGCCCAGGGTCTCTGCCGCGAATTCTTGCTGTCGATCAAGGTTTTGGATGACCGGTACCATCTCCCGGATCATAAAAGGCAGACATACAAATAAGGTGGCTAAAAACATACCCGGGATGGCAAATGCCACCCTGATATTGAATAGATCCAACGCCGGACTCAACAAGCCATTCCGGCCAAATAATAACAACAGCATATAGCCCACCACAACCGGCGAAATTGCAAAGGGGATATCGAGGATGCCATTCAGGATCCATTTCCCTTTAAAATTTTGCCGAACAATAACCCAGGCAATCAAAGAACCAAACACGGCTTGGATGATGACAACCAACAGGGCAATTTGAAGGGACAGCCAAAGGGATTGACGTAGGGCAGGTGCCTGCAAGCTTTGCCATAGGGCGTTGACGCCGTTTTGAAACGCCCCTTGAATCAGGGCGGCAACCGGCGCAATGATCAAGAAGCCCATATAGAGGACGGTAATCGCAATCAATCCCCAAGCACTCCAGGTTATCTTGGTTGCCTTCATCGATGTACCCCCCAATGTTTGTGCAAGGTATTTGCTATAATCAATACAAGCAGCGAAATCGCAATCAGCACGATCGAAATGGCACTGGCACCCAGTTGGTTTTCTGACTCAACCGCACCCAACACATACACGGCTGCCGTTTGGGTTTTGAGGGGTATATTGCCAGCGACGATAACCACGGCGCCAAATTCCCCGACCGCCCGTGAAAAACTCAATAATGACCCGCTCAGGACAGGNACGATCAGGGCGGGTAACACAATCCGCCGAAAGATCACACAGGGCTTTGCACCAAGGGTTGCNGCAGCGCGCTCTTGCTCTAAATCCAAATCCTGTAACACAGGCTGGATCGCCCGGACAACAAAGGGAAATGAGATAAACAACAGGGAAATGACGATCCCCGGTGGTGCAAAAATGATATTGAGACCAATCTTCTCAGAAAGAAACCTGCCCAGGGTTTCTTGCGGTCCATACAACATCACCAGCATGACCCCTGTTACCAGGGTTGGTATTGCCAATGGTAGGTCCACAATGGCGTTCAATAACCGTTTACCCGGGAACTCGTAACGGACAAACACATAAGCGGTGATCACGCCCATCACAGCGTTGATGACCGTCATCAATGCCGATGTCCATAAGGTCAATAAAATGGCATGGCGAGCGATGGGCAGAGTGATTTGATGCCAAAATTCTGAAATCCCCTGCCGAAAACCATCCTGAAAGATCACCACCAGGGGGATAAAGATCATCACCAGGACGTACAGAATACTGATGACCCGTATGATCAGCGCAGGCCAACGCGCTTTTCCCTGCGTTTGACCAATGGAAATCTCCATTATTGCGTTGCTCCTTGAACTTGTAATATCGCCCGGGTATAGATCCCCTCTTCTCCGAAAATATCCGTCATGATGGCGTTCCAACCCCCAAAATAATCCGCGGTGAAGAGGTCGTCCACCGGTGGGTATTGATCTTCATAGGCAGCAGCCACTTCGGCATTGACCACCCGTAAGCCGTGCTGCGCATAAATCTCCTGGGCTTCAGTCGAGTAAAGAAAATTAACAAAAGCTTCAGCGACTTCCCGCGTGCCATGTTTATCGACACTGGTATCCACGATGGCAAGGGGGTTTTGGATCAGGATAGTGGAAGTAGGGATGATCAATTCATAGGCTTGCCCGATTTGTTGCCCCACCAGGACCTCGTTTTCATAGGTGATGGCCAAATCACCGATCCCTTTTTCAAAATTTAATATGCTATCGCGAGCGGCTTTGTCCATCACACTCACATTACCCAAAACATCACACAGGAACTCAAATGCAGCATCGGCATCATCGCCTGGCACGCCATCAACCTGGCCTCGCAAGGCTGCACCATAGAGCCCTAAAATATTCCACATCGCCCCACCACTGGTATTTGGATTGGGGGTCAAAATTTCTAATCCCGACTGGGTAAGATCAACCCAATCACCGATACCTTTTGGATTACCCTCGCGAACGGCAAACGAGACGATCGATGTCGTAACGATGCCTCCATAGGAACCATCTTTCCAATCGTGACTAATCAGACCTACTTCTTGTATCCGGTTAACATCCGCCTCAAGTGAAAGAGCAACCACATCAGCCTCAAATCCATTGACCACAGCCCGTGATTGCGCCCCTGAGCCCAGGTAAGATTCTTCAAAAACCACGCGCTGACCTGTTTTTTCATACCATTCATTTTGGAAAAGGGGAATGATCTGTCTATAGGCTTCTCGAGGTGTCGTATAGGCGCCCAAAATCAATTTAACTTCTTCTTCATTGCCCGATTCTTCCTGGTTATTGCAAGAAGTCAACATCAACAGAACAAGGAAGAGCCCCAATAAAACTTGTCGTTTCTTCATTTCAACCTCCACTGCCGAGTCTGCAATTTCTGATATTGTTGCGATCTAATAATTAAAAATGAACACTCCTCGATTGAAGAAATGATGGATCCAATCACACCTTTAAACCTGAATTCTTGCAGACTGTTTGGCAAAGGTGCGCCCAATACAATGAGATCATAGCCGCCATCAGCGATTTCTGCCTGTATTGAGGGGATTAATTCACCCTTTCGGATGTGAATTTCAGAGGAAACGCCAAATCGGGCCAAACTTTTTTGACCGCCCTGGAGAAAGCGCTCGATCCGACTTGTTGGTATTTCCGAATGGGTTGTTCCAGGGACGACCGTCAATAAAGTGGCATCAGCCCCTAAGTGGCGTAGCAAACGCCCCGCAAAAATGACATTGTCCTTCCCGGGCTCGCCACTTGCCAGGCAGATCAAGGCTTTGCTCAGTCGGGCAAGGGGTTTGGCCGCCAATAGAAGGTGATGCTCTCCAAATTTCATCGCTTGCTCTGGGATGTCGTAACCCGCAGACGGACGCCATCCGAGGATCACAAGGTCTGCTGGGTGTCTTTCGACCGCTTCCGCCAGGGCATCGACAAATGGCTCGGGGGAAGACTGCACTTCCAAAGAAGCCATGCCAGACCCAAGTTGCTTTCTGGCTTCCATCAAGTGCTGATCCAATCGCTCCTGGTCAGCGCCAATGCCAAGCAACAATACCTGAGCATGGGACATGCGTCCCAAATACCCCCCCAGAATAATCGCTGATTGACTGCGCAAGCTGCCATCACTGAGGATCAAAAAGTTTAATCCTGGGTGAGATAAGACATGTAAGCGACGGATGCCAACAGAGACCTCCCCCCCAAGGTTAAACGGAAGGTTGGTGCTTTGCTCCGGTGACCGGTTGACGTCTAAATAGAAACTGGGCGTGCCATAAGGAACAGCTGGGGCGATGGCCCGAACACCGGGAATAGCGGGCAATTCAACCCTTATATGTTCAACCGCCCCACTAAAACCCTTTTCAATGATTTTTCCTGACCCAAGGGGCAAGCAATCAAGATCCTTGGGGGATCCCGCCAGGGCAACGTCCTCCGGGCGGAAGAGGATCTGGGCCCGACGATTCAAATTCATCAGCGTATAGTTTTTCGGCATTGGGAAGATTTGCTGACCGAGGGTGATGTGCTGGTTCTTGATTTGCCCTAATAGTAAATTGGCTGAACCCAGGAAAGAAGCTACGTATTCTGTTTTTGGGTATTGATAAAGCTCCTGAGGCGTCCCGACCTCAATCAATCGACCAAAATTCATCACCCCAATGCGGTCTGCAAGGTCGAAAGCTTCATCCTGATCATGGGTAACTAAAATCGCTGCGACTCCCAAGGTTTGTTGAATTCGCCTCAGGCTACGGCGTAATTCCACTCGAATTTTTGCATCAAGGGCACCTAAAGGCTCATCAAGCAGCAGTACATCCGGTTCCAGCGCCAACGCTCGCGCTAAAGCCACCCGTTGTTGTTGCCCACCTGAAAGTTGGCTTGGCATGCGATTTCCCATCCCAACCAAACCAACCAGTTCCAATAATTGATCCCGTTTCTTTGCCCGTTCCGCCTGGGACACTTTGCGAACTTGCAGGCCGAACTCAATATTATCAGCCACACTCATGTATTGAAATAATGCATAATGTTGAAACACAAAGCCAATATTCCGTTTTTGTGTTGGCACCTGGGTGACTTCCCGGTCATGAATAAACACATGACCTTTGTCAGGGGGGATCAAACCCGCGATGATATTCAGCACAGTTGTTTTTCCACTGCCGCTGGCACCAAGTAAGACAAAAAATTCCCCGTCTTTGATCTCCAGATTAATGTTATTAACCACAACTTGGTGACCATAATATTTGCTGATGTTTTCAAGTCGAATTGACATACAGACCTCGATCGAAGGATTCTTAACAAAAGGCGCACGCGATACACTTGACCTTGGATCAATCTATAGATATCTTAACAAATCAATGTGATAAGGGCTGTGATATGGAAATGACAATCGTGTGACATTTATGTATTAAATTCCCCCGCTCAATAGTTTTAATGGTTAAATGCCGAAACCGTATCCCATCTCTGGCAGATTTTTGATGTATTTCGGATCGCCTGGGTCATGCTCAATTTTCAGGCGTAAACGTCGGACGAGTTGCCGCAGCATCTCTTTACTTCCCCCACCAGATCCCCAGACGTGGTCTATGATGTTCTCTGCAAGGAGCACCTGGCCTTGATTGAGCATCAAATAAGCCAATAAACGTGCCTCAAGTTTCGTTAGGGTGATAGGTTCCTGACCCTCTCGGATACAAACACGCGTGCTGGGTTCGAATCTGACATTTTCATAATTATAAGGAGCGTCACTTTGAACAGTGACTGCCTTGGATCGACGCAGCACGGATTGCACACGGGCCACCAGTTGTCGGGGACTGAATGGTTTCAAAATATAGTCGTCTGCACCCAGGTTCAAGCCGTGCACAATATCATCCTCATCATCGCGAACGGTCAGGAGGATAATAGGCACATCCGATGTTTGCCGAATCCTTCGACAAACATCAAAGCCGCTGCGAAGGCCCACCTCACCAGGCAAATTCACATCCAGGATGATGATATCCATGTTCTCCTGATTAAATATTTCGATCGCACTCGGGGCGTTGTGGGCCAGGTGCGGTTCAAATCCAGCCTTACGTAGTGTAAATGCCAGTAAATCCGCAAGGGTTTGATCATCATCGACGATTAAAGCCTTCATATTAGTCCTCCGATCACCATTGGTAGTGTAAACCAAAAAATGGCTCCGCCTGTTGGACTGTTCTTACATCCCACCTCACCACCCTGTGCTTCGACAATCGCCTTCACAACCGAAAGACCCAGGCCTAATTGTGAGCTTTCATCCATTCCCTTGGGGACATAAAACCGACGGAAAAGAGAGGATTCTTCACCCGGTGGAATCCCCTTTCCCTCATCTTGAACCTCAACCATAATGGTTTTTTCTAAAATGAATGCCCGTAAAATAACATTTCCACCTTTTGGGCTGTGCTTGATGGCGTTTGACAAAAGATTGATCAAGATCTGGTTGGTGCGGCGATGATCTGCCATCACCTGGAAGGAAAGTTTGTTTTTGGGTTGAATGATATGTAACCCTTGTTTTTCAACAATTGGACGGATGGTGTTGATGGCATCTGAGAGGATTGTCTCCAGAGCAATCGCTTGAGGGTTGACCTTGAAGCGACCTGCCTCAATGCTGGCTGCTTCAATGAGATTGTCAATCAAGGCTTGCAGGTTGACAATGCCAATATCCAAGGCAAGCAATAATTCCCCAATTTCCTTCTCGGTCAAGTTGGGTAATTGATCAACCAACAACTCAACAGAAGCTAAAAGGGCTGCGAGTGGTGTCCGAAATTCATGGGTGATATTGGCCATAAATTCGCCTAACAACCGGTGGATGCGCGCCTCATCCGTCACGTTGCGAATCAGCAACGCCCGCGTGGCATTACCAGCTTCAGGTGGGATGAACATCGATGCAGACACCGAAAGGAGCTCCTTGTGATCACTGAAAACAACTGAAATTTGACGGGTCTGATTGGCTGTTGGTATCTGGTGGCTGAAGAGATCTTCATCTTCAGGTGTCAGGAAAAATTCATCGAGGGGCTGCCCTAACAGAGTTACAGCATCAGAATTCAACAACTTTTCAATGGCATCACTGGCATAAGTGATCCTTCCACGATCGTCAATGGTGAGTAAACCCTCCTCAATGGAATTCATCAGGTTTTCAATCCAGGCTTTTTCCATTCTGAGTTGATCAAGGGAATGCTTGAGACTGATGCGTGCATCGTCAAGAGCATTGCTTAATTGATTGATTTCCAAAATGTTTGAAGACCTGGTTATGGGGACATCAAACACACCCTTTTGTAGGGAAGACGCTGATTGAGCAAGATGGTTGATGGGGTCGCTGATCCGGCGCGCAACGGTCACCGCGATCACTGAACCTCCCACGCTGACAAATAATAATGTGATTAGGATAATTTGAATTAATTGATGGTTGAATGCAGAAGTAGCTTGAATGTCCAGGTAACTAATCAGTTGATAATCCTGCCCCTCCATAAATGGGATCCCCGCAGCCATATAGCGTGTCATGAGACCATCTTCTGCAACCAGTGTCAATTCTTCGTAGGGCTCAAAGATCGCATTGAATTGACGCACATCAGAATCCCCATTTACATCAATATTGCTGGCAACAAGGTCATCCTGATTAAATAAGAAGTAATCCAGCCCCGTTTGGGGTTGGAATTCCTCAAAAACGGATGACATGGATTGACCGACGAAAATCCGGATGTGTGCAAATTCCAATGAATCTAATGGCGCTGAAGTCAACCACAAAAGTTCTCCATCAACGTCTATCAATCCATCAGCCAGGTCCGGTTGACAAATATCCTGGCCCTTACCATCCCCCACCATTGCTAATGAAGTGTCGGAATCACAAACCAGGATCACGTCGATAGTTGCGTTTTTCAAAAAATCCCCCAGGTAAGGCTCAATCACCGCAGCCTCCTGCCCTTGCTGGAGATACTGGTTCAAGGTAGGCCGTTCAGCGATCAAGTATACCAAATTTTGTAGTTGGACGCCCTTATTTTCCAGTAATGCGGTCGTCGTTTGACGGCTTTGATCCATCAAGTCTCGCAATTGGGTTTTTGTTTGACGGTTGACGAGCAGCGTCGCTGGAATTCCAATCCCTAACACAGTGCCAAATGTAAAAATTAGAAACAGGATCAGCAATTGAATGAAAAATCGCCTGGGCTTAAGTTGCTTCAACATGGAACCGTCTCAAATATTCTCAGAAATTACCCATCACATGCCATACACCTGCTTTTGCACAGCTACAAAATATGCATCATTACTGTGTATGATAGCATTGAACAACGCCCTTGACAATCCTAAGAGCGTTCTGGCACATATTGTTGACCTTTTTTTCTGCAAAAGGTCAGAAAACCATGCATTTCATGGATTTTTTTGTTGGGTTACCGACAGATGTGCGCGCTAAATCGCCTTACGAGCTAATTTATCGACACGTTCGTTCATCACATGCCCTGCATGCCCTTTAACCCATCGCCAAAGGATCTGATGCCGGGTAATTTCCTCATCCAGTTTCATCCATAGATCCACATTGGCCAATTTCCCACCTTTTCTGCGCCAATTTCGTCGCTTCCAGTTCGGCAGCCATTCTGTAATTCCCCTTTTGAGATATGTAGAATCAGTGTAAAGGGTCACCTGGCACGGTTCTGTTAAAGCCCGCAATCCCTCCAACGCAGCTCGCAGTTCCATCCGGTTATTGGTGGTATCCTTTTCATGCCCTGAGAGTTCCCGTTCATGTCTGCCGTATTTCAAGATTGCTGCCCAACCCCCTGGCCCAGGGTTGCCCAGGCAGGCACCGTCCGTGTAAATAACGACCTGTGGTATCTTTTTCGGCACCGTTATTCCCCCGTCACTTCCCCGATCATCCGATCGAGCTCTTCCAGAATAGCTGGCAACTGATCAGCCTCCCTGAGCAAAATCTGATAGACCGCATCCTGCAATACCCACTGACCCAGCTCCCAATCATCAGAATTTGGTATGAAACTGGCCTTGTCCAGTAAGGCAACCCCCTGAGCCCATTGCGGATAATCCCCAATAAAATCTGCTAATAAATTCATGGTTGATTTTCGCACCGGGATAGAAAATGACGATTCAATCAGATCAGCTTCTACGTCAGGACTGGATAAGTGCTTGGCAAACAACCAGGCTGCCAATTGCTCTTCCCGTGAGGTCTCTGATATGAACAAACCAGGACTGTTCAACAGCATGTTCTGCCCTTCAGGGCCTGGAAATCCCACAACTGACCATTGATCATCGTTTTCCGCTAGTTCCATCCAACCTGTTTGGATTGGGATTTGCTCGAGGGTGCCAGCGTACATCAAAGCGATTCGGTCAGCAAAATAGGAATAAGGTTCTGACCTGCGTCCAATCCAAATGCAGCCCTGGTCGTAGAGCGATTTTAAGGTGCCAAAGGCATTTCTTCCTGTTTCATTATCAAAAGCTGGTAGTGGCAGATCTTGCCAATCTCCCCCATAGGTGTGATACCAACTCAACAAAACAACCGGGTCAAAATTGATCAACCAACCACCCGTACCATCATTATTCACCAACTCATCATTTAAATTAAAGTCGGTGGCTGCACAATTAATGTCTTTGAAACTCGCTTCCTTGGTGGGCGTTTCTGCAAAACCTAGCGCTTCACCCCAGGCCTTGTTATAAAATAGCACCGTTGCAGTTGGGGTTACTGGCAAGGCAGTTAATCCGTCATCTTGTGTAAAGGCCTCAACGAAAATAGGAGAAAAATCGGCTTGCTCCTCAGGCGTAAAGCCCCAAGTGGCGTCCTTTAAATAGGCTGACAAATTGACAGTCGGATACTCATTTTCTAAATTATCAAGATTTATGGGATGTATGGCAAACAATCCCGGCAAATCATCTTGGTCCAAATCGGATTGAAGCGCTTCAAGTAATAACGTCTCACTCCCAAAAGCTTCCACTTCGACCCAAATCCCCCAGGGATTGGTCAACGAAAATTGACGTGCAACTTCTTCTATGGTCTCCCGGGTCGATACGGGCAAAGCATGTAGAAACCGGACTGAAATCCCTTCCAAATCTTCAGGATTGTCAATTAAAGGATCGATTGGGTCTTCAGTTGGGATCACAACCGGGGTTTCGGTTGCGGGTATAACAGAATTTTTTGTTGGAGTGGGATCCCTTGTCGGTAAATTTATGGTTGAAGGGGTGTTCCCGACTGGCGTAGGCGTGCCTGTACAACTGGTGACGATAAGAACAAGGAAGGCTAACAGAAAAGACCTCAAGAATTTCGGAGGGGTTCGGTTTTGATCTTTCATCATTTAATAGATAATCAACGGCACTGGTGTAAAGGTTAATAGAAAGACAATCAAAGCGAGTATACCCAATATCTTCCGCTTTTTGTCAATTGTTGTGATTTGATCAAGGGGTTCAGCGTAGCGTCTTCCGACCAGGAAGATCAAAGCTGCCCATAGCCACCAGCCCTGCCAGAAGAAACCCAACCCAAATAAAATAATTAAGATAAACGGGAACAGTTTTTTTGCTCTCTTTTTACCAAATAGAACATACAGGATATGACCACCATCCAATTGACCAGCCGGGATAAGGTTAATAGCGGTTACAAATAAACCCGCCCACCCCGCCCAGGCAACCACATGAATTTGGACATCCAACCCGCCTAGGGGTGCTGGCATGCCAGTGAAAAAATACCGCAGCCAGTATAAAAAAGGCACCATATTCCCGTAGGATGCTGGTTGGGGCAG
>JGI24025J20009_10003745_pt1 | contig 10222 bp, 6 predicted proteins | sample Cruoilmetagenom3_FD_20009 | JGI IMG/M metagenome (IMG submission 20009) | reverse complement strand
CGGGTGGTCGAAATCAGACTTCTGCCCAGCCAGCGTATATGGCTCGCGGCATATCTGACGCAGCCCTTTGCTGTTGGTCGGCACCGCAAACATCAGCGCATGATCTTCGTCGCCGGGGCGCAGCCCGGGCAGTGAATACATAATCATTTCATCCGACACCGGCCCCAGCGTCGCGATCATCCGCCCGCCCGAGATATAAATGCCCTCGTCAGTTTCCTTGACCACACGCATATGCAGTTCAGCCTGTTCGGAGGATGGCTTGGAGCGGTCGTTTTGCGGCGACAGCAGCGCGTGGCTGAGGAACAGATCGTTGTCGCGGATATATTCGTAGTATTTGGCAATACGTTCGGGGAATTCCGGGCCGTTCTTACCCGCTAATTCGCGCGCTTCCCAATACGCCAGAAGGGAACAGTTGAGAAAGTCAGGTGACCGCCCCATTAGGCCGAAGTTCTGCTGTGCCCATAACATATAGGCCTCGCGCTTTTTGCGCAGATCGGCACTGTCCATAGCCGGCATAAAGGCCAGCCCGGCGCGTTCACCGGTTTCAGGCACGATATATGTCAGCTGGTCTTCGGTCTCTTTGGCGACCTGCATATCATACAGTTTCGCCAGTTGTTCAACACTGGCCGAAAACGCCGGGTGCGTGGTGACATCGTGAACCTGCTCTCCATTGATCCAGACATCGCGTGGCGTGGCCTTCAGGTGGTCGATAAATTGCTGTCCGCTTCTAACGCTCATACTTTTGTTCCATTTCATATGTTTATTGGGTGGCCGATGTTAGACAGCGGACACGTGTTGCGAGATTTAAGTCCTAGCCTGTGTCAGGCTGGTTGTGCTGTCATGATTCCCATGCCGGTCAGCCATTCATCAATGACTTCGTAAAACAGGACATCTGATTTGTAGTCAGGGCCCATCGCAGCCAATGCCGCGACCCACGCGCGAACCTCGTGGCCGCCGCGCCCACCGGTTGCTGTCAGCTCAGTGTCGGACGTTTCATCCAGCACAGACGTATTGCCGGTTTTGAACGCGTCCAGCAGCATATTGTCCCACTCCGGGTTCAGAGGCAGCAGCTTTGAGGTGCCGTTAACGATTTTCGCCCCTTCGCCCGAAACCGAATTCTGGCGATTCATCCTTTGATCGTGGCCCAATGCGCCACCTTCGATCAGCCGCTGACGCACCGGCGGCGTTGCCGTGGCAAGCGACGGGATCGGTGGATCATGCGACAGCCCGCCAGACCCGATGATCAACACCCGCTCAGGGCAGGCGGCCGCCCATTTTCCCACCGCTTCACCCAATGCGCGAACCCGGTCGAACCCGGGACGCGGCGCAATGGCGCAATTAATAAAAATCGGGATCATCCGTGCCAAAGACCGTTCGGCGGATAACAGTTCCACCGGTTGAACAGCGCCGTGATCCACTTCCATCCGGTAGGAAATCGCGGTATCGACCCCCTCGGCCAGAACATGTTCGGCACAGTCCATGGCGCGATCCTGCGGGATATCGAGCTTGCCGGCAACCGTGCCAAAATCACCAACCGAGTTCGCCTCGATCCCCACGCAAAACGCAGGCAGCAGTTTGTAGAAGAAGCCGTTTACATGGTCAGGATGGAAAACAATTGTCAGGTCGGGTTCAAGATCAGCCGCAAATTTCTGGGCCTTTTTCAGGGCCGCGTTAAACCGCTTTTCAGCGTCGGGCGCAGCCCTGTTACGGTCCAACAACGGGCTGTGCGACATGCAAACGGCACCTACAATCATTCTTTTTCTCCCCAGTTTGCTTGTCCGGGTAATGTCGTAAACCCGGCAAACATATTTTTTTTAAAGTACCCGGCGCATCCGCATTCACATCTGTTGGAACGCAAAATAGGCCGTGCCTTTGACCGGATAATTAGATTTCGCTTGCGTTAACGCAATGCACATCGCAAAGATGTTCGCTATGTGAACAGGGGAATAGGAAACATGGACGGTCTTGATGGGCAATACAAAGACGTGCGTGCACTGGCACGCGGCATCGACATTGTGGAGGCTCTAGCGGATCTTGGCTGGGTAAAACCAGGCGCACTGGCAGCCTATGTCGGACTGGACCGGTCATCGGTTTACCGCTTGATTAGCACGCTATCCAACAAGGGATACGTCGTCCGGCGCCAAGAAGACGGTGCTGTAGCGCTAACGTCAAGAGTAGCGCGGCTGTCTGATGGCATTCGGGAAGATGAATTGATCTCCCAGCGCATCGGGCCGTTAATGGAAAAGCTGACCGAAGAAATTTTGTGGCCCAGCGATTTTGCCGGTTTGGTAGGCGGGCAGATCACTATTCAGGCATCAACCCACAACATCAGCCCGATGTCGATACATCGCAGGCTGGTTGGGAAAAACCGGCCGCTGTTGAACTCGGCCCTGGGGCGGGCGTTGCTCAGTGCATTGCCGCCGGGCGCGCTTGATGCGGCCTTGTCCACGGCGCTACGTCTGGACGGCAAAGACGCGGTAGACATTTCTAGCCGCGAGGCTGTCGACCGGGTTTTGCAAGGGGTCCACGATGATGGATATGCATCTGCGGTTGGGCTGGCGGAAGCCAATATCAGCGCCATCGCGCTTCCTGTCAGAGCGGCATCACGGGTTGTGGGCGCCTTAAACATTACTTTTTTTCGTAGCGCGATGAGCCCCGACACCGCCGCTCAGAAATATCTCGAACCGCTTCGCCGGTGTGTAAAGAGTATCGAAACCGTCCTGAACTAACAAAGGATTCTTATGATCTGGCAAAATCTGCGAACCTCGTAGAATGGCATTGGTCGCACTTTGTTCGGCAGGTGAACATTTTTGGATTAGTATTTGCGGGTGCGGGTCAACGTCGGACTATAGTGAACCACAATCTGAAACCGTTTGTATTTGCTACGCCGTAAAAAAATGGCGATGCTGAATGCGATCGGTTTCTTTTTCTAATGGATCACTAGGGGAGTGAGATACCAATGAATAAGCAATTCATACTATCAAAATTTGTTCGCGTAGCCGCAACAGCGGCTGTGATTACGACCAGCGGGGCACTAGGTGCGGCAGCGCAGGAAGAAGTCACGCTAAGGTTCGGGTCTTTTGTTGGGCCGACATCGTTTTTGAACACTGATATCTTCGCGCCGTGGTTTGAAAAGATCGAAAGCGAGTCAAACGGGACGCTGAAGATCGAATTTGTAACCGGTGGCGCATCTGCAAAACCGCAGGAAGTATTTGACGCGGTTCGCGCGGGCATTATCGATATGGGGTGGAGCATTGCTGCCTATAATCCCGGTCGGTTCGATGCGGCTGGGGTTGTTGAATTACCGATGCTGGCCGGCGGATCTGCCGAAGTATCCGTCGCGGTGGCCGGGCTACTTGATCAGGGACTTATAGACGGCATGGACAGCGTTAAGGTGTTGGGTCTTGGCGGTGCCGATATTGCGCGCCTGCANCATTCGGAAGAAGTAACAGGGTTAAGCGATTTCAGCGGCATCAAAATCCGCGCCGCTGGTGGNGTGCTTTCGGCGATGATCGAAAAAATCGGTGGGGTCCCTGTTGGTATTCCGGCCCCGTCAATCGCTGAATCTCTGGCGAAGAATGTGGTCGATGCCAGCGCCAATGACTGGTTCGCTCTGGAAGGGTTCAGGCTGATTGATGTAACCACGACCCANGTCGATATTTCGTTGGGAACCGCTGGTGTTTATCTGGTAATGAACCANTCGAGCTTTGACANCTTGCCNGACGCAGCCAAAGCCGCGATCGAAAATAATCCGCCGATGGCCTTTGCCGAATTCTGGGGTTCAACGCTGGAAGAAGAAAGCTTGCGTGTGCGTGGTGTTGTCGCCGAACTTGAAGATCACACAATCATCACCCCAACCGAAGCTGAGCTGGCCATTTGGCAGGCGGCTGCGGATGAAGTGATTGCAGAGTGGGTTGAAAAGACTGAAGGTAGGGCCGAAATTCTTCAGGCTTATACCGACAATCTTGGCGCCTATCGTGCAAGAAACTAACGAAAATCCGGCGCGCACGGCATCCGCCGCCGCGCCGGCACCCGTTTCTGGTCTGTCTACAAAGCTGACCGATCTGGCGGGTTATCTGGCTGGAGGGGCCCTGTTGGCGGCGGCATTGATTGTCACCACCGACGTTTTATTGCGTTGGGGGATTTCCCGACCCATAAAAGGCCTGTTCGAAATCATGGAACTGGTCTTTGCCTGCGTCATCGCGCTGTCATTTACCGTGGCCAACAAAAAACGAATGCATGTTTCCATGGAACTGATCGGGAATTTAACCGGCCGGTTTCGCGGGGTTCAGCTTTATGCCGATGCGCTGACCTCGCTGACCTTCGCACTTTATACATATTTTCTGTTTCACCACGCCGGGCAAAAAATGCTCTATGGTGAAACGACGCTGGTTCTGGGTGTCCCGATTGGGCCAATCTGGTATTTGGCAGCAGGGCTTATCACACTGGGCCTGCTGGCACAGCTGAGCGCTTTAAAAGAAAGCGCTGCATTGCTGCGGCGCCCTGCAAACATTTGGATCCCCGAGCTGATCGCGCCTGCCTTGTCGCTGATGGCCGCCTTAGCAGCGGCGCTGTTCCTGATCTGGACGGCGGCCGATCAGGGGGCTGTGGTGAAGGTTCTTGTCGGCTTTGCGATCCTCTACTTTTTGGCGCTGGCACATGTGCCGATTGGCGTTTCCATGGGCCTTACCGGACTGATTGGTTGTTATGCGATTCTGGATGTCGGGGCTGCCCAACTGATCGGGGCCAACAACCTGTCCTCGACCATATCGAGCACCGATCTGGCGGCTGTGCCGCTGTTTTTGCTTATGGGCAATCTGGCCATCGCGTCAGGGTTTGCCGATGATATATTTGAGGCCGCAACCTCGGTTTTTGGTCGGATGCGCGGTGGTCACGCTCTGGCGACAGTGTTGGGCTGTGCCGGATTTGGTGCGATCAGCGGATCATCAGTGGCTACAACCGCCACGCTTGGCGGCGTTGCCTTTCGCGAAATGAAGACGAGATCATATGCCGATAGTCTGGCCACCGGCAGTATTGCCGCTGGTGGCACGCTGGGCGCGCTGATCCCCCCGTCGGTTATTTTGATCATCTATTGTGTGATTGCCGAACTGTCGATCTCGGAAGCGTTCATTGCCGCCCTGATCCCCGGCATACTAGCGCTGTTTTTGTATGCGATTGCGGTGATGGTTCTGGTGCGCTTGCGCCCGTCACTCGCGCCGCCACCAGATAAATCGATACCCTTTGCACCTTTTAAGGCGCTGAAACGGGCGTGGCGGCCAATTATGCTTTTTGTGTCCGTACTGGGCGGGTTGTATGGCGGCATCTTTACGGTCCAGGAGGCCGCTGCGGCAGGCACCGGATTTTCCTTTGTGTTCTGGCTGCTATCGGGTCGGGCTTCGGTTGGCGGGCTGTTGAGAGCCATCAGTGAGGCCGCAGGTACTGCGGCTGGGCTGTACCTCTTGATTGTCGGGGCCAATATATTCGGAGCCTATCTGAACCTTGCAGGTGTTACCGCAGCCATTGTGTCAATCGTCGATCCTGCGACTATGCCCGCTTGGATTATCCTGAGCGTTCTGGTTGTCATGTATCTCCTTCTGGGCAGCGTTTTTGATACGGTTGCCGCCCTTGTGGTCACGGTTCCCTTTGTCATTCCGATCATAGTGGCAATGGAATACGACCTGATCTGGTGGGGTATTGTGACGCTGGCGCTGGTTGAAATTGGCATGATCACGCCACCGATTGGGATGAATGTTTTCGTGATGAAAAGTCTGGTGCGCGACGAAGTTTCGATCACTACAATCTTTCGTGGAGTCATGCCGTTTTTGGCTGCCGACATGGTCCGGCTGATCCTGTTGATAAGCCTCCCGGCCCTGACGCTTTGGTTGCCCGGACTATTGCAATAATGGCTGTTGGTACCGAGGGGAAGGCCCGGTTTTGAGCCGCGCGCACCGATAGTTCACTGGTCGAACATAACATTTTCAACGGTTGACCTGTTAACAACGTTTCAGGTCCTATGTCACGGCAACTGGAAACCAGTGCACGTCAGAGGAGGAGATGACAATGAATATAGCAACAAAAATACGGAACGTTTCGGGGGCCACCCGGACAGCTTGCTGGGCCGCTGCCGCGGCGGTTGGCCTTATGGCCGCAATCCCCGCCACGGCCCAGACCATAACAATTGGAACAACGGCACAGGGCTCGTTAGGGTCGGCACTTGGTGCGGCATTGGCCAAGGTAATGGACGAGCGGGGCATGACCATGCGCGCTGTCCCGATGGGTGGACCAGAGGTCACAATGCCGTTGTTAAACAGTGGCGAGATCCAATTCTCGCTGGCCAGCGCAGATGTATCAAGCCTAGCGGCATCGGGTACAACCGTGTTTGAAGGCAACCCACACCCCAATATCCGGTTGGTCGGGCATTTGGTGTCCTTTGAGGCGGGCTGGATGGTGCGCGCGGATTCCGACATTATGACAATGGCTGATCTGAAAGGAAAACGCGTCTCATGGGGCATTACCCAACAGCGCATTCTGGAATATTGGGGCCGCGCCCAGCTGGCAGCTGCCGATTTGGGAGAAGACGATATTGTACCGGTTCATGCCACGGCCGCCCCGGCCGCAGTTCAGGATTTCATGGCTGGTCGATCAGATGCGGTGATCTTTACCGTAGGGTCGGGACTGACATCACAAGCAGATGCAGCTGTCGGCGGCATTCGGTTTTTGGCCCTGCCTGAGCGCGATGACCTGTTGGAGATCACGACCGGTATCGTTCCGGGAACATTAATCCGTCAGGTTACCCCAAACGAGCGCCGCCCCGGGATCGTGGCCGAAACGCCAATGATGGGTTCAACGCTGGTTCTGTTGGCCAGTGCCAGCACACCGCCCGAAGCTGTCGCCGCCGTTGCTGAGGCGCTCTATACCGCCAGGGACGAATTCATCGCAATTCATCCGGCCTTTAACCGGATGAACCTGAATACGCTGGCGGGGGATGTTGTAAATCTGCCAACGCATGACGGCGCAGCTGGTTATTACGAAGCCAACGGTATCACCGGCGAGTAACCTCTGATGCACATGATGACACCGATAAAGAATGCCGTTGCGGTGTTGATCGTAGCAGGTGCGCTCGTGTGGGCTCTGGACGTTTTGCAGCTTTTGTCGCTGAGCGTTTACAAAGAACAGTACATGTCCTTTGCTTTGGGGCTCACCCTTGCCGTTATCTATCTGCCAGCCGAAGCGGATGCCCAAAACGGGCGGACGCTCGGCTGGTGGGCCGGTATTATCGCCGCAACCGCAGGGCTTTTGACCTGCGGATACCTTGCGGTGATGTACCCTGTTTTATTGCCAACAATGATCGTCAAACCGGTTCCGGCGATTATCTGCGGCACAATCCTGATCCCTTTGCTGGTCGAGGCACTGCGGCGGGTCGCGGGCCTGACGTTGTGTTTGATATTGGCCACGTTCCTGATTATCGGGGTATTTGCCCACTATCTGCCCGGTTATCTGGAAGGGCGTCAGGTGAGTCCCGGTCGGCTGATCAGCTATCTGACCATTGATCCCAACGGTATCCTTGGCTTGCCGTTGCTGGTTACCTCCACAATTGTTGTGTCGTTCGTTGTGTTCGGTAATATCCTGAATGTGGCAGGGGGCGGGGCGTTCTTTACGGATCTGGCACTGGCCGCAATGGGCCGGTTTCGCGGCGGCACCGCCAAGATTGCCATTGCCGCCTCGGCCCTGTTCGGGTCGGTGTCGGGCAGTGCAATTGCCAATGTCGCTTCGACCGGTGTGATCACCATTCCGATGATGAAAAAATCCGGCTATTCCCCATCCGAGGCCTCGGCGATCGAGGCTTCAGCCTCGACCGGGGGGCAGCTTTTACCGCCGGTTATGGGGGCTGTTGCCTTTCTGATGGCTGAATTCTTGAACGTGCCTTACGCCGAGGTTGCGCTGGCCGCGCTGATCCCGGGCTTGCTCTATTATACCTGCCTGTTCATTCAGGCCGATTTGTTGGCGGCACGCAATGGCATTTTGGCCCTGAAACGCGCCGAGCTTCCGCGCGCCACAACCGTGCTGATCAAAGGCGGGCATTACATTCTTCCTTTTGCCGTGCTGGTCACGGGTCTGTTCAAATACAATTTGGAGGCCGAACGCGCTGTGGCTTATGCCACCGCCGTGACCTTGGTTCTGGGTATATTTCGCCGCTATGGGCCTTCTCAGATGACGCTGCGCGGGGTGTTCCGCGCATTGGTGGCCGCAGGCACAACCGTTGCCGACATTATTGTCATTGGTGCTTGTGCCGGGGCGATCATTGGTGTGCTGAACATCACCGCCGTTTCTTTTGGCATCACCCTGCAATTGGTCAGCATTGGTGAAAGCAGCCTGTTTCTGTTGCTGATCACAGCCGCTGTTCTGTCGATTATCATGGGTATGGGGTTGCCGACGCTGGGCGTTTACCTGTTGCTGGCCACCCTGACCGCACCGTCGCTGGTTGAACTGGGCTTGACCCCGATCAGTGCGCATATGTTCATATTTTTCTTTGGCATGATGTCGCTGATCACGCCACCGATTGCGGTTGCGGCCTTTGCGGCGGCCAATATCGGCGGGGCCCCTCCGATGAAGGTGGGCTGGAAGGCGGTGCAGTTTTCATGGCCCGCGTTTATTCTGCCGTTCCTGTTTGTTTATTCGCCATCACTGTTGATGATCGGCGAGCCCTGGCGCATTGCCGTTGCCGCACTCACAGCGGTTTTGGGGGTTGCATTGATCAGTTCGGGTTTGGTTGGATACGCGACACGACGGCTTTTGGGCTGGGAACGCGGGGTCGCGGTCCTGGCCGGCGCCTGTTTCCTGTTGCCCCATGACGCCGCAACCTATGGTGCCTGGATCAATCTGGCTGGTATACCGTTATTGGCGGTTTTTGCCCTCAGGCTGATACTTGTACGCGAAATCCCTGATTTGGCCGCTGACGGCAACACCGCAAACACAGTATGAACAAGGACATATCATGAGTGACGCTCCGAAACCGAATTTCATTGTATTCCTGACAGATCAGCAGCGTTGGGATCATGTGGGGTGTTACGGCAACGATGTGCTGAAAACACCCAACATCGACGCTCTGGCCAAGCAAGGCACGCGGTTTGACAAATTCTATGTCTCGTCGCCGCTGTGCCAACCAAACCGGGCGACCCTGATGACCGGGCGCACGCCAATGGTGCACGGGGTGCGCACCAACGGCATCGCGCTGGACCGCAATTCGGTGACTTTTGTTGACCTGCTGCGCGCCGCCGGTTGGCGCACCGCCTTGATCGGGAAATCACACCTGCAAAACGTCACCGGCCGCCCGCCCGGCCCGCGCCCGCCCACAAACCCTGACCGTAAAGCCCCTCCGGCCGAATTGCAGGAGGCCACGCGTGGCCGTCGCATGGGCGCGGATTACGATGCCGAGGTGAACCCGATGTGGCATGATGATCCTTATCGCGCCGTGCCCAAAATGCCCTATTACGGCTTTGACACCGTACGGCTTGCTGCGTCCCATTCGGACCGTGTGCAGGGCGATTACACCAGTTGGTTCAACGCCCGCCACCCGGACCCGGATTCGTTGCGCGGTAAGGCCAATGCAATGCCCGATGACAATTTCAGCGTGGTTCAGTCCTGGCGCACCTCAATCCCGGAAGAGCTGTATCCGACCGCCTATGTCGCCGATGAAACCATCAACTATCTCAAATACCATCAGGAAAGCGCCGAAGGGCGGCCATTTTTTGTGACTTGCTCATTCCCTGACCCGCACCACCCGTTCACGCCTCCGGGCAAATACTGGGGCATGTATGACCCCGACGACATCCCCGTGCCCGCGTCACACCATAAACCGATGACCAGCGATGACATGCCGCCGGGCCTGTGGTTTGCCTATGAAAAGGGCGCTGCCGAACCCGATGCGCAGTGGCCGGTGCCGGTCAGTGCGCGCCACGCACAAGAGGCGATTGCCCTGAATTATGGCATGATCAGCATGGTGGATGATGCAGTTGGCCGCGTGCTGGCGTCGCTGACACCCGAAGTGCGGGCCAATACGGTGGTGATCTTTACCTCGGATCACGGCGATTACATGGGCGATCATGGGGTGATCCTGAAGCTGGGTCTGCATTTTCAGGGCGTCGTTCGGGTGCCGTTTGTGTGGCAAGACCCCGAGGGCGCCAAAGGCGAGGTCCGTCAGGATTTGGGCGGCACAATTGAC
>JGI24025J20009_10003744_pt1 | contig 10223 bp, 9 predicted proteins | sample Cruoilmetagenom3_FD_20009 | JGI IMG/M metagenome (IMG submission 20009) | reverse complement strand
CCAGGCGTTACCTGGCACTTTGCCCTATGAAGCCCGGACTTTCCTCCCTGCTTGCGCAGAGCGACTGTCTAGCCAACTCCGTGTGCAGTGTACAAATTAATACTCCATCAATCAATTTTATTAGTAACAAAATCACAGAACATTCTTAATAAAAAAATTGATGACAGCATTTTGAAACAAAAAGACTTCACCGTACAGTCCCTTCGCAGCAGAGAGAAGTTAAAGCACTTTAAATAGCATCATGTAAAGTGGCTATTTAGCTCCCTAATTTAGGGCTCGACTTACGTTTAATTTGATTTATAAATCTGATCGATTAATCGCTGCCTTGTAGTGCTAGTGCTTTTTTATACACGTCTTTTTTAGACTGCCCCGTCAATTGAACGGCCAATTTAACGGCCGTTTTTAATGAGCACTCCGTCATCAGGGTTTTTAACGTTTTAACATCGTCATCGGATAAGCCATCGTCTTTATGTTGTTTCTTATCGAAACCCTCTATTAACACAACAAATTCACCACGTTGCATATTGCTATCTGAGTTGACCAGCTGATGTATCTCTGCAACCGTTCCGGTCACTATTGTTTCATAAGTTTTAGTCAACTCACGGGCTATAGAGATCTTATGTGTTGCCGCGTAAATCGCCAGCACATCATCCAAACACTTAACTATGCGGTGGCTGGACTCATAAAAAACCAGCGTGCCTTGACGGCTTTTATAGCGTTCAAAAACAGCTTGGCGAGCACCAGATGTTCTCGGCAGAAAGCCTTCAAAACTAAACCGGTCGGTTGCTATACCCGACGCACTTAGCGCCGCTATTAATGCACAGGCGCCCGGAATCGGACAGACCTTAAAACCCGATTGTTTCACTTTTTCAACCAAAGAGTAACCAGGGTCATTAATAAGTGGTGTACCGGCATCAGATATTAGCGCTATTGATTCGCCCGACTTCAACTTTTCCAACAAGAACTTACTTTTATTCTCTTCATTATGCTCATGGTAGGACGTCATTGGCGTTTGTATTGAATAATGATTCAACAGTGCTTTGCTGTTACGCGTATCCTCAGCGGCAATGAGCTCAACCGTTTTTAACACCTCTAAGGCACGCAAACTGATATCAGCTAAATTTCCAATCGGCGTGGCAACAATATAAAGTACCCCTTTATCACCATGGGCCTTAAGATGACTTGAAGCGGAAGAGAGGTGACTTCTAGTTAATTCAGCGTTATCGTTTGACATCATTAAGCTCGAAAAAGATACTAAACACGGGTTTGATCATTTTTTTAATTTTGCAGTCTACGTCGTTCATTTATGAGTTATTACAAAAAGAGTTTTATGGCACCTTTAAAGCTTGCTTTTATAGCATTACTTGCGCTAATACTAGCAAACTGCGCTAACGTTCAACCGCCAGTAAGCTCATCGGTGGAACAGTCTAACCCATTGGCAATACAAGCCCAAGAAGCTTTATCTCATCAAGACTTTTTAAGTGCAGCTCAGCTCTATGTACAACTTGCAAATACCAGCGCCACACCATTAAAAAACCACTACCTCATGTCTGCTATTAAGGCTTATATGAAGGCTGCCGATATAGCCAGTGCCGATAAGCTAACGAGTAATTTGCTCGCTCGCGCATCTCAACTACAAGAAAGCGATATTTTAGCCCTCTCTGCCATCTTGCTTGACCAAGGTAAAGCTGAGGATACTCTTGATCTTCTCATGAGCATCAATGAAAGCAAGCTAAGCCGACAACAACGCATAAAACTGCACACTCTCAGCAGTTCAGCTTTTTTTCAAGCAGGCAACTTGATGGAAAGTGCTCGCGAACATATTGTCTTAGATGCACTGATCACCGTAGCGGATGAAAAACGTAATAATCAGATTAAGTTACTTGAGGTGTTATCTTTACTGTCCGAAGATGCGTTGGGCTTTTTGCAATCGAATGCTGACACCAATATGGTTGGCTGGGTTGATCTTGCGCTCATTTTGAAACAACAAGTTACTTTCAACCCAAATGACCCCATCATTGACGCATGGAAAAAGCAGCATCCCTCTCACCCTGCAAATAGCGCCTTTCTTTCAACACTTGCGGCAAAAACAAAACACGACTTCAATGCGCCCAATATGGTGGGGGTGTTTTTACCTAGCCAAGGGCCTTTTGCTCAAGCCGCAGTGAGTATTAGAAAAGGCATCACCAGTGCAGCTTATACAATGGCTGATAGGTGGCCTGTCAACATAAGCTTCTATGACACCTCTAGCAAGTCCATTGAAACCTTATATCAACAGGCTATTAACGAAGGCGTTAAAGTTGTACTTGGCCCTTTAGATAAAACGAATATTGCTAAAATAGAAGCCTTAATTGATCTACCTATTCCTGTCATTGGGTTGAATAAAAACGGTAGCCATTTCAGTGAGAATTATTATGAATTCTCACTATCACCCGAAGAGGATATCACTCAAATTATTGGCCTCGCCTGGCTAAAAGGATATAAAAAAGCATTAATTCTCACCCCTCAATCATCTAGCGGAGAACGTTTGGCTAGACATTTTTCAACAGTATGGCAGCAACTCGGGGGGGACGTTCTTGACGTTCAGAGCTACGAAGCCAAACAAGCCGATTACTCCCTCCCTATTAAAAACCTTTTACAAATAAACGACAGCATTCAGCGCTTTAAACAACTGCGCCAACGGCTAAATTTAAATATCCAATTTGAAGAAAGGCGTCGCCATGATGCCGATTTTATTTTCTTATTAGCCGCACCTCGTGAAGGACGATTAATAAAACCGCAATTACGTTTTCATCGGGCTTCAAATGTGCCTGTTTTTAGCACGTCAAAAATTTACGACGGCGAACTCAACACCGTTGCTAACCGTGACCTTGACGGTACTTTTTTCTGCGATATGCCTTGGCTTATCGAAACCAGTGACGGGGAGACTGAGCAGCATAATAATTCATTCAACTTATGGCCTAATACACGCGGGCTGCACCGGCGCTTAACGACATTTGGTTACGATGCGTATCAACTGATTCCTCATTTAGAGCGTTTAAAATCTAATGACTTTGCCCGACTCAAAGGCAAAACAGGCATTCTTTCAATGCAAAACAATACGATTAACCGCCAGTTAAGCTGCGGTTACTTCAAACTTGGCACCATCAAACCATTAGGTCTGGCACCGGACCTAGAACGAACCACCCATTTGCAATTAACCGACCCTAAGCCGTTAACGACCCAACCTATTAATACGTCACCTCTTTAATGAGTCCCTCTGATAATATCGGTCAACACAGTGAAGATTTAGCGTTAACGTTTCTGCGTCAAAAAGGCCTAACATTGGTTCAACGCAATTATCGTAGCCGCTTAGGTGAAATCGACCTCGTTATGAAGGATCAAGAAGATATCGTCTTTGTTGAGGTACGCTATCGTTCCTCAACAAAATTTGGTGGCGCCTTATACTCAGTTGATCGTCGTAAGCAATCTAAACTCATAAAATGCGCTCAACAATACATTGCTAATGAAACACACCACGCAGGCTTTCGTTTTGATGTGATAGCAATTTCGCCCGCCTCCGGCCAGCATGATATACAATGGATCCCCAACGCTTTCGACGAGTTTTAACATGAGTTCACAAGAGAGAATCTATCAACATTTCAGCGATAGTATTCAAACAAAACATGACGCCTTGGAGTGCCTTCCTGACTCTATTGAGCTGGCTGCTCAAACTATTGTTCAAAGCCTACTCAATAATGGCAAAGTGCTAACATGCGGTAATGGTGGTTCTGCGGGTGACGCGCAACACTTCTCATCTGAAATGCTCAATCGCTTTGAGCGTGAACGACCTAGCTTACCGGCCATTGCGCTTAGCACCGATACATCAACCATTACCTCTATTGCTAATGATTACACGTACGATGAGATTTTTTCTAAACAAATACGTGCTCTCGGCCAAGCTGGCGATATCTTATTAGCCTACACAACCAGCGGGAACTCTGGCAACGTTGTGGCTGCAATCAATGCTGCGCACGACCGAGACATGCTAGTGATTGTTGCCAGCGGTAAAGACGGCGGGGATATTTCAGCCAACTCATTACTGAATGATAGCGATATTGAACTAAGAGTCCCCTCTAATTCAACCGCGCGCATTCAAGAAGTACATTTAGTGATTACGCACTGTTTATGTGACTTGATCGACTTTCAATTATTTGGATAAACGTCATGCCTTTTAAAAAAGCCTTTACTCTGTTCACCCTACTAACAATTTCAACCTTATCAGGTTGCGCTGCCGTAGCTGTAGGAACGGTCGCTACCACTGGTGTCGCCGTTGTACACGATAGACGAACCACTGGTACCATCATCGAAGATCAAAGCATTGAAATAAAAGCACTTAAAACGTTATATGGTATAGATAAAATTCGTATCAATACTCACGTTAATGCGACCAGCTACAATAGTATTTTATTACTAACGGGCGAAGCACCCACTGAGAGTCTACGCAATGATATTTCAAACCGCCTTCGCCAAATTCCAAAAGTTCGTAAAGTACACAACGAAATTTTAATAGCCGCTCCTAGTTCATTAGTATCGCGCAGTAGCGACAGCCTTATTACCAGTAAAGCCAAGGTCGCTTTATTTAAGCTTAATTCTATAAAAGGCTTTGACCCAACACGGGTAAAAATCGTTTCAGAAAATGGTGTTGTTTATTTACTAGGTCTTTTAAGACAAGGTGAAATAGCACCTGTCGTAGATACTGTTCGTCGTGTGGGAGGTGTTCAGCGCGTTGTTAAGTTATTTGAAGTCATTGACTAATGCAACACCAGCAAGCAGATTTCTTACAGCAGTTAAAAAACATATATAACGAGAAGTCTCTATTTTTGGATCCCGCTGATTGCTGGAGTTATGGCTATGACAATAGCCGCCGGCACAATGAACCGCTGGCCGTTGTTCTTCCCTCCTCTCACCAACAGATCGCTGAAACCGTAGCATTATGCAACAGCCACCTTATAGCTATTACTGCTCGAGGTAGTGGAACCGGCACCACCGGCGCGAGCGTTCCATCCAATAACGCCATTATTCTATCCACCGAAAAAATGGATAACATTGTTAAGGTGGACCCAGATAACCGTTTAATGATTGTTGAGCCTGGGGTCACCAATCAAGCTATTCAACAAGCAGCGGCTGAGCACGGTTTCTTCTGGCCACCCGACCCAACCAGCTCGGCCATTTGCACTGTCGGCGGTAATCTCGCCTACAATTCAGCCGGGCCTAGAGCGGTTAAATATGGCACACCACGTGAAAACACCTTAGGGCTCACCTGCGTCACCGGAAATGGAGAAAGTCTTAAAACAGGTGCTTTTACCAGCAAAAGCGTCGTTGGTTATGATTTAACACGTCTGATTATTGGTTCAGAAGGCACCTTGGCCATTATCACTCAAGCTACGTTAAAACTCACCCCATTAGCAGAGGCTAAGCGTACCCTGCAGGCCACTTATTGCTCTGTAGAAGCGGCAGCTGAAGCGGTTGCTAACATCATGGCACAGCCTGTTACACCCTGTGCACTCGAATTTATGGATGGCACTGCCATATCACTGGTTAAGGATAACAACAATCTAAACTTGCCCGCTACTGCTCAAGCCTTATTAATGATTGAGGTAGACGGTGATCAATTTGGACTAGATGCCATTGCAGAAAAACTAGCTGATAGCGCGAGTGTAGATGGCCTCATAGACATTCATATAGCGAAAACAACTGAACAAATTAAACAACTGTGGGCTGCACGAAAAGCGCTTTCTCCCTCGCTACGAAAAATAGCTCCAAAAAAAATAAATGAAGATGTTGTCGTTCCCGTTAGCCATATTCCTAAGCTTATACACGGTCTAGAAGGGTTATCTAAGCAGTATCAAATACCGATCGTAAACTTTGGACATGCCGGAAATGGCAATATCCACGTCAATCTTTTAGTCCAACCAGAGCAATTAAAAATAGCTAAAGCATGCTTGTCCGAAGTCTTTAAATTAGTGATATCACTCAATGGCAGCCTATCGGGTGAACATGGTATCGGGCTGGAAAAGCGAGACTTTATAAGTTTAGAATTAGACCCGACCGCTATCAGCATCATGAAAAAAGTTAAAGAGCAGTTTGATCCGAACAATCTTTTAAACCCAGACAAAGTATTCCCAAGCTAATTATCAAAATAGCTTGCCAATTAGGATAATTAGCCCTTATTCTTAGCCATCCAACCTTATAAAGGCATAAACTGATCATGACAACTTATCAACATATTCTTGTTGCACTAGACTTTGACAAACAATCAACATTAGTTGCCAACAAAGCGCATCAACTGGCCTTGCAAAATCAAGCTAAATTATCGGCCATCCATGTAATTGAACCACTCATAGAGTCTTCATATTTAGCCTTTGATGGCACCATCTCAACCGATTTAATGCCTATTCAAGAAGAAGTTGAAGCCTCTGCAAGCGCTCAGCTAAAAAAACTAGCCGCTGGTATTGATTTAGCTGAAGAGAATCAGCTGATTAAGATTGGTCGCCCCGCCGACACCATTCATCAACTCTGTGAACAGCTGTCCTGTGATCTAATTGTCATTGGTAGCCACGGGCGACATGGACTGGGTTTATTGCTAGGCTCAACCGCAAATGCTGTGTTACATGGTGCAAAGTGCGATGTACTAGCGGTTAGAGTGAACGACTAGTTTATGCTTCTAGGTTCACTCGCATAGATAAATCAACAGCTTGGATATTCTTTGTTAAAGCACCCACTGAGATAAAGTCCACACCGGTTTTAGCAATATCTCGAATCGTTGATAAGTTAACATTGCCTGACGCTTCAAGTTTTGCAACCCCTTTATTAAGAGCGACCGCTTCTTTTAACTGCTCTAGGCTAAAGTTATCTAATAATAAAATATCAGCCTTCGCGTCCAGTGCTTGCTTTACTTCGGCTATGTTTTCGACTTCCACCTCAACCTCAACCGTATTACTCACAACACGAGCAGCAGCGACTGCATTTTTAATCGAACCGGCTGCCATAATATGGTTTTCCTTAATTAAAATACCATCGTATAGACCCACTCGATGATTCATTGCACCGCCACAACGAACGGCGTACTTTTGTGCTAAGCGTAGCCCAGGTATTGTTTTACGTGTATCTAAAACTACCGTAGAGGTACCCTCTAGCGCTTTGGCAAATTGGCTTGCAAGTGATGCTGTCGCAGAAAGTGTTTGTAACATATTTAGCGCCGCACGTTCACCCGTTAACAGTGCACGCGCCGATCCCGACAAATAACATAACACATCGCCAGAAAATGCTTGCTCTCCCTCTTTATACTGCCAATCAATTTCAACGTCAGGATCGAGCTTTTTAAATACCGCATCTACCCACGCTTGACCACAAACCAACATGGCCTCACGTGTTACCACTGTTGCTTTGGCCGATTTCTCTTCTGGAATAACGAGCGCCGTTAAATCGCCAGTACCAACATCTTCAGCAAGAAAGCGACGAACATCTTCGTCTATTATCTTAGGATCCACCATGAAATACATTCACCTTAAAAATAAAAAAAGCCTCCTATTTGGAGGCTTGCTATTATCACACAATTTAAGACTGATAAGAATGTTATGCCAAGCTGGGTTCCTCACTATTAGGCATCATCATTTTTTTCATTCCTTCTAACACCCTTTCAACTAACGGTGCTTTTTCTTGTCCAACTAATAACACCCGCTTTTGTCTTAGTTCATCAGCAAAATCTGCCATGCTAATATCCATCGCTTTAACGCCTCGGTCATTGACAAATAAGTACTGCATAGTAACGCTACTTTTCCAAGACAATTTAGCTCTTAACGTGGCTCCTTCACTACTTTTATACTCAACCCAGTCACCTACTTCCATTTTATTGGCCCTTTTACTAAATTTATCATCAGGCATTTGGGCGACCTCATTTTCAAGCTCCTGTAATAAACCATCCTCTAGACTAACGCATAACGCTTCATCAAAATCAACCAACTCAACCTCTGCAGCTACTGGGATATCACCTTGACAGTCATCGTTGTCCTTTCTCAATATACGCTTATGCCAAGATTCAAGTTCTTTAAAAAATGGCGCTGACTCATAAAAATCATACGAAATATTTTCTAACCCAACTCTAATATCTTTTAATAGACGACCTAACTCTTCAAGTATCGCAGCTCTTGCCTTACCATCAGCCGGCTCGATAACGCTCACGATCAAGCGCTCTATCACATTAATGCACTCATCTGTTTCGGCTGGTTCTCTTTCGCGCCTTAATAAAGCTAATACTAGAACATCCTTCCATGCATCATCCAGAAACGATTGAACAAATTCAGGAACAGGCTTCCCATTCAGTCTCAGCGCTATTTCATATGCAGCTTGACGCTTAGTTAATTCTAATTGTTCTGTGCTTTTTGTTACTTTACGAGAACGTTCCTCAATCACCTCTATTTGACGTTGCTGCTGCTCCATAAAGATATCGAATTCTTCAAAAAGCTCGGAAAAGATCTCAATATCATTATCAAAGTCCATCAGTACACGCGCCACTACTTCTTCCATTTTTTCAAAAACAGCGCTCTTAACTTGGCGGCTCTCGTTACTGACACCTAAACCTGCTTGCGATAAAACATTCAAAAATTTTCTAGCAGGATGGCTTTTCTTGGCAAAAAAGTCTTTATCCATCATCGCTACTTTTAAAATAGGAATCTGAAGTTGTGCAATCATTGCTCGAACCGTATCCGGTAAATGCCTATCTTGAAGAATTACGTCAAAAAACATCGCTACCACATCAATAAGGGTTTCGTCTTGTTCTGCATAAGGTTGCCGCTCTCCATCAACCTGAACTTTTGAGCCTATTTGCAAGCGAACACTTTCATTGACGTCAACTCCATCAACCGCGCCTTCTTTTTGAAGCGTCGTTAACGTATCAATAAGCTCGGTGGTTGGCAGCTGTTTCCCAGTGACCAATAGACCATCTGACACACTTTTCTCGCCCACCTTTGAACGATAAGTTTGAGCCATTTCAACTAAGCCAGTGTATAAGGTAGGATCAATATTTGCGACAGGAATGACAGGCACTGACCCTTGTTGCTCTCCCTCAGGAGCTTGAGCTTGTGGCGATAAAACCCGATCTACTTTTTCATTAACAAATGATGTTGCTTCTTTCTTTGCAGCGCCATCACTAACCTTTACCTTCGGTTTCGGTAACGTGGGGAGGATATTAGCCTGTATAAACTGTTCGTTAATTTCATCCAGCACGTCACCTAAATTCTTCAGTACCGACTCGGAAAAGGACTCAAACAAAATCATATGCGCCTCTTTTGAGAATGACTCCCCCTTAATCAACTCCACATAGGTATTCATTAAAACGGCTGGGCCAAAAGGGTTTTTGCTATTTTTTAAGTCTTTTGTGTTTGAGATAAACTCAATCCTGCGCTGCAACGCATACAACACTTCTGGTAACTTACTTTCACAACCAGAGATATAGCCATCAAGCAACAATTGATTCTCAATTTCGTCTGTGGCTACTAACTCTAGCGAAGACCAATCGCTTTGCTTATCAGGTGAAGAAAAAGTGTTACCCGTTTCAGCCACCACCTCTGTTGAAAAACTCGATAGATTTTTAATGACACTATCGATGTATAAGGATGGCAAGTATTGAGACGCTTTTTGCAGCACTTGGATATCAGCTGTCACATCGCCCATCTCTTTGTTATCGGCGGCATCAAATAGTCTCTGCTCAATACTTTCTAAGTGGGTCGCTATGGCTTTTTGTAAATAACTTTTCAATAAACCCGCTGATACGTTTATTACACTACGTTTATCTATCGACATAGCATTCCTCTGTATTTGACTCTCGCCTTGGCGAATGGGAACGACTTTAGTTTGCGAGTTTTCCATGGCTGAATAACTGTTTTAGGTAATTTGTTATATAGAGTATAGTTAGTTCATGTATAAAGTTGTGCACTAAGCCACATTTTTAACTAACCCTTTTTTTTTATGAACGAAACATCAAAACAAATTAAACAAGGTTTGTTAAAAAACGCTACTTTTAAACCGTCACCGAATAAAAACTCACGCCCAAACCCTCAAGATATCCGACTCATTATTATTCATGGGATCAGCCTACCACCTGATCAATTTGGAGGAGGCTCGATCGATGATTTTTTTCAAAATAAATTAGACCCAAATCAACACCCATACTTTCAGGAAAT
>JGI24025J20009_10003741_pt1 | contig 10232 bp, 7 predicted proteins | sample Cruoilmetagenom3_FD_20009 | JGI IMG/M metagenome (IMG submission 20009) | reverse complement strand
TGTTAGCAGTCAAAAAAGCGCCAATTTTGTGAATTTCCAAAGGCCTTTTGATAGTAAATTAATAGTGAATTTGACAAAAATGAACGAGAGCCTTAGAATATTATTGTTTTCAGTGGCACTTTAACAATTGAATAGTGGAAGGAAGGTTTAAAAGAGAGTTTGATCCTGGCTCAGAATAAACGTTGGCGGTGCGCCTTATGCATGCAAGTCGAACGAAGTTGTATTCTTTGGAGTGCAACTTAGTGGCGAACGGCTGAGTAACACATAAGTAACCTACCTTGAAGTGGGGAGTAAGCTACCGAAAGGTAGTCTAATACCGCATGTGGTAATTGAACCTATGTTCAATTACTAAAGCTGTAAAGCGCTTTAAGATGGGCTTGTGGCTGATTAGCTAGTTGGCAGGGTAATGGCCTACCAAGGTAATGATCAGTAGCTGGTCTGAGAGGATGGTCAGCCAGATGGGGACTGAGACACGGCCCCAACTCCTACGGGAGGCAGCAGCAAGGAATCTTGGGCAATGGGCGAAAGCCTGACCCAGCGACACCGCGTGAGGGAGGAAGGCCTTCGGGTTGTAAACCTCTTTTCTAGGGAAAGAATTTTGACGGTACCCTAGGAATAAGTCTTGGCTAACTACGTGCCAGCAGCCGCGGTAATACGTAGAAGGCGAACGTTATTCGGATTTACTGGGCGTAAAGAGGGTGTAGGCGGTTCTTTAAGTCAGGTGTGAAATCTTCTGACTCAATCAGAAGGGGTCATTTGATACTGAGGGACTTGAGGGCAGGAGAAGGAAACGGAATTCCCGGAGTAGCGGTGAAATGCGTAGATATCGGGAAGAACACCAGAGGCGAAAGCGGTTTCCTAGACTGTTCCTGACGCTGAGGCCCGAAAGCGTGGGGAGCGAAGCGGATTAGATACCCGCGTAGTCCACGCCCTAAACGGTGGACACTAGACATGGGAGGCATCGACCCCTGCTGTGTCGAAGTTAACGCGTTAAGTGTCCCGCCTGGGGAGTACGACCGCAAGGTTGAAACTCAAAGGAATTGACGGGGGCCCGCACAAGCAGCGGAGCGTGTGGTTTAATTCGATGATACACGAAGAACCTTACCAGGGTTTGCTATGTTAGAAGTAGGAATCTGAAAGGAGGACGACCTGTATCCAATCAGGAACTAACACAGGTGCTGCATGGCTGTCGTCAGCTCGTGCCGTGAGGTGTTGGGTTAAGTCCCGCAACGAGCGCAACCCTTGTCCTGTGTTAAATTCTCACAGGAGACTGCCTTGTACAGCAAGGAGGAAGGAGAGGATGACGTCAAGTCAGCATGGCCTTTATATCCTGGGCTACACACACGCTACAATGGATGATACAAAGGGTTGCCAAGGAGCGATCCGGAGCTAATCCCAGAAAATCATCCTCAGTTCGGATTGCAGGCTGAAATCGCCTGCATGAAGTTGGAGTTGCTAGTAACCGCAGGTCAGCTATACTGCGGTGAATACGTTCTCGGGCCTTGTACACACCGCCCGTCACGTCATGGGAGCTGGTAACACCTGAAATCAACGGGCTGACCTGCTTTTTAGTAGGAGGCAGTTGACGAGGGTGGGGTTGGTGACTGTGACGAAGTCGTAACAAGGCAGCCGTACGGGAACGTGTGGCTGAATCACCTCCTTTCTAAGGAGTCGAGAGGCAAGTACCTCGCGATTCTGAGGTCGATCCATGGATTATCAACATCTATGGTTTGGTATTGAATTTTCTTCCTTCCACTATCCAGTTGTTAAGGCTATTGTTCAAGTAGTAGTTCATCTAGCTTTTCGGTAATCTCCTCTGAAATTTTGGCCTCCTTCACCATTTCAATTTGTTTTCTGGAAGTTGACGTGGCTTGATAAACAATTTAATATTATGGTGCCATGAACTGGATGAGTTATTTTAGTGAAAAGAGGAATAATGGATTATACAGTTATATTGATTGTCCTTGCGCTTATTTTGGGTGGTCTTGTAGGGTACTTTACCAGACAGTTACTTGCCAATCAACAAATTCGTGCTTCCAGAAAAGAAGCCAAGAGGTTATTAGAGGAAGCAACAACCAAGTACAATGAGTTGCTTAATACGGCTAGAGCAGAAGCTAACAGAGTTAGACGGGATGCTGAAGCGGAACGCAAAGAACGTCGTCTTGAGTTACAACAGGCAGAGAACCGTTTCCATCACAAAGAAGAAGTATTAGAACGAAAGCTCGAAGGCCTTGAAGGGCGTGAGCGTGACTTGGCTAGCAGGGAAAAGGCTGCTGAGCGCACAAAGGCTGAAATTGCAGAAATAAAGCAAAGGCAAATAGCTCGCCTTGAATCCCTTTCGGGACTGTCTCGTGATGAAGCAGAAGCTTCTTTGCTCCAGGCTATCAAACAAGAAGTGGAAGAGGAGGCCTCGCGACAGGTCAAGAACTGGCAAGCGCGAATAAAAGAAGAAGCCGATAAAGAAGCGCAGAGCATTTTAGCTGCGGCTATTCAACGATGTACCACCGATGTGGTGTCGCAGACCACGGTATCCACTGTTCCTTTACCCAGTGATGAAATGAAAGGACGGCTTATCGGTCGTGAAGGACGTAATATTCGAGCTCTGGAACAAGCTACAGGTGTTGATCTTATTATTGATGATACTCCGGAGATGGTTACTATCTCCAGTTTTGATCCTGTACGGCGTGAAGTGGCTCATATTGCTTTAGATAAACTCATTCTAGATGGCCGTATCCATCCAGCTCGTATTGAAGAGGTTGTAGAGAAAACCAAAGCCGAGGTTGAAACAATTATTTCTAGTGAAGGTGAGCGAGCTGCTTGTGAAGCTAACGTGTTGGGTTTACATCGCGAGTTGATCAAATTACTGGGTCGGCTAAAGTTCCGTGTTAGCTATGGTCAGAATGTTTTACTTCATAGTTTGGAAGTTGCTCACCTGGCAGGGATGCTGGCTAGCGAGATTGGGGTTGATGCGGCTATGGCCAGAAGAGCTGGCTTACTCCATGATATTGGTAAAGCGGTAGATTATGAAGTAGAAGGGCCTCATGCCTTGATTGGCGCTAATTTGGTTAAGCAATGGGACAAAGATGAGCGCGTGGCTCAAGCTGTTGCTGAGCATCATGGTGAAGCTGAAACCTCGAGTGTTATGGGTTTCATTGTCGCTACTGCTGATGCCATAAGTGGCTCACGCCCTGGTGCCAGGAGAGAGTCCCTGGATCAATATTTGAAGCGTGTCAAAGATTTAGAGGATGTAGCGGGCAGTTTCCCTGGCGTGGAGAAAGTGTTTGCTATTCAAGCTGGGCGTGAAGTGCGTGTTATGGTGAAGCCTGAGCAGGTGGATGACCTCACTGCTGTGAGGCTAGCTCGAGATATTTCTAAAAAGATAGAGGGAATCCTGAGCTATCCTGGACAGATAAAAGTAGTGGTGATACGGGAGACGACGGCAATAGATTATGCTAAGTAGTTTGATTTCACGAAAGACAGGGCTTTGAGAGTATTAGCGATAGGTGATATCATTGGTAAGCCTGGCAGGAAGGCAGTAAGAGCAATCCTGCCAGTTCTGCATCGCGAATATGATATTCATTTGGTAATAGGTAATGGTGAAAATTGTGCTGGTGGCTTGGGAATTACTCCAAATACAGCACAAGAACTTTTTGATTCTGGCATTGATGTCATAACCACGGGAAACCATGTCTGGAATAAGAAAGAGATTATTCCTTATTTGAATGGTGATAGTGCTCTTCTGCGTCCTCTAAATTACCCCCCTGGAAATCCCGGTTGTGGCTATTTATCTAAAGGAGGAGTCTTGGTAGTCAACCTTATTGGGCGTACTTTTATAGGTAACTATGATTGTCCTTTCCGAGCTATGGATCGTTTGTTGGCTGAATTGGAAGATATACCCAAAGCCATAGTGGTTGACTTCCATGCTGAAGCGACTTCGGAAAAAGTAGCAATGGGCAGATATCTTGATGGACGGGTCAGTGCTGTAGTGGGCACCCATACGCATGTGGGCACGGTTGATGCTCATATATTACCTGAAGGCACTGCCTACGTTACTGACATAGGGATGGTTGGCCCGACAGATTCAGTTATTGGAGACGACCGAGACTCTGTAATTGAGCGTTTCCTTAGTCAGGTGCCCGCTCGTCTATCTGTGGGTAAGGGACAGGTATCCTTTGATGGTATTTTGGTTGACATAGATGTGAAAACCGGGAAGGCTCTTAGCATAACGCGCATACGAAGAACAGTGGATTAGATGACTGAGCCGATAGTTGCCTTTGCTATGATATAATTGGGCGCTAATACTGAGACAGCGGACTTGTAAGTTCTAATTTTCAAGGAGTAGAGAAAAGATGGAAGCCTTTCGTGAAATTTTTGGTAATATTCCAGAAGGTCCCTGGGTTATTTACCCACTGGCAGTTATTGCTGCTCTCATTTTTCTGTATGCTATTGTTGCACGGTTCTGGATTATAGGAAGGCGCGGTCAACCTGAAGATAGATTTCACCCTTTCTGGCGAAGGATAGGTGACTTTATAAAGATTGGTGTGGTGGAGGGGCTTATACACAAGAAAATATTTAGGGAAGCCTATCCAGGAATAGCGCACTTTCTTGTATTCTGGGGCTGTATCATTCTTTTGCTCAGTGCCGCTGCTGATTTTCTCAGTCATTATTGGTTCCACTGGCTCATTGGAACCCCGGAGCTGGTACATGCTTTTATTACCGACATAGGGGGCATTGCTGTTTTTGTGGGTGCGATAATCTTTATCATCCGGAGGTATGCACAACGGCCTGGTGCATTCCACGAAATGCTGGACAGAGGTGAGGATGATGTGGTTGCGCTTGGTTTAATTTTGGCGGTAGTGATAACCGGTTTCTTTGTGGAGGCCTTTCGTATTGCAGCTGTACCACCAGGTGTTCAGAGCACTTGGAATCTTTGGTCGCCGGGAGGATTGCTATTGAGCAAAGCTTTTGCTGGATTATCGTTGGGAGCGTTATTGCTCTGGCATGAAATTTTGTGGTACCTGCATGTTATTATTACTGTAGGCGCTGTTGTCTATATTTCTTTGTTCTATAGTAAGTTAACTCATATTATTGCTGCTCCACTCAATGTATTCTTTCGCAAGAGAGGTTCTAAAGGAGCGTTGGTCCCCATTGACTTGGAGGAAGCTGAGTTCTTTGGAGTTGGGGAGATTGGTCATTTTACCTGGAAACAATTATTAGATTTAGATGCCTGTACTCGGTGTGGTAGATGTCAGGAAGTTTGCCCCGCCTATCTGAGCCAACAGCCTCTGTCACCCAAAAAGTTGATTCAATCGTTAAAGGCACACGCACTGGAGGAAAGCCATTATCCTTTCCCAACCAAAGTACCTGAGACCTCAACGTTTATCCCCGAGGCTGATCCTCCCAGGGCGCTCATTGGTCAAGTGGTACCTGAAGATGCTATATGGAGTTGCTATACTTGTGGTGCCTGTCAGGAAGTATGTCCTGTATATATCGAGCATATTGATAAAGTTGTTGATATGCGCCGCAATCTGGTGTTAGAGCGGGCTAAAGTGCCTGAATTAGCTGAGCCTATATTGACCTCTATTGAAACTAGAGGACATAGCTGTAAAGGTACTACTCTCACCAGAGTTGGTTGGGAACAGGACTTAGGAATAAAGCATCTTTCTGATGATAATCAAGTTGATTTGGTGCTCTGGTTGGGCTGTCAATCTTCTCTTGAAGACCGTAGTGTGAAAATAGCCCAAGCTCTGGCTAAGATACTGAAGGCTGCCGGAATTAATTTTGCCACCTTAGGAACTGAAGAGAGCTGCTGTGGTGAACCGGCTCGCAGGATGGGCAATGAATATCTATTTCAAATGCAAGCTATGAAAAATATTGAGGTGCTGAAAGGTTACAATGTTAAGAAGATTGTTACAGCTTGTCCGCACTGTTTTAACACTCTAAAAAATGAATATCCCCAGTTCGGTGGAGAATTTGAGGTGATACATCACTCCCAGTTTATTGCTCAGTTAATAGGAGAAGGCAGCTTGAAGCTAACTTCTGGTATAGGTAAGCGGATAACTTATCACGATCCCTGCTATCTTGGCAGACATAATGATATCTATAAACCACCAAGGAAAGTCTTAAGAGCCATCCCCGAAATTAACTTTGTGGAAATGGAACGTCATGGTTGGAATAGCTTTTGCTGTGGTGGAGGTGGTGGACGTTTCTGGGTTGAGGAAAAGAGCGGTCAGAGGATAAGCCACCTGCGGCTGGAAGATATTAAGAAGACCCATGCTGAGATTGTGGCTACAGCATGTCCTTATTGCATGCAAATGCTCGAAGATGCCATTAAAGGCAAAGAGATGGAGGAGTCACTGCAGGACCTGGATATCGCTGAATTAGTGGGATTAGCAATAGCTGATTCCACTTCGCCAGCGCATTAATTCAAAATATCTCCTTATGGGTAGTGCGAGCTGTAGTCATCTTGAGAGGATATTTTCTCTCTTACTCTTTCCATCGCTTTTATGGTGCCTCATTTCATATCCTTATGGGAGGCAGATTTTGGCTACTCTATCAATACCGCTCAAGTCGGGGATTAACTCGATGCTGGATTGTGGAAGATAATTCTTTGTTAGAGAAGTTATTGCCTGGGCTTGCCCTTGAGCTATTTCTATGAGAATACACCCTTTGGAACGAATTTTCCCTGGAATCTGAATTAGAAGGGTTCGTATTTTATCTAGGCCGTCCTCGCCACCAGCCAAAGCTGTCGTTGCCTCAAAGTTTATTATTTCAGGGCTTAATAGTTCCAGCTCAGAATCTTTGATATAGGGAAGATTGGCTAGTATGATATCTACAGGTTCAGATAATGGCTCTAGCAAGCTGCCCTGGAGAAGTTTTATCTGTTTAGCGACTTTGTGGCGTTGGCAATTTATCGCAGCTACCTGGAGAGCTAAATCCGAGATATCGATAGCATAAATTCTGGCTTGAGGTAGTGCCAGCGCAAGAGTAACCGCGATAGCCCCACTGCCAGTGCCGACATCGGCTATGGTGATGGTGCTTTTTTGGAAGCAGTGGGAAGTAGATGTGAGAGTTTCCTCCACTAAGAGCTCTGTTTCCGGTCTGGGGATAAAAACCCGCTGGTCAATGTAAAAATCAATGCCATAGAATTCCGTTTGCTTTAATATATAGGCAGTAGGTTCATGCTGTAAACGATGTTGAACAAGCTCTCTTATACGATTCATTTCTGCCGTTGTTAATATTCTATCGAATTCTGTGTATAGTTGTGTTTGTGATAACTTCAAGGCATGACATATTAAAAGCTCGGCCTCAAAAAGGGCATCATCGATTCCTTCTTGAGATAATCTATGACTGGCTAGGTGTTTAGCTTGGTTTAATATCACGGAAAGCTTTCTCCAATCGTTGTGCTTGTTCTTTGACAGACAAATTTTTAATGAGCTCATCAAGCTCCCCATCCAGCATGCGATTAAGGTTGTGAAAAGTTAAGCCAATCCTGTGGTCGGTAACACGATTTTGGGGGAAATTGTATGTGCGAATTTTTTCTGCTCTCTCCCCACTACCTACCTGAGTTCGTCTCTCTTTGTCTATGCTCTCGGATTGTTTTTGTTGTTCGTGGTTAAATAATCTAGCTCGGAGTACTGACATAGCTTTCATTCTATTTCTGATTTGTGAGCGTTCATCCTGACAGCTGGCTGTTATGCCTGTTGACAGATGAGTGATACGAACAGCAGTGGTCACCTTATTTACATTTTGCCCTCCAGCTCCACGGCTATGGAAAAACTCTACTTTGAGGTCATCTGGCCTGATATCCAGTTCAACTTCCTCCGCTTCGGGCAAAACAGCCACAGTAGCTGTGGAAGTGTGAATTCGCCCTGAAGCTTCGGTGATGGGTACTCTTTGTACTCTATGAACACCACGCTCATGCTTGAGATGACTGAAGACACCTTTACCTTTAACTTCAAAGATGAGTTCCTTAAAGCCACCAACCTCGCTTTGGTTGCTATCTACGATCTCTACCTGCCACCCTTTGGCTTGGGCATAGCGGCTGTACATGCGAAATAAATCAGCGGCAAATAAGCTTGCTTCTTCCCCGCCAGCACCAGCCCTTATCTCAACAATGACATCTTTCTCGTCATTGGGATCCCTTGATAATAGAGATAGCTTGAGGTGGTGAAGAAGTTCCTCCTGCTGATGTTTGAGCTTATCTACTTCTTCCTTCATAAGAGTTATCATATCACTCTCAGTATCACTATGGAGCAAAGGCTCAATTTCTTGTAATTCTTTGGTTACTGCCTGGTATTGTTGATATAGCTTCACCGTATCTTCGAGATTGTTTTTTTCTTTGCTTAGCTCTCGCAGCCGCTTGAGGTCAACGGCTACTTCTGGCTGAGCTATCAGTTGGCTTAGTTCCTTGTAGCGCTTTTGAATTAACTCTATCTTATCAAGCATGGTGAAACCTATTATAATATAGGGATATATGCTGCTCAAATTTGAATTGGAAGGGCTGCAGTGAAGCTTGCGCCTGATTGCTACAATTGTTTGCGAGGGTTAATTTGGCAAGCTGTTGATTTAGCTACTGTTGATACCTTGTTGAAGTGTAGGGCAAGAGAAAAAGCAATGAGAATTCTTGATAATGAGTTTTCTTATGACCAGATATCTATTGTGATTGCTGCCAAAATTCATAAGGCTATAAGGGACATAACCGGCAGTGAGGATCCCTATAGAGCGATGAAAGATAAGGAGATGGCAATTGCCCGGCAGTTATATCCCGAGATAGCTTCTTTATACGGAGATGATCTGAGAGGCAGCCTTAAATTAGCGGCGGTGGCGAATGCTCTTGATTTCTTTAGAGAGCATAGCCTTATTCGTGAAGATATGAAAAGAATGGTACATTTTGTTATTGATGATTTAGGATACCTTGAAGAGAGATTAAAAAATGCAAATAAGGTTTTATATCTGGCAGATAATGCTGGAGAAATTTACTTTGATTTGCCCTTAGTTAAGTGGATGAAGCGCTTTACCAGTGTTAGCTATGTGGTTAAACCATCACCTGTTCAGAATGATGCTACTTTGGAGGATATCAGCAAGGCTTGTTTGGAGAATGAATTCAAGGAAGTTATGACCACTGGCATAGCAGCCCCAGGGATAATTTTTGACTTAGCTTCAGAGGAGTTCAAACAAGAATTTGAAGCAGCAGGCCTTATATTTGCTAAAGGGATGGGGCATTATGAATCTCTATCTGAATTTCCTGGCAAAGGAAGGGTTTTCTATTGTCTTAAGGCGAAATGTAAGCCCGTGGCTGATTCACTTGGAGTGCCCTTGAATAGCTACGTGGCTATGCTTCGTTAATTATCTTTTGCATGGCGGAGCAAGAAGTCTCATGATTCCCGGAATTGAAGAGAATGGCTCTCATTTCTAGGTTAACACAGCCTTTGTTGTCTTGAAGTGAATTTTAGCCACCGTGGTCAGTTTTTCCTTCCCATATCTTCTGACGAATTCCCTTCCCACTCTGATCACTGCCGGTGAGGCTCCTTTGGGGAAATCTATCCCATATTTTGTTGATAAGCTCGCCAGTCTCTGTACAAACTCTGCTCTGGCTAGTATTGAAGCTGCTGCTACAGCCATATCGCTTTCAGCCTCTGTTTTCTGTATTACCTTGATATTTTTGCCTCTCTCCAGCAATGCCTGAATGATAAATTTCTCATCTCCGAATTGATCAGCCAGGGCATAGTCACACTCTTCTGTTTCCAGGAGGTTTTCTATGGCTCTGGAGTGTCCCCAGGCAAGTAAGCGATTCAAGTTTTCTATCTCGATGTAGAGTGTGTTATATCTTTCAGGGCCTATGGCTACTATGGAAAATGGGGATAGCTTCTTAATTCGGGTAGCCAACTCTTCTATTTTGTTGCTTGAGAGTTTTTTGCTATCTTTTACTCCCAGCTCTTTAAAAGACTTGGCGATCCTGTCATCTACTAATACGCCGGCAACTACCAGAGGACCGAAGTAATCTCCTTTACCTGCCTCATCGCTTCCTATCCATCTGGTATTGGTGGAAGGTTTACTTGACATAATTTATTCTAATCCTTCTTTCCTATAGAATAGCAAATTTATACAAAAAAATGGAGTGAACCCCTGGAACTGGNCACATTAGGTTAGGAAGGTTTGGAAGGGTCAGAATATCCCATAATGAGGGATAGAAAGGACCTTGCCATGAGGAATCAGAGGAGTTTCAGTTT
>JGI24025J20009_10003740_pt1 | contig 10232 bp, 10 predicted proteins | sample Cruoilmetagenom3_FD_20009 | JGI IMG/M metagenome (IMG submission 20009) | reverse complement strand
ACATAAAATTTGTTGCGGCTTTCGATGTTAACAAGAACAAAATTGGAAAGGATTTAGCTGAAGCCATATTTGCTGAGCCGAACTGTTGTGCAAAGTTCGCAGATGTGCCACCCTTAGGTGTGAAGGTTTCACCAGCCCCGATTCTCGACGGGGTGGCTAAGCATATGAGAGAAGCCTTTAAAGTTTACAATAATAGTCAGGTCAAACAGGCAGACGTTGCGGAAACTCTGAAAGAGACAAAAGCAGACATGTTCGTTAATTACTCGCCTGTTGGAAGTAGAAACGCCACCCACTTCTACGCCCAAGCAGCTTTGGACGCTGGATGCGCCTTTGTGAATTGTATGCCTGAATTCATAGCTTCAGTCCCTCAATGGAGCAAGAAATTTGAGGATAAGGGGCTGCCGGTGGCTGGAGATGACATAAAAAGCCAATTGGGAGCAACTATTCTGCATCGGAACTTGGTTAAGCTTTGCCTAGACAGAGGCGTAATGGTTGACGAGACCTATCAGCTAAATCTGGGTGGAAACACGGACTTCCAAAACATGACTGTTGAGGAAAGGTTGAAGACAAAACGGATCAGCAAGACTGAGGCTGTTACAAGCCTTGTTCCATACGAAGTGCCGACGAGAATTGGCCCGTCAGATTATGTTCCCTTTCTGGGCGACAAAAAAATCTGCTATATACTGCTTAAGGGCAGAAAATTCGGTAACCAACCAGTAACAATAAAAGCTAAACTTGAGGTTGAGGATTCACCTAACAGTGGGGGAGTAGTGATTGACGTTATAAGGGCGGTGAAAATTGCTTTGAACCGGAAAATAGCTGGTCCTTTAATAAGTGTATCCTCGTACGCGTTTAAGCATCCGCCAACTCAAGTAGCAGATTCCACGGCTAAACAATGGGTGGAAGACTACATAAACGGAAAGCGAGAACGTTAGATTCTAAGGTTTTTATTCTACTTCTATATCTACCTAGTAATTGCCGATTGTAATCATTGTGATAGTGTGTCAAGTAGCGGTTAACTTTTAAAGGCTGATATGTGAAAGAAATAGCAATCACTTGAGAGGTGAAGCAAACATGGTNAAGGTAGACGGATATGAAGTGCCTGAAGGCCTGTATTACACAAAGGATTTTGAGTGGGTTAAAGTTGAAGGTGACAAGGTTCGCGTTGGCGCAACGGACTACGCTCAAAAACAACTCCGTGAAATCGTTTATGCCGAGTTGCCGAGTCCAGGAACAACATTGAAGCAAAACGAACCATACGGCACAGTGGAGTCTGTAAAAGCTGTTTCAGACTTAGTTGCGCCGTTGAGCGGAACAATAGAAGAAGTAAACACAGAGGTTCAGTCAAAACCAGAAATTCTAAACGAAGACCCTTACGGAAAAGGCTGGCTTTTAATAACAAAACCATCAAACCTACAGGCAGAACTAGAGAATTTAATGGATTTCAATCAGGCAGTTGAATGGCATAAAACCTTGATAAAAGAAGGATAAAAATGCCGAGACGCATAGTAATAATTGGTGCACATGCCGCAGGCGTAGATGCAGCATCAGCCGCTAGAAAAACAGATCGGACAGCTGAAATAACGCTTATGACTAAGCAAAAACACGCGGGTTATTCGCCTTGCGGGATACCCTTTGCTCTGGGTGGACACATACCGAGCTTCGAAAAACTCATAGTTTTTTCACCACCATATTTCCGCATGATGAAACTCAGGCTCATGTTAGAAACAACAGCGACAAACATAGACACAAAAAACAAGACTGTTGAAACAGAAGACAAGACAGGAAGACAAGAGACGCTCCAATACGACAGCCTAATAATTGCCACAGGAGCTTTTCCTTTTATACCTCCAATCAAGGGTCGAGAAAAACAGGGAATTCAAGTGCTTCGAACAATAGAGGACGGGAAAAAGATTGATGAAGCGATAAATAATGGTGCAATATCAGCGGTTGTGATGGGAGCGGGTCTCATAGGACTCGAAACCGCAGTGGCACTTCAAGAGAGAGGTTTAAGGACAACTGTTGTTGAGTTGTTGCCTCAAATCCTTCCAGCCATGCTCGACGCAGACATGGCTAAAAACGTGCAAGAGATGCTTGAGGAGAAAGGCATAAACATAATGGTTAGCAATGGTGTTGAAGAGTTCCTCGGCACAGATAGAGTTACAGGGATAATTGCCGGCGGAGAACAAATAAGCGCGGATTTAATTGTCGCTGCATTTGGAATAAGAGCAAACACTGAACTAGCCAAGAAGGCAGGTATCGCAATAGGAGAAACCAGAGGGATAAAGACCAGCATGAGAATGGAAACTAACGTTGAAGACGTTTATGCTGCTGGAGACTGTGTAGAATCCATTAACATGGTTACCCAAAGACCTACATTATGTCAACTGGGAACTGCAGCTGTTAGACAAGCCAAAGTGGCTGGAATTAACGCGGCTGGTGGATATGCAATTTTCCATGGAGTGTTGGGTTCGGCTGTGACAAAGCTTTTCGATACTGAAATAGGTGTCACAGGATTAACTGAGTTTTTTGCAAAGAAAGCTGGACTTGAAACAGTTATCGGAAAGATCACTTCAAAAACCCGACCTGAATATTACCCGGGCGGCTTACCCATCAAAATTAAGCTTGTTGTAGAAAAGGAAAGTCAAAGAATAGTTGGAGCTCAGATAATCGGGGGCGAACAGGTAACTCAACGTATACATGCCTTATCGTTTGCGATGCAGAAGCAGATGACTGTGCGAGAATTAGCTAAGGCAGACACGGCTTATGCGCCGCCTTTAAATGAGACTTGGGAGCCCATGGTGTTGGCTGCGGAAATGGCGCTTAGAAAATTGTGATAGTTCCTTTGCAATAAATGTGAATGATGAATTAGGATTAACTTTAGTCGTGACTTGCAAATTAGCTTTCACGCGTTGCTTGGATGTTAAGTGCCACTTCAACCGTTAACAAATAAGTGCTCTTGTATTCAAGTTGTTTGGCTGGTCGGTTTAGAGGTTGCGGAACTCCTCGCGTCTAGAGAAAACAAAGTTACTGAGTGTAAACCTTAAAAACAGTTAGATAAGGGGGTTATTATTCTATGAAGAGAGAAACGATATGAAAGCAATAGGGATTGTTGGTTCTCCTCGCAAGGACGGAAACACGGCTTATTTAATGGAAAAACTTTTGAAAGTCTTAGAAGAAAAATTAGAAACAGAAACAATATTTTTGAAAGATCACGAGATTAAGCCATGTGAAGGATGCCATTATTGTGAAGAGAAGGGAAGATGTAAAATCGAGGATGATATGCAAAAATTATATCCAAAGCTTGAAGAAGCTGATGTAATTATTTTAGCTAGCCCATCGCACATGGGGGGGTGTTACATCTCGTCTTAGGGCTTTCATGGAAAGAACTTGGTACCTAAGGAAAGGACAACTCGAAAACAAAATTGGAACATCAATTGTTGTTGGAAGAAGGACGATTGGAAGCAGTGTAAATGAGATGAACGAGTATCTGGATAGATTAAAAGTGATAAGGGTTCCTGGATGTTTAGGTTACGCATTTCAGAAGGGTGACATTTTAAAAGACGAGGAAACGTTAAAGGAAACGCAAAGGCTTGGCAAACAAATTTTGGAACTGATTAAAAAGAGATCATAACAAAGTAGAGTTACTCTTTCGGCAATGAGGAGTCCGACTCTGTAATCTTTCCTCCTTTTCTGTTCAAGGCTCATTTAACTCCTGTCATAGGGTCATATATACGGGTTGGTAGCTGCAAAAATCGTATACGCGTGAATTTTTATCCTTTTTCGGTTTTTTATTTTCCTCCTTTTTCTCGACACCAAAGTCCTGAGGAAAAATTTTATATTACAAAGCTATGGTTTTGAAAGGGTAAGGAGTGATGTAGTTGTCTAAAGCAAAAGTAAAAGTTATCCTAAACGGATATGGCGTTATAGGAAAGAGAACCGCGGATGCCATAGCCCTACAAGACGATATGGATCTTATTGGAATAGCAGATGTTGTCGGAGACTGGCGTATTAAAATGGCCCAAAGAAAAGGCTACGATATTTATTGCAGTCTATCTGACCCCAAAGCTATCGATACTATGAGAAAAGCTGGCATAAACGTCGCTGGAAGCCTGGAAGGCATGCTCAAAAAAGGTGCAGTTGACGTGGTGATTGATGCTGCACCAGGAGGTTTTGGTGCGAAAAATAAGGAAGCGCTCTATGATAAGTATGGCGTGAAAGCGATTTTCGAGGGTGGCGAGAAACATGAAGTTGCAGACCTAAGTTTCGTTTGCCAATGTAACTATGATGAGGCGTTAAAGAGGGCAGAGGAGGGGCATAGGTACTGTCGGATAGTGTCGTGCAACACAACAGCTGCGTGCAGAGTTCTTCACGCCATTTACACTAACTTTAAGGTGCCGAAAACACGGCTCTTTTTAGTGCGTCGAGCGACAGACCCTGTTAGAACAGATACTAGGGGAATAATGAACACCGTTGTACCATCTCACATTCCAAGTCACCATGCACCCGACGTGAAAACGGTTATACACGAGGCTATACCTGACCTTTACAGCGTCGCTGTTTTGGGATCCCATACCATGTACCATTTCCACTGTTACGACATTACATTAGAGCAAAATGTTACACGAGACGACATTCTCGAGGTTCTCAAAAAGGAGCCAAGAATATGCTTTGTAAATAGCGAAGATGGAGTTCATGGACTTGCATCAGTAGTTGAAATAAGTCGTGATATAGGTCTTCCACGGGGTGATATATACGCAGTAGCATTATGGGAAGACTTCGTCACAGTGATCGGAGGAAACGAAGTATTGCTTATATTGGCATGTCCAAACGAAAATAATGTTGTACCTGAGAATGTGGACGCTGTCAGAGCTCTCTCAATGATCGAGACGGACTGGCGTAAAAGCCTTGAAAAAACCGATGAAGCTCTTAGAGTGCCCAAGATACTTTATTAAGGCGACTCTACAAAGTCAATTGAGAGGACAGACAAGGACTCATGTGTGAGGAAGAAGTTCTTCATCAAGTTAAAGGCTAAACCGCAACCAAAACCTATTTTTTATTACATCACCAACTGTTGGGCGGTTATTATGTGCAGGTATTTGACCATGGACGACTTTGATTTCGAAGGCAAAACAGTTCTGGTTCGGGTTGATTTTAACTCTCCGATAGATTCGGAAACGAAGAAGATACTTGACGAAACAAGAATTAGAAGGCATGCTGAAATAACTATTAAAGAACTAATTCAGAAAGACGCCAAAGTTGTGGTTTTGGCGCATCAGGGCAGACCTGGTGAACCTGATTTTGTTCCGTTGAAGCAGCATGCTGAGGTTTTAAGCAGAATTCTCGGCAAGTCTGTTAAGTATGTTGATGATGTTTTCGGTGAGAAGGCTCAGAAAGCGATTAAATCGCTGAAGAACGGTGAGGTGCTTGTTTTGGAGAACGTGCGGACTTTTGCTGGTGAGCGGAAGAAGGGTACGCCTGAGGAGCACGCTCGGACGGAGATGATAAGAAAGCTTGCGCCTTTGGCTGACTTGTTTGTTAATGATGCTTTTGCCGCTGCGCACAGGGCTCACGTGTCGATTGTTGGTTTTACGGCTGTTTTGCCGAGTGTTGCAGGACGCATAATGGAGAGAGAATTGGAATCCTTAGGCAGAGTTTTGGAGAGTCCTGAGAAGCCTTGCGTGTTTATTCTCGGTGGAGCTAAGGCTGATGATGCGCTTGAGATTTCTAAGTATGTTTTGGATAATGGTGTTGCGGATTTTGTGCTGACTGGTGGTGTTGCTGGTCACGTTTTCTTGGTTGCTAGGGGTTTCGATCTTGGTAAGCCGAACATGGATTTTTTGGAGCGGAAGGAGCTTTTGGGTTTTGTGTCTGGTATACAAGAGCTTATGGAGAGGTATCCGGACGAGATTAGGGTTCCTTTGGATGTTGCGGTGGAAGTGGATGGTAAGCGTAAGGAGGTTTCTGTTGATGAACTGCCTGTGGATTATCCGATATTTGATGTTGGAGCAATAACTGTTGAAGCCTATGCTAGGATTATTAGGAGTGCCAAGTCAATCGTAGTCAGCGGACCTGTGGGAGTTTATGAAAACAGTGAATTCATTTTTGGAACAAAAGAGATCTTTGAAGAAGTGGCAAATTCACAAGCGTTCTCTCTTGCAGGTGGCGGTCACACAGTGGCAGCCCTGCAAGAGCTTGGGTTATCCGATAGAATTTCTTATGTTAGCACTGCAGGCGGAGCATTGATAGAGTTTCTGATGGGCAAGAAACTGCCGGGCGTTGTGGCTCTGGAGAAAGCAGCAACCAGAAAACCATAACCCCTCTCCTATTTTTTGTGCATAAGTTATTTTCCGAATTAAGAGAAGACATCTGTTGCTATTTTTTCTCGCAACGCAAAAACGATAGACCCCCCTATAGTTTTCAACATAGAAACCATTATGGTGTGTAGACTGTCTTGCTGGAAGTCTTTTAGGCTTGGACGACCACTGCAGAGGCACACGCTATTCCACTGTTAAGGGATAGACTTCTTCTTTGCTCATAATCTTAGCCGCGTAAAGCAATGCAGCCATGATATCGTCTTTTTTCAGGTGGGGATGATCTTTTAGAATTTCATCGAAGGACAATCCTTGAGCTAGCAGCCTCAAGACTTGTTCTACAGGGATTCTTGTGCCTTTAATTATTGGTTTTCCAGTCATAACCTTTGGATTTACGACTATTCGGTTCAGAAGGCTTTTTTCAGTCTTCAAACCATCACACCACAAATAGTATTTCTCCACACAAATATTTAAGATTCATCACCATCCAGAGCGCGGTTTTTGACTGGTTAGTGCGAGGAGGTTAGGGTGGAAGAAGCAGTTTGTCTAACATTATTCAGATGGGCCTAAGTTGCTTGTGCAGCTAACCTTTCTGTGTTCAGTATTTTTTCCATTAACTCTTTTCCAAGGTTTTTGGGGGCATCCAAGATTTCTATTCCTATGATGCGCCCGTTTTTGTCAAGGTCGATCATCACGTTCTCAGCAAGCTCCTCGCTTATGTCATACTTGGCTTTTCTAAGCCAAATGTACATGGCGTCAGCCTTTGGATCGTATTCCACTCTTACCACGTCTTGATCCTCCTTGTCCAATAGACTGTGACAACCCATATTTTTATCATTACTCTTCTCAGAGATGACTTTAAGAAATTTATCTCCATGCCTCTTCAACGAGGCTAACCTTCACCCACGTGTAACAAAAACTTGAATCTGGATGCTTCAAAGTATCTTCAACCATTCTCTTTGATATTTCCCCCACTTACCACAGCAACAACTTCTTTCCCCATGAACAAGCCTCTGTTCTCCATTATCGAAGCAATAGAAACGGCTCCCACTCCCTCAACAGCCAGTTTCTCCTTATCCCACAGCAAAAATACTGCTTTCCTTATCGTCTCCTTCTTGACTAATTCCACTTTTGGTTAAGGTGTTATCCAAATTGCGTAGTTTTTGGATAATGAAGTATCGAAAAGTTTAATAGTTTCGATAGTGGATTATCCAAATCATGGTAAGGATTAGCGAGATAGTTGGCCAAAATCCTTGGTGGAAACATGGAAAAAGATTTGCCTATTTTGACAAGCATCTGAAAGAAGCGAGAACAAAAGTTGTTTTCTTTAACAGAAAGCAAATCACGTTAAATAAAGGAAATATTTACGTTTTACGAGGGGCCAGACAAGTTGGGAAGACTACCTACATAAAAAACTTAATAAGCAAACTAATCGACAAAGGAACAAATCCCAATCATATTCTGTATTTATCTTCTGATTTCTTCATCTCAAGAAGAGAATTAAGAAATGCAATAACTTATTTCATAAACAAAAACATCGATGCAAGCAACCTCTACATATTTATAGACGAAATAACATCCGTAAAAGACTGGAACCTCGAACTGAAATATCTTTCTGACTCGGGAATACTACAGAAGGCAACAATACTAACTACAGGTTCCAGCGCCTCAGCACTGAGAAAAAAAGGCGAACTGCTTCCCGGTAGAGGTCTAGAAGGAAATGAACACCATATGAGACCTCTATCCTTTAGAGATTTCACTCTACAAACTGCAGAACACATAATCCATGTAGTTGAAGAACGGGAATTGCGTGAATCCCTGATGGAACTGCAATCTACTCTCAAAAAGAACAGCGTCACTCTTGAACCTACCTTTCACAAACTGGTCAAAGCTCTGCACTCAATAGCGCCCTTCAAACGAGAATTAGATTACATTTTTAACATATACCTACGATGTGGAGGATACCCCTTCGTAGTGAACAATTACCTAGCCCAAAAACTAGAGACCGACAGTTTTTCCATAAATACCAAGCTATCAGAAACACTCATCAGAGACATCATCGGAGACCTTACGAAGCTCGGCAAACAAGAGACAATTATACGACAAATTCTTAGAGAAATCATCGAGAAATATGGAAGCCGCTACAGCTTCTCCAAACTGGCAAGCGATGTGGGAATTACTCATGTTACGACAATTGACTATCTTGAGGCTCTTGAAGAATCGTTCATTCTCACAGTTCTCTACGCTTTCGACTTCAACAAGAAAGAGATAAAATTCAAAGGAGACAAAAAGATCTTCTTCCAAGACCCATTCGTTTTACACTCCGTCAAGAGTTTCCTAACAGGAAGAGACGTAAACGAGACTATTGAAGAAACATTGCAAAACGAGGAATCAGTTGGCAAGCTGGTCGAAGGTGTCGTTTCATCTCATCTGACAATGAACCAGGAAATCCCAATAATGAGGGAACCTAGGACTTTCTTGTGGTTCTATTATAACACAAGAGGAAAGGAAATAGACAATATAACAAGAATCGACGATACCTACCTAGCAACCGAGGTAAAATGCCAAAGAGAAGTAACTTCAGGAGACATTTGGAAAATCCCACAAGTAAAAAAATATGCAATCCTTACGAAAGAGGATTTAAAGACCAATGGCAAGGTCCTATTGACACCTGTTGACATGTTATTGGCCCTCCTCGAAAAATCAAGCCAAACTCTCTAAACCCTCCCGTGATAAGCTTCGAAGCAAACCAAAAAAGCGTGCTGAAGATGTCGCCAATTTTAGCTGAAACAATCATTTTTTGATTAATAATCAACCTCAAACCCCACTCTAGGGGTATTTCCTCCGTCCCTCCGCGCACACACGGTTCGGTAATCAAAAGAAGTTATTTCTCGGTAATCAGATCAGCTGGCGTGCGCTCAATTTTCCATTCAGCTCTTGAACTCTCAGTAGTTGTTATTTTTTTTCTAGGCTTTTTAATAACAACTACCAAGCCAAATCTTTTAGTTTTCTTTATAACGTGCGCGAAAGCAATTCAGAACTGCTAATAGCAGGCGGGGTGAGATTTGAACCCAACCAACCAAAGTGGAGATATCTCCCGCAAATCCCCATCTTTCTATATCATGTTCTTGGTGAACTTCTGAATATCTTGCACTTCAGTTGACAATGTGGTCCATTCCATTTCGCGCATTAGTTAGCTAATCCTTCCACAAGATCAACTTACTTTCCATCACAACAATCAAAACCAAACAGACCATCAACAGTTCAGAAATAGTAGTCGCTTTCCTCAGGGCAATGGACGACTATTTCCAAACACGTTCTAACCCTCGTGTTGACCCTTTTTGTGTCACAACTCACCCTCATCATTAATCCTTCATAATTTGTTGTTGTAGACCCCCCTAGGTAGGCAACAACAACACTTGAACCAGTTCTTGCACGATTCCACAAGAAGCTTTCCGCATGAATTTCAAGAAATTCCCCTTTAAAGAATACAATGGGAAAAGATCTTTCGAAGGCTAAAATAACGCTGCAACCATTATGTCATAAATCTCTGTATTATGTCACGAATCACATCACAAGTTGAAATGGACACACCTCCCGCAACTCTCTTTTTTCTGAGCCACCAAAAGACTAAGCCGCAATTTTCGCACGCTTACCTTCCATAATAACATTGCGTCTTCATAGCCGTGTTTACCTATTAACCATCTTTTTTGAGGGAAATGAATAAAACTTTTATAAAATACTACTCATCAAATGAGTATGCTTCGTAATGCAAAGGGATTTGCCCAATTTATTTCCGTCGAAAGGGGATTCATGTTTTTCATGATATCCATGGGAGCAACATTTCTAATAGCAGAGAACCTTGCTTGGGTTCAAGCGATTTATCTCGGTTTCATCATATTTTGCGGATGGAGCGGA
>JGI24025J20009_10003738_pt1 | contig 10237 bp, 9 predicted proteins | sample Cruoilmetagenom3_FD_20009 | JGI IMG/M metagenome (IMG submission 20009) | reverse complement strand
AAAAAGGAAAATAAGCAAGGAGAGAGGATAATAATCCTGGTTCCTTCATGCAGGAGCTTGCTTCTATTTTGAATGAGGTGGGAGATGAAATATTTTACAAGAAAGGGACATAAAGAGATTAAAGACTAGGGAGGAAAAACTTAATCTAAATATCCCATATTTTTTAAGTGTTCGGCTATTCTCTTATCAACATCCAAAATTTCAGTTGAATATTTTTTATTCGATTCTGAAAAATGCAATTCTAAAAGAGACTTGAGATATTCCAATTTTTTAACTTTCTGAGATGAAAGATTTTTTTGTTCTTTAGGATCAGAAGAAAGATCGTATAATAATTCTACTCCGTCACATTTAGAAAAAATGAGTTTCCATTGCTTATATAGAATTGACTCTTTTTTATATCCATAACAACTTTCTTCACAAAGTATAGCTCGGTCTTCAGATGTTTCGAATATGTTGGATCCGTTAAATTGATATTCGCTTTTTAATCCACACATGGATAATGAAGTAGGAGCTAAATCCACTAAAGAACAATTAGTTTTTATCCGGTTTGGCTTTGTGCTGTGGGGTTTGATTAAAAGAGGAACTTTAATCAACTCCTGGAAGGGAGCGTGTCCGTGTCCTATTCCAAAAGAATCTCTTGGGTCAAAAAAAATTCTTTTCTCAGTCTCCGCGTGATCCCAGAATTCTTCTCCATGGTCAGCTGTAACGATTAAAATTGTTTTATCCCAAAGACTTTCTTGCCTTAGATATTCTGCTAGAGTGCGGACCTGCTGGTCTACAAAATATATAGCTGAATCATATAATCTAATCCGGGTTTCTTTATACTTCTCGAATTCTGTACCATAGATGCTTTCTCCATTTATGAAGTCCCAGCGGGCTAGGTTTTTTAAATTGGGGAGATCCCCGAAAACTCTATTATAGGATTCCGGAAGAACAATCGGCTCATGAAGATCATTTAAATGACAGTAAATAAAAGTTTTCCTGGATTTGTGGCGGTCGATAAATTTTATTATCTGTGTAATAAATTTTTGAGCATTTGCATGGTAAGAAAGTTTATGCTCAAACCAACCAGAGACGGCTAGTTCAGCGAAAGTGTTTCCAGAAAGAAACAGTGTATCAAATCCGAAAGCGTGGTGCATTTCAGGAAGAGAAAGAATATCATTTCTAATCTTATTTGGAACATCTCCTCCTATGAAATTTTGAAACGAACGGGGCTCTCTATTAAAAACTCCTCCATGCTTATGGGGGTAAAGACCAGTCAGAATGGATTAAATAGAAGGATATGTCTAGAGGCTGGGAGCAATAGCATTTTCAAAAACTATGCTTTCTTCAGCCAAAGAGCTCAAAAATGGTGCTGTATTACGTTTATATCCATAAACAGTTAAATGATCCTGTCTGCAGGCGTCAACCACAAGTAAGATTATAAGGATTTGAGCGAACGGATTTTAAATGATATTGTTCTAATAATTTAGTCCTGATACTTTTTCTCTTTCTTTTATTCAATAAAAATCGCCGCTGACTCCGGATCTGTTGAATTCTCTGTTTTGCCCATGGAATACTATTGAAAAATTTTCGAAGCCAATATTCTATCGTATTTTTCGGATTTCCCATTATCCTGCACTCAAATCAACATCATTTTTTCATGCTTATATTTATATTTTTCTGTGATTTTATCTTATAATTTCAATATTTTGATCCTTGTTTTTAATGTTAACATCTCGAATTTTATTATAAATCTTTTTTCTGTTTAACCAATATCCACATTTTCTGAAAAAGTAAAACAATCCTCTGATATGGGTTAAGGCAACTCTGACCTTTTTATATGATTCTCTTTGTGTATGATGAATCACCGATGCTGAAGGAACGTATATAATACTCCATCCTTTAAGCCACATTCGCAGGCAATAGTCTACATCCTCAGGCGCATAAAAAATTTTTTCGTCAAATAAACCAATATCCTCTATAGCTTTACGATTGACCATCCAGGCGGCGGAAATACAGTAATCAACTTTAATAGTTTGATTGAACTCTTTGCTGTAGACTCTAGGTTCATAGAGCTCATCCTTGTCTGCAAGGTTTTGTGCCCATCTAAAAGGGAGAAATTTGCAAAGTTTGATCTTTAAAGTGGGAAATCTCTTATAAGAGCACTGAACAGAACCGTCAGAATAGAACAGTCTAGGGGCAGCGATTCCTATTTTATCTCCCTTTTTAATAGCCCCAATCAACGTTTTAAAAGTTCCAGGTTGGACTTCTGTATCAGAATCCAGAATAAAAACATACTCACTGTTGTTTTGGCGGATCCCGATATTTCGGGTAACAGTTGTTCCCAAGTTCTTTCCTAATCTAATGACATTGAGATTGGGAAACTTCTTTTTTAATCGGTCTAATATAACAAGAGTTTCATCCTTTGATCCACCATCTATAATGTAGACCTTAATCTCTTCCCTGAGTTTTTTTATATCAATGAAAAGACTGTTGATACAGTTTTCAATATGCTTTTCAGAGTTCCATGTTAGGATAATGACTGAAACCATTTTATTTACACAATTCCAAACATTAGTATATGTTAAAATACATCAGTCCCCTTTCCTTGTCACTTATTTGCTTATTTTTAAAGATTCATACCTTTATACAAAACCTGTTCTATACGAAATACAACTTTTTTTATATCGAATGAAGATTTACAGTAGTCACGACATTTTTTCCTTAATTCAAAGCCAATGTCATTTTCAAGCCACCATACTATTTTTTCGCTAAGGGAATCGGGAGATGAGATCTCACATATAAAATTTTTATCCAATGGCCCTAAAACTTCAGGATTAGCTCCTACTGGAGTTGCAATCACAGGAGTTCCACAAGCTAAGGATTCAATCGTAGAGAGCCCAAAGCCTTCAAGTTCAACAGTAGGCAAAACAAATAAATCCGCTGCTTGATAATAAAGAGAAAGCTTTTCTTCAGGTATAAAACCAATCATATGAATATGATTTTTCAGTCCCAAGCTATGAATCATTTTTTTTAATGAGTCCTCTAAATATCCTTTGCCCCCTATTAACAACAAAATATTAGGGTAATATTTTACAATTCGGGCCATGGCTTTTATCAGGTTCTCTATTCCCATTCTAGCTGATAGTCGCCTGACAGTGAGCAAAACAGGCTGTTCTTGAGGAAGATTTAATTTTTTTCGAGCATGTTTTTGGATTTTAACAAACGAAAACTTTTCCATATTTACTCCCAATGGAATCTGGAAAGTTTTGCCCGCATAGAAATTACCGTAGAGCTTATCTATTTGTCCCTGAGTGAATTGGCTTCGGACAATTATGGCATCGGCTTTCAAAAGTGCCTGTCGTTCTATCCTGGAGACCCAGCGATTTACCAAACTCACAAAAATCTTTTTCCAGCCATACTTTCCTTTAGCTGCATCAATTTGGATTTCTAAAGGCATGGGAGCATAGAATACATATATACAAGGAATATCAATCAGGCAACGCGATAATCCAACAGCTTGGTAGGCGTTGTGAACATAGGCTACATCAAAATTATTTTTTTTATGCAATTTATCGATTAACTTTGGTATGTTTTTGAGGCTAAAAAATGGATAAAGTCTGTAGAAAATAGTGTCTTCAGAAGGGCTTGGATAACGGTATAGTTCGTAGTCATTAAAAGATTCATGAAAAGGAAGGCCGGACTTCATTCTTCTGGTTAAAACTACAACTCTGTGATTGCGAGAAGCAAGCCCTTTAACTTCTGAAAAAACGCTTTTGGTTATTCCCCCAGTCTGGTTGGGGAAAAAAGCATCTGAAATTACAAGTATATTCATATGCTACCTCCCAAGATTTTCTTTTTTGACCAAGACACACCAAAAATAACTAATAAGATTATAAATAGTTTAAAAAGGTGACCTGTAAAGATAGCAATCAGAGTTTGTTCTAAAGGCACAAAGAAGGAAGTAAACATGAAGGCAACAATCAATGAGTTAGATAGATTCCCTTTGGGCTTAACAAGATATTCGTAAAGCAGCCGCCATAAGAATCCCACAAAAGCCATTCCCACAAAGACTCCGGTAATTCCCAAATCCCAGTAAAACTGACCTGGTAAAGAAATGCTCACTGAAGTTCCCTCTGGATAAACATTAGAAGGGATCATCTTCTGTTGAAAAGTTTCTCCAATGCTAATTACAGGTTTTTCCGACCAAATTCCCCTGGGAATCCAAGCTACAGAAAGAAGCCAAAATTCCATGCCCAGAGTATGCGGTTCTTCATCCGGCACTTTCTCTATAATAAGTGCGAGCGAGTCAAGATCATGGAGCCTTCCTCCAACTTTTTTAAATATAAAGATTGGACTTGTTGTATATGAGTTGATGATACTCTTTAGGTTGCTGAACCCTTGGAAGCGGACGGAAGAGATTATTGGAAAAAGAAAAACCAAAAAAAGCAAAATCATAAAAGCCCAACGGGCAAAATGAATGCTTGTTTTGTGTCCACGCTCAGAGGTCATATAGTAAGCTATTAAAAAGCTAAGCAGAAGAAAAGGCAAATAGGAACGTTTACCTGTGAGAAAAGAAAATGCCAACTCAGGCATAAGTAAAATATAGGAGAACCACTTATAACTTCGTCTTTTATAGGCTCTTCCTCCAATAAAGAGTAAAAAAACAGCAATAGTTGCCAAAGAAGATATGTTTTGGAGATAGTATACTCCGGAGGCCTGCCGCATAAATATATCTGTCCCACTTTTTACCCACAATTCAATGCTTTTCGTCTGGGAAATAATCAAAAATAAACGGACTCCCCATCCAACAATTACACAGAAGATTGCCATAGGTAAAATTAGATTGACATTCAAATTTCGAGGAAGTTCAGGTATAGATTTAGCCACTATCCGACCAATAGGTCTAGAGTAAGCAAACCAGAAGAGTAGAAATGCCAAAATACTAACCACAAGTGCAGCATTCACTACACCAAAATTTTTATCCAAGGGATCCAAACCAAGGATAGGACTTCCAAATTTAAGATCCCAAAGAGCCCGAATTCCAAAATGAGCAAAAAAGAAAAGAGCAAACCATATTCCAGGTTCTGCTAAATCAAATGACTTTTGAACTAACCGGTTGATTATAGGTATGAATATAATAATGCCAAGTATAAAAAATAAAACAAAAGTTAAAACCTGACTATCCAGAAAGGAGACTAGGATTTGAGAAATAAAGCCTATGGCTATAGCAAATAATAGAGTTATAGATAAGTAAAGAATGATTGATTTATTGGTTATAATGGCGTTTTTTCTTTTTAGATTCATTCCATATCTTATTTCATGGAATTTTTATAGTACTTTATTCATTGATAGAAATGTATTCAATTTTTACTTCTACCAGGTAAAAAATAATATTTAATCAATAGGGGAAATACAACTATGGTGACAAGAAAATTCTCCAGCAAGGGCAGCTTCCATGGACAAAAATTTATGGAAATGCTTTTATTTTCTTTAAGTTTATCAGGATTACTGGCCAACATATGCTGATTATGAATAACTGCCTGAGATTCCTTGATAAAATCAAGGTTCCTGTCTTTAACCTTAAGAAATTTAATGATTTTATCAAGTGTATTCTTGGGATTTTGAGTTAAATTTTCATAAAATACTCGCTGATACCGGATTTTTTTCAACAGAAGTAACTCTATGGTAAGGTTATCTATTAACCAACCCATACTAACCCTCATAACTGATTGAGACCGAAGATATTGCTTTGGTTTCCTCCAGCTGTTTGCAACTCCCTGAGGCTTTCTAATCAAATGAAGCATATAAAGTTCTATGTCTGAAAATTGGCTTAGAATATAGGCGAAATCAGGTGTTTTCGAGGAATCAACTATAACTTCACAATCTGCTTTTAATGCGATTTTGCTGTATAAGTCTTTGAGTTCTTTTCCTAAATGGATTAATTGAGATTGTATTTTTTTTTGTCTAAATAAAGAAATCAACAGCGGATAATATCGAATTCTCATAATTCTTTTTGCAATTGATTTTGCATAGCTTGATGGAACGATAGAAACAATATCTTTCCAAAAAGAACATTTTGATAATTTATTACCACATCCACAGGGAAGAGATATTGATTCATAGGGAGCTAATAGATATCTAGCTGCTTCACCTGCATTAAAGAATCCATCTACTTCTCCAAGAAGGCGGGACAGCAATGTGCTCCCGCTTCTTGCTGAACCTACGATGTAGAGAATCTTTAATTTTTTTGTCATGATTACCCAGTTGATTAAATCTTTTGAGATATTAATATATCATATGACAATACATTTAAGTCAAGCTTAAAGACTAAATTTTATGCGTAACATCGAAAGTAGACAATAGGAAACACAAAAATAGCAATTAGATTTTAAATCAATTGGCTAAGAGGCTGACTGAAAAACTGCCTCTTTACTTTGTCGCATCAGACATGATATTATCATTCTATAACTGCATTACACAAATTAGTGTAATTTGGAATACAGATTTAGGATGGTTTATCACATCTGCTTGCATAAAGACACGCATATTCTGTCCCACGCTTTGACCGAGACACATGTCGACTATTATTATTTGTTTATCGATCTGCCGGATGCGTATAAACATGGGAGTGATCACTTCTTTTTGTTAGACACTCATCCACAATATTCACCGGATCAATGCTGGATTCTGACCGACACATATCACGACCGATTTCGGCAACAATCGGTGCTGGTATATGACGCCCGGCATGGGGCCGGGCAATACCTTGTCAGTCTCCGTACCCCGTCGGTTTACCGCTATGATGTTAGCTGTAACTTCCACTCCCGCTGGAGTCGTGATGAACGATATGTATGTTTTGATTCTTCCTATACGGGTATTAGTTTGCTTTGCATCATTCACTTTAGGACATCGCACTATTAAAAGGAATTTCCATGAAATCATCAAAAGATGCACACAAAGAAAAAATGATACATTTAAATCTAAAACAGAAATCGTTCTACGAATCAAGATTCGATGCCCGTGGACAAGTAAATAAGAAAGAAGCGAATCAGATAACAAACTTGTGGACCTATATTAGGAGAAAACAACAAAAATTTCGGCATGCCTTTAATATTCAAAATTCTACATTAGATCTTCATAAATCCTGGGTGGAATCTATAGATCAAGGAACACTGAATATACTGGATTTGGGTTGCTTTTCGGGAAATGCTTTATCCTTCTGGTTAGCCGAAAAAGCCAAATATTATCTCGGTGTGGATTTATCTGAAAAAGCAATCAATGAATTAAGGACAAAAATAAAAGAACTAAATCTGAATCAGGCAGACGCCGTTGCGATGGATTTTCTAGACAATGATTTTGAGGCTGGCTCATTTGATTTAGTTTATGCTTATTCCGTGTTGCATCATTTTCAGTTTTTTGAAACTGTCCTGAAAGAAATTCACCGTATCCTGAAACCCGGAGGTCATGTCATATCATTTGATCCACTGAACACCTCCATTCTGATTCGTTTAGCTCGCGCGTTCTATAAACCATTTCAATCGGATTATGAGTGGGAATTCCCCTTTAAGAATAAAACCTTCAAGATCATTGAGCAATATTTTCAGCTTGTTGAAGTTCGAGGAAGNATGGGAATTGCAAANTACGCATTTCCGATTTCACTTTTGCCAGCCTGTGGGGGAATTGGGGCAAAGCTGNCTAATTGGGGTAACCAAGTTGACCATGATAATGCAACAAAACCAGGCTTTCATCTNAATCAGTGTTTACAAGTCTCTCTATTGCTCAATAAAACAAATGAGTCAGCTGCCTTCAGGAAATTCCTAACGGACCGATGAGTGTTGCATTCTTTCTATAGGTTGAGGAGCCGAGACCTGATGTCAGAGTGTGTTCAAACTTAACATACTTGTTAAGGGCACGGATAGAAGGATGGTTTAAAAAATCGAGGGTTTCTGGAGTTGGCAACTATATCCCGTGCGTAAGAATCCCCAGAATTCCAGGTAAGCTTCTGGGCGATCCAAATTGAAAATATTCCAGCTTTTGTGACAGTCAAATCTTTTGAGCTACATATTGCTCCTAGGGCCGTTAAACATATAGTCCCTTCACTGGAAGAAGCACTTGTTTTCTGAGTGAATCCTATTTTTTTATCAATGACCTTATGATTATTGATAAAGTAGATGATCACCATCTGGCCCCCGCATTTCAGATATATAACCAGACCACTCCCAATTTAGTGCCAAATTTATTCTCTAACTAGAGGATTATAGGAATCTGATAATTGTGGTTTATGACATTAGTATAAAAACAATAAAACACTTGACAATAAACATGAAGAAAACTTAACATTTGAATTGTAAGGAGAGAGATATGAACCTATCAAAAAGAATTATATTTATTTTGTTGGGGGCAACTCTTGTATTTATAATGCTATTTATTAATTGCAAAAAAGGCAAAAATATCCAAAAACCAAAGAACATAATCTTGGTTTTAGTTGATGCTTTGAGAGCTGATCATTTAGGTATATATGGTTATAATAAAAATACAACTCCTAATATTGATTCTCTCGCTCAAAATTCATTATTTTGTACGAATGCATTCAGCCAATCGACTTATACTCCCACCTCAATGGCTTCTTTATTCACTGGAACCTATCCTTTTGTTCATAAGGTATTTGTCCCCCCAAATGTAGATAAAAAATATAGTGTTCTCCCGAAATCTCTGTGCATAATTTCTGAAGCTTTACACGACTTTGGATTCTATACTACTGCTATACTTTCGAACGGTTGGATTTCTCCAAATTCGAACTACGATCAAGGATTTGATGAATTCCTTTTAGTAAAAAGAAAGGATAGGATTATTATTGACAATGCAATAGAATTTATCAAAGAAAAAAAAGATGAGAACTTTTTTTTGTATATTCATCTCTTAGATTTACACGACTATTTCTGGTTAAATAAAAAAAATGAAAATAAAAAATTCCTCAAATCTACTTATAATTTATCAAAAAAGATGAATGAATTGCATTCTACAAAACAATCTGACATATACAAGTATTTAATTAACCCTGAGAAAGAAGTAAATATTTCTAATAATGACTTGGAATATTTGATCGATAGATATGATAGTCGCCTTTACTATACAGATCAATTAATTGGTGAATTNATTAAAGCCCTTCAAGATGAACAAATATTTAAAAAATCTATGATAGTNATTACCGCAGATCATGGNGAAAAATTCTTCGAGCATGGTGAACTAGTTCATGGAGGAAATACGGTATATAATGAAGTAGTCCATGTCCCTTTGATCATTCATAATAAATTGTTATTTCCTAGACAGAAAAAAGTAGAAAGACTGGTTGAAAGCATTGATATATTCCCCACGATAATAGACATTTTTGACATGAATGAGATTGTAATAGGAGACTTTAATCAACTCCAGGGTGATAGCATTTTAGGAGATGTAGAAAATAAAGCAGTCTTCATAGTAAATCCAAAACGCAGTAAGATGAAGATCCTACACAATAATTGGAGTCTAATTTTTTCAAATGATGTAAATAAAATAGAATTATACAATATATATGAAGATCCACTAGAGAAAAAAGACGTATCAAACCAGCATAAAGACATTAGAGATAAAATGCTAAAAATTTTACGTTCTAAGATGACAGAATCTATGAATTTGAGTCAGAGTGTGAAACATGAAGTCAAAAAAATTGATAATGAAGTAAAAAAATCTTTAAAATCTTTAGGATATATTAAATAATACGGAAAATAGCTGAAACTTTTTGATGAACAGGGGATTGATTGAGCCCCTCCCAATTGTTTGGACAGAAAATGCCCTTCTTTAAGGTGAAGTTTGAATCTGCTTTCAATGATTTCACAGCTCCTACCACCATGTCAAAAAAACGAGGCTCTGAGAGTCGATATAAGCCACGATCTCAGTTCGATTCATGTCAAACCCTTTGCCCAATTCCGGCGTCCCGGGCCGTTACGACTCTATAATAGACTTCGAAAGGTGTTTTCTCGGCCAAGGAAGCATGGGGCCTTTCGGTGTTGTAGAAACCAAAATAATCCCCCAATTTACCATACATCCTCCGAGATTATGACAGGTCAAAATGCACCTTATTACACTGTCCAATTTTTGGGAAGATGTTCAAATCTCCTTCACCTCACATCCTTTTCCAGGAACTTTTACCATGACTGGTTTCTTTCCTGGAGGGAGACGTCCGTATAATTTCTGGCGCTTTTTGAGCTGCTCT
>JGI24025J20009_10003737_pt1 | contig 10239 bp, 9 predicted proteins | sample Cruoilmetagenom3_FD_20009 | JGI IMG/M metagenome (IMG submission 20009) | reverse complement strand
GCTGGCAGAAACGGCCTTTTGCAGGCCTTTTTTGTCCTTAAGGTCCTCAAGAGCGGGAAGCTGTTCTATGGAGACCTGTTCTATTAAAGGAACAGGTAAAGGAACAGGCACAGGTGGAGTGGGTGGCCAGAAAAGCCGATATAAGACAACCAGGCCACCAAGGATCCCAATCAGCCCGATTAAGATCCATAGGGCAATAGTCCGGTGATAATTATTCACTTCCCTCCTGACAGCCGACAGCTCATAAGCCCGTGGCCGCAACTTGCTTCTTCACTGCCTCCACAGATTTTTGTAAGGCTTCCTGCTCATTCGGCGCAAGAGAAAATTCCAGGATACGTTCTACGCCGTTTCTCCCAAGCACCACAGGCACACCCAGGAATACGCCGCTAACACCAAATTCCCCCTCCAGATAGGCCGCACAGGGTAACACCCTTTTTTCGTCTTTCAGGATGGATTGGGCCATCTCCACTGCAGCAAGACCAGGAGCGGAAAAAGCGCTTCCTGTCTTGAGGTGCTGTACTATCTCCGCGCCTCCGTGTTGAGTGCGACGGACTATATTTTCAATTTCATCTTTGGACAAAAGCCCCTCTATGGGCACTCCTCCAACGCTTGCAAGCCTGACCAGGGGGAGCATATGGTCGCCGTGTACGCCCATTACAAGCGCTGTCACGTCCGAAGGAGCTACAGCCAGGGCCTGGGCAATAAATGTACGGTACCTGGCAGAATCCAGGACACCTGCCATGCCCACAACCTGTTGTTTTGGAAATCCGGATACCTTAAAGACCGTGTAGACCATGGCATCAATAGGATTCGTGACAACCACCAGGCATGCGTCAGGAGAATATTTGACGATTTTCTCTGTAACTTCTCGAATGATCCGGACGTTTTTCTCTAAAAGGTCATCCCGGCTCATCCCCGGCTTGCGGGCAAGCCCTGCGGTTATGATGATTACGTCTGACTGGGCGGTATCAGCATAGTCATCAGTACCGACAATATTCCCAGCATATCCATATAACGGGGATGTCTGGAAAAGATCCAGGGCCTTTCCACGGGGAAGACCTGCTACTACGTCCAATAGTACTATGGTGTCCGCAATAGATCTGCATACAGCCCACTGGGCAGCGGCTGTTCCCACTGCCCCTGCACCTATGATACTCAGTCTCTTTTTCCGGTTATCTTTTTTCATAGCTATATATTGCCAACATAGTGCCTTTGTCAGGTTGCTCCTCCACTCACTCAAGCGCTATTAATACCTTAATTGAGCGATTAGCCTTTAGCGGTTAGCTATTAGTTTAATGATTATCGGTCTGCCGCCCTGACAAGTCGGTCTGGTCGCCCTGACAAGACAACTAATCGCTCAATTAAGGTTATACCCAAGATTGGACTGTATTACCAGTGCCCCGATTACCTCTACAAATAAATTTCTCTGAACGGGCATTTTCCATCAGCCATAGTCTTGGGATTATTCATTACTTTGAACGTAACCGTCCCCCGGATCGAGTCCGGGACAGGTTTGGCTCATAGCTTTGTACTCCGGCTTCCTTCAGACGACTCCTCACAATGACGCCCTCTTGAGACGCCATAGATAGGCGAAGGTGCTTGCCTTCGGCTAGTACTTTCACTACTATGAGAGTCATGGCAGCGGGGTTCACGTACAGAGGACTTTAACCTCATAAGTTCACGCCCATGCCGGGCGTACACAATGCTCTTTCAGCCGACAGATAATCGCTTCGGCTGAAGAGCCGGTTATGTTTTGAAAGGAGAATTATGAAAATCAATATTACGAAAAAAGAATATAAATCCTTGCTGGATATTCTCTCCATTGCTGATTGGATTCTCAACGCTCATAAGATTGGCGATGACCCTGAAACGGAAGAATATGGAAAACTTGAGCAAAAATTCAATTCATATGCGGAAGATATGGGGTATGATAATCTTGTTACATATGACACAAAACTCAAAAAGTTTTTCCCTACCAAAGAATTTGAAGAAACCAGTAAATTCAGGGAGTTCATTGATGAATTTGAGAATGCTACATTTTGGGACGAATTGTTACGCCGTCTAGTAGAGAGAGATCTTATAAAGCAGGAAGGCGGCGTAAAAAACGTAATGAATATGAATTTTAGAGAAAGGCTTGAGAAGGAAGAACCATTAGAAAAAATGTATGCTACTGAATTTGAGGCCAACGGTTTAGATAATATCAGGATATGATGACGAGGGACCAGATATATTCCAGAAGGCGCTGCGGAGGCTGAATGCCATGGTCGGCAATCAGGCGATTGGCTGCTTCATCAAAGGAATGAGGTGCCGGATCCATTTGTCTGAGAAACCCTGTAAGGTCCTCCACTACTGCCCAGGGGTAGATGATCCAACGCCATTTTACTATCCTCTGGCCGTAATAATCCGGAATAAAACGGGAGGTGGTCTTGTGCTGGATCACAGCCGTTCGCACCTCAGCCGGGTGTTGCTGGAGGAGATAAGTTAAAGCGGTTCGGAGCGTATCACCGGTGTCAGTGACATCATCCACAACCAGGATTTTCTGACCGGTGACATCTATATTCAATGGGAAGCGAAGAAGCGCAGCATCCTGCTTTTGCGCTCCCATGCCCCAGTGCTCGATTTTTATAGCCGTGAGGTCAGTGATTTCCAGAAAATCACACACAATGCGGGCGGGAACATAGCCTCCCCGGCCTATGGCCACAACCAGATCAGGCCGAAAGGCAGTTTTAAGAATTCTGAGACTGAGACGGCGGGTTAATTCGTAGGTCCTGGCCCAGGAAATAAGATCACACTTGAAACGCTTGGCCATGGGTGGTTTCCTTTTAATCATCCGGGTATGCTTTTATTTCCCCTGCAGCTTCTTTGATATTGCAACGTAAAAAGTGGTGCCTTTCTCTGGTCCCGGCTCTGCCCAGACTTTTCCTCCATGCCTCTCTGCCACCTCCTTCACAATGGCAAGGCCTAAACCAGCACCTGCGATCCCTCTGGACGTCTCTTCCCGCTGATAGACCTGGAAAATCTTATCGTATTGATCCTTTTTAATTCCAACACCATCGTCGCCTACTGAAAGGATACGAAAGTCTTCATTTTCTCTGTAGCCGATCATGATTTCGCTTAAGTTATCTCCGCCGTACTTGAGCGCATTGTCCACCAGATTGCGCAAGACCCTGTTGATTGAAAGCCTGTCTGCCTTGATTATATGATCGTCTTTAGGCTCAACCCAATTAATATGGCGGCTTTCCAAAACAGAAGAAAACTCTTCCTTTAACTCACTTAATATACCCCCAATTCTGATATCTTCAATATTTAAAGGCGCAACCTTTGCCTGTACATATATATTTATTTTTTCAACAAGGGTTACTATTTGTTCAGATATCTTTTGAATATTCTCACAATAATCTCTACCCTTATCATTCAAAACGTGACCATATTTTTTGTTGAGGAGTTTGGAGATTCCATGGATTGCAATAGCAGGGCCTTTGAGATCATGGGAGGTCGAGTAAGCGAAAAACTCGATCATGTTCTTTTTCTCAAGTAGTTCATCTTTCTTTTTTAGAATATTTTCATAAAGCCTTGCGTTTTTTACTGCTACGGATATTTGATTTCCTATTACCTCAAGAAGGTCTATCATTTTTTGATCAAGCTTAATCAGCTTACCAGATGCCATGTTCATAACACCCACAACCTCACCAACGGCAATGAGGGGAACGCATATGATGATCTTGAAACCCTTACTTGTGAGCAGGGCGGCCCTTTCCTTATCCTCAAGCTCAGAAACGTGTTGAGCAATGAAAGAACGTGTCCTGGCGGCCTTTCCTGTGAAACCTTCTGTTATCCCAACATATTCAAGACCCCCCGGGTCGGTTCCCAGGAAGGCCGCCAGGTTCAAGTGCCGGCCACTTTTGTCCATCAAGTAGATCCTGCAGGCATCAAATTCGAAATGTTCGAGCATTTTAAATGCCGCCCCATTCAAAACATCATCGATTTTCAGAAACGACGACAGGAAGTTGCTGATGTCCAATATGACAGAAAGCTCCTTGTTCCTTTCTGTCAAATCGGTTTCGCTGAAATCTATTGAGATATATTTTTTATCCCGTAACATCGGCAGTCTCTCTTAAAAATGGAAAAAATTAGGGCCCCGGCTTCATTGTCCAGGTGGTCCCCTCGGGTCCGTCCTGAAGAGTTATCCCCTTAGCTCCGAGTTCATCCCTGATCCTGTCTGCACTATCCCAATCTTTTTCCTCTCTGGCCCTGGTCCGCTCCTTAATAACCTTCAATATCTCGGATTCTGTCATCCCAAGAAGGCCCAGCGCCTCAAGATTCCTCTTTCTAAGATATGCATCAGGGTCTTGATTGAGCAACCCCAGCACTCTGGCGGCATCCTGGATTGCTTCTGCTCCGAATTTCAAAGGTTCTATGTAAAGGGCCGAGGGTCTCTTTTCGGCTTCTTGGCCAAGGCGATTTAAGGCCCTAACACCATCAAAGAGGTGCCCAAGGGCCTGCGCGGTATTGAAGTCATCATCCATGGCTTGGTCAAATCGATCTTTCAAATGATTAAGTGTGTTTATTGTCTTCCCGGCCTCATCAGTGATGGGCCGTTGTTTCTTTATTGGTTTTTCAGACAGATGCCTTGCCTCGGAAAGGGCCGTATAGCATCGATCAAGGGCGGAGGTCGTCTCGATCAGGGCCTCAGGGCTGTAATCAAGAGGACTGCGGTAATGCTTGGACAGAAGAAAGAGCCTCAGGGCCTCCGGATGATATTTTCCCAGGATCTCCTGGATGGTTACAAAATTTCCCAGGGACTTTGACATCTTCTCGCTGCGGATCGTTACAAAGCCATTGTGCATCCAGAAACGGACAAAGGTCTTTCCTGTTGCCGCCTCGGATTGGGCACGCTCGTTTTCGTGGTGTGGGAATATAAGATCCAGGCCGCCGCCATGGATGTCAAGAGTCGGCCCCAGATACTTCATGCTCATGGCTGAACATTCTATGTGCCATCCTGGCCTGCCTGGTCCCCATGGACTGTCCCATTTGGGCTCACCGGATTTTGCAGCCTTCCATAGCGCAAAATCCATGGGATCTTTTTTCTGTTCTCCAACAGCTATCCTGGCTCCGGCCCGCATTTCTGCTACATTTCTCCTGGATAGGGCCCCGTAGCCGGGAAAACTGCGTATAGAGAAGTAAACGTCACCTCCTGAAGTATAGGCATGGCCTTTGTCTATCAATGTCTCTATGAGTTCTATAATTTCCTGAATGTGCTTGGTTGCCCTCGGTTCTTTGGTAGCACGGAGCACACCCAATGCATCCGTGTCCTGGTAGAAGTGCTTTATCTCTCTTTCTGCAAGGGCATCAGAGGAAATTCCTTCCTCAATGGCCCTGTTGATGATTTTGTCATCAATATCAGTAAAATTCCTTATGAAATTTACCTCAAATCCTCTGTGTCTGAGGTGCCGGAGCACCGCGTCAAAGACTACGGCTGAACGGGCATGCCCAATGTGACAGCGGTCATAGGCCGTTATGCCACATACATACATGCGCACATATCCTGGTGCCAGGGGCTCAAAGGCCTCTTTCTTCCGGGTAAATGTATTGTAGATTTTTATAGTCATAATGATTAAATGGCGGCTGCGTTACGCTTCAAACAGTCGTATAAGTAATATATTGATTTTAATTTTTCAATTAGGGATTGAGGAATTGAACGCTTTTTTTGGATATTCGTTCGAAAATCCTTGAATCTCTCAATTCCTGAATCTAATATGTTAAACTTGATAGTATAGGAATTTCCATTTAAGAAGCATGTTTTTTTGATGTCTTGAGGATTTAGGGGCCGGAATACTTATCCGGGAGACTATGGGAACAAGGTTTTTTTTACAATTTTTAATCAAAGGTGACATATGCTTAAAGCAGGAATTTTTTTGGATATTGAAAATCTGGTACGATGCGGGGGCTGGGGAATCAGATACCGCGTTGTTAGAGAATTGGTAGAGGCTCAAGGAGCCACGGTACTACGGGCAAATGCCTACATGGCAATCGATTCGGAACGGGAAGAAAAGGACATGGACTATAAGAGAAAAAAACAAGAGTATCGAGATGCGGTCAGGCGTGAAAGTTTCCACTTAGTTTTAAAAAAAGTCCAGCGCTATAGAAATTCTGAAGGGGATATTATTACCAAAGCAAATGCTGACCTTGATCTTGCAATAGACGCATTATTGCAGTCAGATAACCTGGATTACATACTATTAGGCAGCGGTGATGGTGATTTTTTCAGGCTTGTCCGGGCAATTCAGAACAGAGGAAAGCGAGTAGATCTCCTCTCTTTCTCCAACACGAGTAAAATTCTCCGGTGTGAAGTTGATAACCACTTTTCAGGATACCTTGTTCCTGGACTCTTGCCGTCCATAAACAATTCGTCGCTCATACGCGGAGTAATGCATGTCTTTAACGAAGAAAAAGGGTTTGCGTTTCTGGCTGTGCGAACCGGTCTTGGTGTGTTGGATGTTCGTGACGATGTCTTTTGCCATATCAGCGATTTCAGACACAGAGACGGACGTGTTGTGACTGATCAGTCCTTTGCTGAATTAAAGACCAGGCAGACGATTATTGAATTCGAACTTGTGGAACGTAGTGATGGCAAGGTAAAAGCAGTAAATGCCACCGAGTTTGAACCGGAAGTGAGATGAGCCTTCAGCTTGCAAGCTGTCTTGCAAGCCTTTCTGAATTTGCAACGCAGTCATTGAGACTAATACCACCAAGCCAATTACATCTGATATAGAGCCCGGGATAAGACCTCAGGGCAAAATCGATTTCAGAAGCAAGGGCCTGGTGTCCCTTCTCGTACTGTGGAATGGCCTCCTCCCACCGGAAAATTTTCACAAACTCCGGGGTACCCTTTAGCCCAACGAGCTCTGAAAATTCCCTTACGACCAAGTCCAGGAGAGATGCGTCAGGGAGTCTGGCCAGGTCCGGTGCCCTTGCACCACCTACCAGGGTCCTTATCAATTGATAACCCTCAGGGGCCCTGCCTGGGAAAATGGACGAATCCCAGAGGGCCCCAAGGATCGAGCGCTTTTCACTGCTCGGGGCAAGGAATCCGAATCCATTCAAGGAATTCTCAGTGGTCCCCTGCTTAATGCCCATGCACACAATACTCACAGGGGGATAATTTATTTTCACGGCAAGTTTTACAATGTCCGGAGCGGTCTCTTTAAGGGCTTCTGAAACCGCCTTAACAGGACATGCCAGCACCACATGCCCGGCCTCAAGCTCCTCCCCATTTTTTAAAAAGACACGCCAGCCGGTATTCTGCTTTGAAATCGATGATACTGAGGAATTCAGCCGTACTGCAGGACCCAGTGTCCGGGCAAGGGCATCTACTAGCTCATTCATGCCTGTAGCAAAGGAAGTAAGAACACCCCCGGGACCGGCCCCCGGCCCCTCTTTACCCTTTTTCCTTGCCTCTCTTTGAAGCCGGATCATGGCCCTGATCAAGCTGCCGTAGTCACGCTCAAGTTCGTGGATCCTGGGAAAGCAGCTCTGAAGAGACAGTCGCTCCGGGTCTCCGGCATAAATCCCTGTGGCCATGGGATCTATGAGATATTCAAAGGCCTCCCTGCCAAGGCGCCTTCTCGCAAAATCAGCCAGGGATTCGTCCTTGGAAAGGTCACCTTTTGACACAAGGGCCTCGGCCAGCACCCTCAATCGTCCGGGCAGAGAGAGTATTTTCGAGCTTAAGAACTGTGCGGGTGATACAGGGAGTTGAATCAAATGCCCGTTCTTTATCACAAAACGGTGCCTGGCTGCGTCATTGCTCCTCATGGGCTCAAGTCCGAGCCTGGCGGCAAGGGCAAGAGTTGAAGGCTTGTTGTCAAGGATGCCGTTTACGCCCTTTTCGCACACAAACCCATCTTCTATTATGGTCCACGCCTTGCCCCCGGCCCTATCCTCTGCCTCAAGCACCAGAACTTCCCATCCAGGCCTGAGTTCCTTGAGGAACCAGGCAAGGGACAGGCCTGACAACCCGCCTCCTGCTATTATTACTTTAGCCATCCTGCCTGCTTAAGACCCTGTTCCACCAGATTGGAAAGCGCACTGATAAACAAAGGCCTGTCATTAAGGGAAGGCGTGCGCACAAGGTTCACTCCCTTTTCGGCCATCATCTCTGAGTAAAGCATATCTATCTCGTAAAGAGTCTCCACATGATCCGACACAAAACTTATAGGAAGGACCAAAAGGCTATTCAAACCCTTTTCCGCAAGCTCATTCAACAAAACATCGGTCCCAGGCTCAAGCCACTCTACAGGACCGCTCCTGCTTTGATAGCACAGATGGCCCTTAATACCGGTTAGCTCCTCAAGGGCCATAATAGTACGGCAAAGGTGCTCCACATAGGGATCACCTTCCTCCACCATGCTTTTTGGCAGGCTATGGGCGCTGTACACCAGGGCGAATTTATTTTTGTCTTTTACCTTTTTCAGACCCTCTTGCACGATATCCGCCAGGGCCGCGACATAGCCCGGATGATCAGGGAAACTGTCTATGATATGGGTTTCAAGCCCAAGCTTTTCTGCGCATCTTTCAAGCTCCCCTATGGAAGAACCACTGGTGGCCCGGCTATAGTGTGGATAAAGAGAAAGCCCCAGCACCTTAGAAATCCCCCTGTCTTTCATATTATGTAAGACATCCGGGGTCCGGGGGTTCCAGTATCTCATTCCTGCAAGGCAAAACACCTTTTCCTGCAGTTTATTATTAAGCAATTGTTCAACGGCCTTGGCCTGCGCTCTGGTTGTTGCGGCAAGCGGACTCATGCCCCCGATCTTTGCATATGCAGCCCGGCTCTTCGGAGCCCGCCGCATGGATATTGCCCAGGCAATAAGGGGCTGCAAAAATCGCGGGCCCAGTTGAATAATTTCGCGGTCTGAAAAGAGGTTATAAAGAAAAGGCCTCACTGTAGCCAGGGAATCCGGCCCTCCCATGTTAAGAAAAACTATCCCTATCATCAGGAAGACAACTCGTGGACCAGTTCTACCAGAAGTCTTGCCTTCTCAGGAGGTATTTCAGGCAGGATACCATGCCCCAGATTAAAGATATGGGCCTTGGCTTCACGGCCTTGGCGCAATACGGAATCCACCCTGGATCTTAGCTCATGTTCAGGAAGAAACAGGGCACATGGATCCAGATTTCCTTGAACTACGGCATCGGGTCCAAGTCTTGATAAGGCGGTTTCGATGTCCGTACGCCAGTCTAACCCTATGACCTCGGCACCTGAATCACGTATGATTTCAAGGACATGTCCTCCGTCATAGACAAAGTAGATAGAGGGCGCTCCTGAACCCTCAAGTCCTTTAAAGATGCGGGTTACATATGGGAGGGCGTGTCTTTTGTAATCCTCTCTGGTCAGTGTCCCTGCCCAGGTATCAAATACCTGTATGGCTTGGGCCCCCGCCTTGATCTGGGCCTTGATGTAAGAAAGGACCACTTCGGTCAGGAGGTCCATGAGGCGCGAAAAGAGATACGGAGACTCAAACAGCATCCTCTTTGTATTTACAAAGCTCTTGGAGGTACCTCCTTCTATCATATAGGTCGCAAGTGTAAAGGGTGCCCCTGAAAAACCTATCAGCGGGACCTTGCCGCTAAGTTCTTTCCTCAAGATCCGGATGGTCTCAAGTACGAATGATACATCAGTATCCGGATCTATAGGATGAAGCCTTTCAAGGTCATGCTCGGTCCTTACCGGAGGATTCAGGACAGGCCCCCTCCCCTCGTGGAAATCAAGCCCTATTCCCATGCACTCCAGGGGGATCAGTATATCGGAAAAGAGTATGGCTGCGTCAACTCCCAGGATATCAACCGGCTGGATGGTAACCTCTGCCGCAAGCTCCGGGGTCTTACAGAGGGTGAGAAAGTCTGTTTTTTTTCTGATCTCCTGGTAGGCAGGAAGGTATCTCCCGGCCTGTCTCATGAGCCAGACCGGCACAGGCCTGACGGCCTCGCCATTACAGGCCCTTAAAAAGCCTTCATTCATCCTGTCCTCCTGGAGGTTGAAATTGGAAATTGGAAATTGGAAATTTGGCCTTCATGTTTTTGTGCTGTTGATAAATTCATTCAATTTTGGGCCGATTTTTTCAACTATTGCTGTAACTTCTCAATAAGTCCGGGCAAATCATATTTTGCGACTATCTAATGGATTCCCGCCTTCGCGGGAATGACGGGCGCTCACACCCAATCGTCATTCCCGCGAAG